>Ga0335071_10001870_pt1 | contig 22655 bp, 23 predicted proteins | sample Lox_Sample_15_FD_206724 | JGI IMG/M metagenome (GOLD analysis project Ga0335071, IMG submission 206724) | Soil microbial communities from Loxahatchee National Wildlife Refuge, Florida, United States - Lox_Sample_1.5 | ecosystem: Environmental > Terrestrial > Soil > Wetlands | place: USA... | reverse complement strand
AACGAGTGTAAAAAGCGCAAGTATTTTTAAACAAGCTTACATATGTTATTTTTAATTCCGGGATAGGTGGAAATGGATAAGGTAAACGTTCTTGATCTGCCCGTGGTCGCCCGCACGTTGGTTGTGCCATTAGCTGCCCGGGCCCGGGATAGCGCTCGCCCGGACGCTTTGATTCACGACCCTCGGGCAGTCGAGTTATTCAAACATTTCGAGGGAGGCCTCGACAGTATCGAGAAGTTGAGCGACTTTGACCAGGTGCTCAGGACCATGGTCGTACGTCAATTCGACCATTATGCCCGCACATTTCTCACCGCTAATCCCGGGGGTTTGGTCGTGGATATCGGCTGTGGGCTGAGCACACGGTTCGACCGCATCGACAATGGGCAGATGGCCTGGCTGGGGCTGGACCTGCCGGAGGTCATCGAATTACGTCAGCAATTGTTGCCGGATGCTAAACGATGCTATTCACTGGCCGGCTCAATGCTTGATCTCGCCTGGTTAGATGTCGTGGCGCAAATGCAGAAGCCGGTGATCTTCCTGGCGGAGGGCGTCTTCGCCTATTTCACAGAAGCCGATGTTAAACGGGTAATTACGGCAATATCAGAGCGCTTTCCCGGCGCCGACCTGGTCTTCGACGCGTATTCTTCGTTCATAGTGTGGGGCCATAAAAATAACGCCATGTTAAAAGAGACCGGCGCCCACATCCACTGGACTGTGAACGATCCCCGCCAGATCGAGCCGTGGGGGCTACGGTTGTTGGAAAAATGGAGTTACTTCGATCATCATGAGCCTCGCCTGGGCATAGGCAACCTGTTGAGATATATTCCGCTTGTGGCAGATATGGCTTATGTGTTACATTATATTCTTGAGCCCGTAAACTTGTGATAAGACTTACAGATAAGCTATGATGAAAAGAAAGAAGTAGTATATCGATTTAGATAGTTATTAAAATTGTATGGGTCAGCATGTGATGCCAGATACATATAAATTTGGCTTAATTTGTCAGCGCTTGGAAATGGGTCCAAAATAAAAATAGACAGTATATTTGGCTTTTAAAAAGGAAAAGAGCCCCCGCCGAGATTTGAACTCGGGACCTGCTGATTACAAGATTACCAATTGGAAATCATGGGCTGCATGTTATACTTTATAAAAATAGCAGCGGGCTTTTATTCAACCATCTGCCTGAGATGTCACAGAAAAACTTGTCAGCAGGACATTGGAAATGAAGCAAAGCAGAGTCAGTTTATATAAAGCAGCGAAGAACCAGCAGGTGGTCGGGGCGGAAGACGTTGGAAACTTGCCACGAAGTATTTATGATATACGGGACATGGGAACGCCGGTGATAGGCTATGATACGAGGAAGTATCATATGTCTAATAAAAACAATATAACGAGGTTGGAGGCGCATTTAAGCAGCCATAACCTTGGTAAAAAAACGAAGGAAACGACCATTCGTGCCGTGATGGATATCATCAGGAATTACGCCATTACGGAGCCCTCGCAGGCGAATGCGGAGAAGCTGAAGAACCAAATGCTCGCCCGGGGTGGGAAGGCGAATTCCATCCGGCTATACCTCATCGCCCTAAGGCACTGGGCCCGGTCGCAGGGCCGGGACATCGAGATTGTCAGTGAGAAGAAAAAGCGGACGGGGAAGTATCAGGACGCGGTGGCCATGCCGCACCTCGACGTCCCGGACCCGAAGGCCAAAATCATCGACCCGGCCACGCGTTTTAAATTGCTCCACGACCCCGAGATGTGCCTACGCGACCGTGCAATATTTTGGGTGCTCTTCACGACCGGCATGCGTCCCGGCGAGGCGGCGGCCCTTACCATGGATTGTATCCTGCACGATACGAAGCGCCTGCACGTCCAGCACACCAAGACGCAGAGGGACCGGATTGCTTCGCTCACCGACGAAGCTTATGGCGTCCTCATGGAGTATGTGGCTGAACGGAATCTGTGGCTGGCGCAGAACGGCTACAACAGCGATTATGTGTTCGTGGTCCGGGAAGGGAAGCCGATAAACCCGGATAGCATCCGGCAGATATGGTACCGCACGAAGAAGAGGCACCACATCGAGGGCCGGTTTTACCCCTATCGCGCACGCCACACGGCGATTACAGCGATGGCCAACATTCCCGGGAACAATCTCCGGGACGTCCAGAAGCAGGTCGGACAACGCTCGCTGGAAGTCCTCGAACACTATCTGGCGACGGATGCTAATGCCTTCCAGAAGAGGCTGAATGAGGGTATGGCCTATTAAGGCCGTATCCCCCTTTCATCTGAGGTAGACTTATGGCCAACCATAGGAAACCTTACAAAGAGAAGGCCAACCAAGTATCAGCTTCCCTGTATGGCTGGCAAATTGCGACGCTCAAGGCAAAATATGGCCAAAACGTGTCTTCCGCCATCCGGGAAGCCGTCACGCTCTTCTTAAAAGACGATGAAGCCGCTAAACGCCGAAGGTTAAAGGAGCTACAGGCCGAGATGGCGGCCATCGAGGCGGAGCTTCGGGCAATCGGCGAAATAAAAGAGGCGGAGGCAAAACAATACCGGGGGATGCTGGAGGCGGCGGAGCCCGCGCGGCGGAGCGCCGAATACCAGAATTTGGTAAAGAAAGCAGTGGGGGCCATAAAATACCTCTATGGTGATGCGGAGACTGGTGAATCTAAAAAATATAAGCTCGAAGAAGCGGAATGCATCGGTAGAAATCTGGGCGTACCAATGGAAATCGTTCGGGATGATATTGAAGCGGGTCTGAAGAAGGTTGAATGATTGTTTAACAAATGTTTGACAATCATTCGATACCGTATAGGATTATGGACCTGCCCATTATTTTTTAAGACCGTTCGCTATCTAAAAATTCTGGCGAAGCTCGCCTGTTTCTCGTCCTCATCTCGCTCGTCAGCTCCGCTTCCTCGCTCCATTCTCGCTCCGTCACCGACGCCCGGTTGTAGCGGTATGTTATTACGTCAGCTTATAGGATGCCCGAAAGGTGCTAATACTTAATTGCAGCCACTGGTAAAAAGATGGCATGGGTAGGGTTATTTTACCGGGTAGACTATTTTTACGTGTATTTGACTTGTTTAGCCCCCATAGGTTGAAGATAACCCATCTAAATGGTTACCGTAATCCTATCATACGGCACTTCTCTATATCGGTGGGACATAATCTGATTTAACTACGTTGCCAGTGTTTAAATCGACAACGATTTCCACGCTATAGTAATTGGGTAATCCTGTACTTACGCGTATAGTGTGGCCATCACTCGGGTCCGTCTCCCACCGGGCTTGCCAGCTATCATCGGGGTATACGTTATATTCTTTACATAGTGGAGAATTTGCGGCTATTTCGAGTGCTTTGTTCTTTTTATCCTGAGGCACAGTGATATCTTGTAACGGTATAGGATTTTGCTCAGGAGCATCTTGCCCAAATCCACCCTTCTTCATTGAAGTAATCGGCGAGCTAACAGTCGTGGTGGATGGCATTATTTGAAATCCATTAAGTTCGCTTAAACTAGGAAATGCGATTGATGATAAATCCATAGAAGGAGCTTTAAACATTGTAGGACTACTATCGCTCGTCCAGAGTGAAGACGTGCCTAACGGATTTATATTCATCGAAAGTTCTGGAAAACTCATCAACGAACCAAATTGGTAAGGCATTGATAACGCGCTCACCGGAATCATAAATGCAAGCATTAGTGATATTATTAAGGCTACTTTCAACCCTCTCATACGATACCCTCCTCAAACTATTACATTTATATATATTTAATTTATATATTAAATGGTAATAAAACTATCGAAAGCATCCCCAAAAATGCGTATGAATATCGGCATTTCTATCTACCATTCAAGCTAAAGACCGAGATTGGTAATGTCTACTCAACAAAAAATCAAAAGGTTCCCCCCAACAGGGATTATTAGAAATTTTTAAAGTTATCACAACAACCATTCATGGATATATGGGTTAAACATAAACCATTATATGGTCACAAGACCAATATTGATTCGCTGATAAATGTCTGCGTGACTGTCAGTAGATAGCTGAAACAAAGCCAAATAAATATGTATTTCCTGTAAACCCAGTCAGCAAGCATAAATCGCTCGGATTGGCAAAACAACCTCAAATCGGGCTTTAAAAAGGAAAAGAGCCCCCGCCGAGATTTGAACTCGGGACCTGCTGATTACAAGTCAGCCGCTCTACCAGGCTGAGCCACAGAGGCATCTTGTATAAAGCAGTACATAGATACAAATGGTCCTATTAATATTTTGCGCGCTTCGGCCATAAATCTCTCACAACTGACAGGTCGAATAATAATTATATAACAATCCGACGCTTATTTAGTATTTACATGAGCGGTGCCGGAGAAGGGGTGGCTTCACAGCCAAAACTAAATAAGCCCGTCATTTTATGGCGAAAATACATCCAGCGCACGTGGCATATCATTGAATGGCCCGCGATCCTGCTCTTCTTGATGATCGTTCTGGCGGCCGGATACTTCGGGCTAAAGAACTATTATAGCTCGCTCGGGCAGATAAGGTCGCTTCCGGATATCCTCTACTCGCTACTGCAGCTCTTTATAATGGGCTCGAACCTTGCCAGCGGCTCGATTAACTTCGAGCTCGAGATCGTCCGCCTGCTGGCCCCGATCTTTCCTTTTTACATGATCATCATGCTCTTCGGGAGGGTGTTCCAGGAAAGGCTACAGCAATTTTATTTAAAATGGCTCGTCCGGGACCACGTGATCATCTGCGGAATGAACCCTCGCGCCCTGTTACTGGCTAAGGACTTTTATGAGCGCGGCTACCGTATCGTGGTCGTGGATAATGGCCTTACCCCAGGCATGCGGGAAAAGTGCCGTGATCTGGACGCCATCGTGCTGGCAGGGAGCGGCTCAGATCCTGAAATACTCAGAAAAGCGAAAGTCGATGTGGCCCGTTATATTATCGCTGTCCTGGACAACGAAGGCGTGAATGCGGAGGCGGCGGTCAATGCCGGCAGGCTCTCGGGAGAAAGTAAGAGCAAGGTCCTCACCTGCTACGTGCATATCGCGGATATCCGCCTGTGGAGCCTGCTCCGGGGCTTTCAGCTCAGGATGGGGAAGCCCGATGCGTTCCGCGTCGAGTTCATCAATAGCTATAACAGCGGCGCCCGCGTCCTGCTCGGAAAATATCCTGCCCCAGCCGAGGGAATAATGATCATCGGCCCGGGCAAGATCGGCGAGAACATCGCTGTCGAGGCGGCCCGGGGCTGGTACTATAGCGGGGTGAGGGGAAAACCCCGCCTCGTTCTGGTCGACAGGGGCGCGAAAGATATGAAAGAGCGCCTTTCCTTATATTATCCACGCATGGCGGAAGCGTGCGATATCACGGCCCTCGACATCGATATTCTATCGCCTGAATTTTTAAGGGGCGATATGCTGGCGCACCTCTTTAAGGATTATAGCCGGCTCCGGACCTATTTTTGCCATGGTGATGACGTGTCCGGCGTATTGATCGCACTCTCGATTCTTCCGCATATTCAGCATACTTCCGGCCAGACAGTCCTGTGCATAGAACAGGATTCCGGGCTTGCAGGCATGGTCCAGGGTGAGGGCCTGGAGATATTCCCGCTCTTAAACGAGGCCTACCGGCATGAAGTGTTACTGGGTGGCATCAACGCTATCCTGGCCCGGGCGATACACGAAGACTATCTCCAGAAACAGGGGGAGGCAGGCGCCGTATCGAACCCGTCGATGGTGCCGTGGGATGAGCTGCCCGAAGACCTGAAGGAGTCCAACCGGCGCAGCGCCGACGGCATCATGGCCCGTCTCAAGGCGGTCGGCTGTGACATCATGCCGCTGAATGACTGGGGGGCCCGGCTCATCGAGTTCTCGGCCGAAGAGGTCGAGACGATGTCCATAATGGAGCACGACCGCTGGGTAAGAGAAAGATTATTACAGGGCTACAAATATGCTCCCGGCCCGAAGAATCTGGAAAAGAAGACCAGTCCCTATATCCTGGACTGGGATAAGCTTCCCGAAGATATCAAGGATCTGGACCGGAATGTGGTCCGGAGTGTGCCCTCTTTCCTGGCGCGCGAGGGGTTTCAGGTCTGCCGTATTGAAAGCGTCCCGGAGGTAAGGACGATAGCGAGCCCTCCCACCGCTTTATGAGTGCATTAGAGCCCTATTGACCATCGGGCTATTTTTCAATCGCAGGGAGCACAAAGCTTAATACCTTTTATGGTTTAAAGGAAATGGGGATGGAAAGGATGAGCTTACTCTATCAGTTCCTAGGGTATACTCCCGAAAACTACAACCGGGTCAGCCCGGCCCAGTACGAGCTGCTGATTTGCCTCACCAGACAGCAGGTCGACGACAATTTACTTCACTCCTGGACCCCGATAGTCGGGTCTTTAGAACACAATATCGCTTTATTTTGCAGTGAGGGCCTCATCGAGGAGGCATCGTTAGAAGAAAAATTCGATTCCAAATTCCGCGTATCAGATATCAAGTCGCTTTTAGACAAACACAGCATATCGGTGAACCCGAAGGCCAGGAAATCGGAGATGATCGCCCGGTACCTGGACAGCATACCGTTGACCGCCGCGGCAGGCGAGGTCGCGGATATACGGCTTTACCGGGCAACGGGCGAAGGTAAAAAACGCTTAGAGTTCTACCTGGCCCAGAAAGAAATGGCCCGAAAAACGATGGAGGCGAGCGCCATGGCCTACCTGATGAACGGAGACCTCACCCGTGCCGGCCAGCGCATCGCACTCCACGAGACTCAGCAGATATTCCCGCGTGGTCCGGGCATCGACTGGTCGAAGGGCATGCCCGAAGCCTGCCTGAGGATGGCCGCCTACATTCTCTCCAACGACTATAGCGAGCTTCCCATGCTTGAAAGCCAGCGCAAGGAAGTCGGCGCGAAGCTAGCCCTGTCGGCATTATTGGGAGAGACGTACGCCGACGCCGGCAAGCGCATTCTCGATACGTCGAACGGCGAGTTCGGCTGGACCGTGTTCGGCAACGTGCTCAGGACAAACTCGTGCTGCGGCTATGCGGCGACGTGTAACCTGGACGACCCGCTCGAGATCGCCCAGCTCTATGCGCGCATGCGCATGAGCGAGGCGTGCACGAACATGGACCTCGAAAAGCTGGCAACGACACGGCTGGGCAAGGGAATCAAGATCCTTCCAGCAAACGGTAACCACTGTATCTCGTGTACCAGGGGCAAGCACCAGTACTCCTGGTCCGAGATACAAAGTCTGCCCCGGCTCCCCCGGCAATGGGGTTGCCTGTGCACGTACTCGGCCTGGATATAAAGATGATCAGAGACGGATGTCCTTATACTCCCCTCTTGCTAATTGTATAGGGGCATCCAGCTTTTTTTTAATTTCTTTAATTATATATAGTAAGTCTTTCATATTGTTTAAAAAGCGATTGTTCAGAGGTATATCCATGGGATTGTTACAGGAATTTAAGGAATTCTTAGCGGAATATAAGGTAATGGGGCTGGCTGTCGCATTTATCATGGGCGTTGCAGCTACGTCACTGATCACGGCACTTGTAAATGATATCATCATGCCAATTATCGGGAAACTGATCCCGGGTGGCGCATGGCAGACTGCGACGCTTAATATTGCCGGGATGTTATTTAAATGGGGCGACTTCCTGTCGCAACTGATCAACTTTATCATAATCGCGTTAGTCGTTTTCCTCATTGCCAAGTTTATCATGGGCGAGGAGAAGGTCACGAAAAAGTAGCCCTGTATTTCCTTTTTTATGCAAAAGTATTCATTAGGGTTCTTCTATCTTATTTTCAGCGATGTTCGACGTCCGGAAGATCCTCGAGACCATTAAAGCCCGTAACGCAAAGACCGTAGGTCTTCAATTCCCCGAGGGACTGAAGCGGCAGGGCCCGGACCTGGCGAAAGAGGTCGAGGAAAAGACGGGCGCGCTCGTCATCATTTCAGGCGATCCGTGCTACGGCGCCTGTGACATCGACGATGCCCTGCTCGATATGGTGGACGTGCTCTTCCACTTCGGCCATTCGCGCATATCGGATGACGAGCGCATCGTCTTCATGGAGTATTACCATGACGTCGACGTCGAGCGGGCCGTCCTCAATGCATTACCCATGCTGGGCCAGAAAGTGGGCGTCGTGACCACGGTCCAGCACATCCATAAGCTGGACGACATCGTTAAAATACTCAACGGGGCCGCCAAAGAGCCCGTTATCTCGAAAGGCGACTCCCGCATCACTTACCCGGGCCAGGTACTGGGCTGCAACTTCAGCGCCGTGCCCGGCGGCGTCGACTCCATCCTCTTCGTGGGCACGGGCAACTTCCACCCGATGGGCATGAGGCTCGCCCATAAGGTGCCCGTCGTGGCCGCCGACCCGTTCACGGGCGAAGCCCGCCTTGTTGACGTCGATAAAATAATGAAGCAGCGCTACGCCGTCATGGCGAAGGCCATGGGGGCGAAGAAATGGGGCATCATCATCGGCATGAAGTCCGGGCAGCAGCGCCCGGACCTGGCAAAAAAATTAAAAAATATCGCCGGCGATGCGGTGCTCATCTCCATCAAGGAGATCACGCCCGACCGGCTGCTGAACTTCAAGGTCGATGCCTACGTGTCCACGGCCTGCCCCCGCATCGCCATCGACGAGGCCGGCCGGTTCCCGGCGCCCGTGCTCACGCCGGTAGAGTTTGAGATGGTCAAAGGCCTGAGAGACTGGGAAAGCCTGGCGTTCGATGAGATAAAAGGCGATTAAGCAGCATGCTATTGCTCTTTATGGCATGACCGCCCGAATTTTTTGCCATTATTATCAAAGGCCTATATATTTTTTGATATTTATTTTTATAACAGGTATAGTAAATGGTCCATAAGGTTCACTGGGGTGTCATTCACGGCCGGGTCGCCGGATATGCGACTGGCTGGATTTCGATATCGTCGCTTGCGCATATTGTCGTAAAAGTGGGTCATGATACGATCAGGATACCCATCGACCAGCGGCAGATCAAGTTCATCCAGAAGGAGCATCCTGTCGGCGACATAGTCGAGCTGGAATATAATGGCGGCTGGCATATTCTTAGCCGTGCTACGCCAATGGACAACGATATTATAACTATGCTCAACAATATATATTAAATGCCTTATCCACCAGGGAAAAAATTTTAGAGTTGAGCAGCATCCGTATTCATCTATATGGGATGGTCCGATTATGATAAATAAAAAAGCAATACTGATACTCATTGCGGTCATGATCGTGGCCGTAACACTGGCCGACTCCGGATGTGTCGGCGCATTACGCTCTTACATTGAATCTATAGCGCCTTCCATTACGACGACGCCAACTCCCGCCTCTCCTACGCCTTTGCCAGCCCCGACGACCACGGCGACCCCGTTGCCAAAACCCACGGCGCCCGTCCACATTGACTTAATCTACACCGCGCCACTCGAGTCGGGCATCGATAGCAACGCCTCCGGCGTTCACGTCCTCACCGGCAACATCACCTATAACGGCGTGCCGGCGAGCGGTTTCGAAGTGCTTGTGGATACGAGGGGCGGTTTCGAATATGGAAATAAGACGGATTCCAAGGGCAAATTCATAGTGGGTTTCCACGATGACTGGAGCCCCACGTACTATTTGAAAGTCGCAGACGAGAAGAACGTCATCATCTATAGCGATAAAGCGCCTCACCCGGTCAACCAGACGGGCCCGTTCTGGATCCAGTTCGAGGTTCCCGAAACAAAGCAGATCAGCGTGACCATAACCCCTTAGACTGCAAAAGTCGAAATGCGATGGGCAACATAAATGGGGATATACAGGAGATGGCCGATTATTATGATCGGGCCGGCGATTTCCAGTACGGGACACTGGCTGAGGCACCGGGCGCCGAAGGCTTTGACCCATCGCTTAAACCAAAAAGGATATCACAGTTTATAACCCATATTTTTGTTCAGGTATAATTATGGCTGGACTCGTCGAGATGGGGAAAAAGCTTACGGAGGCCGGACGCCTGAAGCTCCGGCCGCTTTGCATCTATGGCTCGGATATAGCACCGGAGAGCGCTATCCCGTCGACCTCCCTGAACAGGTGTATAGCGCGCGCCGTATATATGAGCGCTGTGAACGACCAGACACCCGCTTTTTACATATCGTCGGGGCTGGAAGGATGCTGCGGGGGAGGCCAGCATTGGATGGGGTTCCAGGCCGCGCATCCGAAGCTGAAGTATTTTGTAACCATAGGGACGCCAGACTTTCATGGCGGTGCCGCCGAACACCTGAAGGCTTCGCCGGAGCTCTTCGAGGAACAGTCGCAGCGTTCCGGCAAGATAACGCCCGTTAAATACGTCGTCGTGTCTCCTATCACACCGAACGTCGAGGATAAGGATATACGCTCCATCGTATTGTTCGGCGGCTGCGAGCAAATACGGAATCTGGCCGGGCTCGCCGCCTATCATAGTGCGGACCCGTTCTATAAGGTCCTCATGTCCGCCGGGCCGACCTGTGCCACGATGATCACTTTCCCGGCGGGGATGGCCGAGAATGCGCCGAAGGATTCGGCCTTCGTCGGGCCGACGGATCCCACCGGCAACGTCTGGCTGCCGCCCGACCTCATGGCCATGGGGATACCAACAAGCGTGGCCCGCCAGATGGCCGCCGACGTGGACGGATCGTTCATCGGTAAAAGAAGCAAGGTGGCTTACCCGGTACGAAAGGTGCCATGACCGGCGCGACCGCGAGCTACCTGATCCCAAATACTGAAAAGCTTTTATCATAATCGGCGTCTGTCGGCATTATTTCGCTGCCGGTGAACAATAGTTTTTTATATAAACAATCGCAATCTGGTAGTAGATTCGGACGAGCGTTTATTCTATGAAGGGCGAGTTAAAGGGCGACCGGGTGGTCATGGGCAGGGATGCCATCGAGGAATTATACAATAACCTCTATTATGGCCGCCTGAAGGACGATTCCCTGGAGCTTGCTTTAGTCGAAGCCGCATATCTCGCAGACCGGGAAAAGATCTCGGTGGAATCACATGGAAAAGAGCTCTCATTCAAGGACCTTTTTATCGAAGCCTCACACCTGCAGGAATACTTCGAGCTGAAGTACATCGTTTATAGGGATCTCCGGGAAAGGGGCTACTATGTCCAGCCAGGCGTTACCGATTTTCGCGTCTACCCCCGGGGAGGTAAACCCGGTGTCACGGCTTCGCATCTATTTGTCCATGTAGTCACGGAGCGTAAGCCGCTCCCCATGACGCAGCTGATATCTAACCTGCAGGCCGCAGTGAACGTCCGCCGGGAAATGGCGCTCGCCATCGTCGACGAGGAGAGCGACATCACCTACTATGGCGTCAGGTTCCAGCGCATGCGGGGCGGAATGGGGCCGCTCGAAATCGAGATGAAGAAGGGCGTCGCAACCATGATGGCCGACCGGGTCATCATCTGGGACCAGGACATGTCCAGGCAGCTCCACGAACAGGGTTTCTATGGGAACATGCTGGACGAGAAGCGCCTACAGCTATCGCTGGTCGAGTCCGCCTACCTAATGAACAAGTACGGCCTTGAGATCCTCGACACGGAAAAGAATGAGCCGATAAACCTCGAAACCTTTATAGAAAAAACGCGCACAATAGACCGCGACTTCGAAGGCAAGCTGCGGGTCTACGCCGACCTGCGGGACCGGGGCCTGGTCGCCAAGACCGGATTCAAGTTCGGCAGCCACTTCAGGGTTTATCTCAAGATCGAAACGGTCAAAAAAATACCGCATTCGCTCTACCTTGTAGACTATATAGGGGATGGGCACGTGTTTAACCTGCCCGATCTTTCAAGGTCGGTGAGGCTTGCGAACAGCGTCCGGAAGGAAATGGTCTTCGCTTTCGAAAAAGCAGGCGCAGATTTACATAATGAAAGCGTACAGTATTTCAGCCTCGGGCGCATTAAGCTATAGGAACGATGGAAATGAACGAGGGATTCAAGGTCACGCCGTGGGACGTCACCGGAAAGGTGGATTACGCCCGGCTGATACAGGAGTTCGGCACGGAGCCGATCGACGATGAGCTGCTGCAACGCTGGAAGCGCATCACGGGCAGCATACCTGTGGCCATGCAAAGAAAGATATTCTTCTCGCATCGTGACCTGAAATGGCTGCTGGATAAGTACGAGCAGGGTGAAAAGTTCGTGCTCTACACCGGCAGGGGGCCGTCGGGCCATACACACCTGGGCCATCTATTGCCATGGTTGTTCACGAAGTATCTTCAGGACACTTTTGACGTTCCTCTCTACTTTCAGATGACGGACGAGGAAAAATTCCTGTTCAAAGACGATATAGCCCTCAAAGAGGGTATGTCCTACTCCTATGATAATGCGCTTGATGTCATAGCGCTGGGCTTCGACCCGAAGAAGACCTTCATCTTTTCCGACGTCGAATATAGCAAGACATTATACAAGATCGCCATCGAGGTCGCGAAGCGCGTGACGTTCTCCACTGCAAAGGCCGTCTTCGGCTACGATAATAGCTCGAACATCGGCATGATCTTCTTTACATCGATGCAGTCGGCGCCTGCATTCCTGCCCTCGGTCCATGCGGGAAAGAATATACCGGTGCTCATTCCTCATGCGATCGACCAGGACCCGCATTTCCGGGTCACCAGGGACGTGGCGCCTAAGCTGGGCTATTACAAGCCTGCGGCCATCCATTGCACATTCCTGCCGAGCCTGGCCGGCTCCGATAAGATGTCCGCCTCCAGGCCCGAGACGACGATATATACGACGGACGATCCGAATACCGCCAGAAAAAAGGTACTCAGCGCGTTCACGGGCGGCCGCGTGTCTGTCGAGGAGCAGAAAAAGCTGGGCGGAGTGCCCGGCGTCTGCGCCATATTCCAGTATTACTATTACCTCTTCGAAGAGGACCAGGAAAAGCTCAACGCGCGCGAGCAGAAATGCATGCGCGGCGAGATCATGTGCGGCGAATGTAAGCAGCAGCTGGCCGACCGCGTGGCTAGCTTCCTGGAGAAGCATCAGGAGAAGCGGGAAAAGGCGAAGGAGATCGTGGATCAGTTCATCGTAAGCGATTACAGTGCCGCCTACGATAAGTTAAAGAGGCCGCAGGATAGAAAAGAGGTCGCTAAACTCAAGAAAACTATGAAAGAATACTACAGCGTCAAGGAAGGCGACCAAATTCATATAAAAAAGACAAAAGAGCTCAAATAAAGATCATAGAGGGTAATTCGGCATATGGATCTGTCTGCTAACGAAAAGATCGTTTTAAAGGCCATCGGCGACATCGAGATGACCGCACGGGAAGTCTCGAAGACCACGGGCCTCAAGGCCGAGGCCGTCACGCACGCCGCCTACCTGCTGGAGGAAAAGAGGCTGGCGGCCGTCCAGGACGAGGTCGTCTCGGAATATGTGCTGACGGACGAGGGCCGGAAATACGCGGAAGCGGGGCTCCCGGAGCGGATAATTTTTAACGGGCTTCCGCCTCAGGGAGCGGCGTTAAAGGAATTAAAGGCCAGGTTTCCGCCAGCGACTGTCAGCATCGCCATGGGCTGGCTAAGGCAAAAAGGCTGGGCGAAGTTCGAGAAGAAGGACGGCGATACCGTCCTGGTGCCGCAAAAAGCCGAAAAGACGCCCGACGAAGTAGCGCTGGCGATCCTGTACGAGGGCAAAGAGCAGGAGGATCTGCCTGATAAGACTATGAAAGACCTGCTTAAGCGTAACCTCGTTATGCTAAAAGAAGAAAAAGAAAAGATAATTCTCATTACGGCTGCAGGGGCTGAGCTCAAAGAAAAGGGCATCACGGTCGAAGAAGAGGCCGGCCAGCTTACGCCCGAGATGATCGCCTCCGGCGCCTGGCAGGGCAAGTCATTCAGAAAGTTCGACGTGAGCGCGCCCGTCCTGATGGAGTACGGCGGCAGGAAACACATCCTCCGCATGGCCATGGACAAGGTCAAGCGCGTACTCATCGAGATGGGTTTCAAAGAGATGGAGGGCCCCATGGTCGACGCTGAATTCTATGTAAACGACCTATTATTCATGCCCCAGGACCACCCGGCGAGAACGCAGTGGGACCAGTTCAACCTGAAGAAGCCGAAGTACATCCATAAGCTTCCCAGTGATCTTGTCCACCGTGTCCGGGACATCCACGAGTACGGCGGCGAGACCGGTTCCCGGGGCTGGAATTACGAGTGGGACGAGCAGATCGCGAAAAAGCTCGTGCTCAGGGGCCACACGACCTCGGTGACAGCCCGATACCTGGCAAAGTACAATAAACCGCCTCAGAAGTTCTTCTCGGTAGCGCCCGTTTTCAGGAACGATACCATCGATATCACTCACCTGCTCGAATTCTACCAGATCGAAGGCTGGATCATGGACCACCAGCTTAGCATGCGGGACTTGATGGGCACGTTCAGGGAGTTCTACTCCCGCTTCGGAATCAAGGACCTCCGCTTCAAGCCGACGTATAACCCGTACACGGAGCCGAGCTTGGAGATCTATGGCCGGCACCCGAGGAGCGGCCGGATGATCGAGGTGGGCAACTCCGGCATGTTCCGGAAAGAAATGCTGGCACCCTACGACATCGACTGCGATGTCATAGCCTGGGGACTGGCCCTGGAGCGCTTATTAATGATCCTGTACGGATATGAGGACATTCGAGACCTGCATGGTCCTCTCTGCGACATCAACTTCCTCAGGAGCGTGCCCGTCATATGGCAACAGTAACGGTAAACTATCCTGATCTCATCAAGCTCATCGGCAAGGACATTTCCCTCGATAAGCTCAGGGATGACCTGTTCGAGCTGGGCCTGGAGACTGAGGCCGTAGACGGTGACGATGTGACCTTCGAGGTCACGAGCGACCGGGCCGACCTGCTTTGCGAGGAGGGCATAGCTCTCATGCTGCGTGCCTATTATGGCATTAAGACGGGATTGACCATACCGTCTGTTGAAAAGTCCGACTACCGCATCATCGTCGATCGGAAGCTGGAGCATGTCAGGCCCTTCGTCACGGGCGCCATCGTCAGGGACATTCACTTTACGGATGAATCCATTAAATCGATAATGCACCTGCAGGAGAAGCTTCACGGCACCTTCGGCCGCCGCAGGAAGAAGGGAGCCATCGGCATCCACGACCTGTCGAAGATAGAAGGAAAAGACATTCACTACCGTGCTATCGCCCGGGACGCCGTGAAGTTCGTCCCGCTCCAGAGCAATGAGGTCATGACGCCCGGGGAAGTGCTCGAGCGCCACGAGAAGGGCAAAGAATACGCCTATGTCCTCGAGGACAAGGACCTGGTGCCGGTCATATACGACGCGGAAGGCCTGTTCTCTTTCCCGCCCATCATTAACTCTAAGAGGACCGAAGTCAGCATCGACACGCACGAGCTGCTCATCGAGCTCACAGGCGAGGACCTGGGCACGATCGACTACATGCTTAATATCGCTTTATATGCGCTGTACATGCGGGGCGCGAAGATCTACGGCCTCAAGGTCGAGTATCCGGACCATACGCTCGAAAGGCCGAACCTTGAAGCGCGTACAATGCGCGTCGGGCTCCAGGAGATTAACTCTGTACTGGGCCTGGACCTGACGGCCATTAATGCTAAGGACCTGTTATTACGCATGGGCAATGGCGTCGCGGAGACGGGCAGCGACTACGTCGTCGTGGAGATACCGCCCTACAGGACGGACGTCATCCACGTGCGGGACGTCGTTGACGACATCGGACGCGTTTATGGCTTCAACAACATGCCCCCGATATACCCGAATACGCCCTCTGTAGGCCATCTGGCCGGGACGAATAAGCTCAACGATGCCGTGCGCGAGGTCATGATCGGCCTCGGATGCCAGGACACCCTGAACTTCATCCTCATTGGAAAGGAAGAAACATACACGAAGATGAACATGCCCGAGGACGGCCGGGCCGTCGAGCTCTCCAACCCTTACACCGACCAGTATAACATCATGCGCACCTGGATCGCGCCCTCGCTCATGATCGTGCTCTCGAATAACCTGCACCGCGAGTACCCGCAGAACATCTTCGAAGTCGGTACAGTGGCGCATCTGGACAACTTCGAGAACACGGGCGTGAAGGAAGAGGAGCACGTAGCCTGTGCGCTATGCTATTCGAAGGCCGGCTTTAACGAGATAAAGGCCCGGCTTCAGGCGTTATGCTTTAATTTCGGCCGGGCGGACATTTTGAGGACCGTCGCCGTCGAGCACCCTTCGTTCATTCCTGGAAGGTGCGCGGAGATATGTATCGGCGATAAAAAATCCGGCATCATTGGCGAGGTGCATCCACAAGTATTGAAAAACTGGGGTATCGAGATGCCAATAGCGCTATTCGAGATGGAAGTTTCCTCCTTAAAATAGGCGAAAGAATAACTAAATTGTTATTATATTTTTCTATGTATGTGGGAAGTAATACTGGTCTATGTGACAAAATCTGGCAACACCAAGCTCATTGCTGAAGCTATCGCCGGTGGTGTCAGGTCCATGGGACTGGATGCCGAAGCCGTGAGCATGTGCGATATAGGGGTCGAAGAAGTACTTAGCTCAAAGGTCATTGGCGTCGGGTCGCCCACCTATGAGCATAAAATGCTTTCGCCCATCCAAAAGCTCCTTGATAGATGGGAAAACGCGGGCTGCGATGGAAAATTCGGCATAGCCTTCGGCTCCTACGGGTGGAGCGGCGAGGCGCCGCTGATGATCGCGGAAAGGATGCGGCGGCTGGGTTTCAAGGTTCTGGACCCGGTTCTCCGCATTCAGTACCGGCCGAACGATAAGGACATCGAGGCCTGCGAGCTCCTCGGTAAGGACATCGCCCGGAAGCTTAAGCGGTCGCTTATAAAAATATAGTAATTGAATTATCACAAAAGTATTATTGCTTATTAAAATAAAATAATTATGATACATATGGCCAGGCCAAAATTAGTGGTTGTTTACCTGAGTACCCAGGGTAATACGAAAAAAATGGCGGACGCGATAGCGGAAGGCGCAGAGGACCGGGGCGTGGACGCCCACTCGGTCAGCTTTTACGAGGCGGACATGGCCGAGCTCAGGGACGCCAGCGCCATTGCGCTTGGCAGCTCGACATTCTGGTACAAGATGCATGCCCCGATGGAGCACTTTATCGAGCGCATGGGCAAGGAGCTGGGCGGACAGCTCAAAGGCAAGGTCGGCGCGGCGTTCGGCTCCTACGGCTGGAGCGGCGAGGCGCCGGCGGACATCGCGAAGATGCTGCGGGCCCTGGGCATGGAGGTCGTCGACCCCGTGCTGCGCGTTCAGTTCGCCCCTACCGAGAAGGACCTGGAGGAATGCAAGCGGCTGGGCAAGGACATCGCCAACACGGTCAAAAAGGCAAAAAGAGCAGTAGGCTAACGATAAAAAAATACAAATACCTAATGCGTGGAATATAGACTGTTATCTTTAATTTATTGAAAGGAGGATTATTTTTTGTTCCCTAACAAAAAAGTTCAGGCACTCGTAGGCCAGAAGATACAGGTGGAAATGAAAGGCGAAAAGAACATCCTGGAAGGTACTCTGGTCAGTGCCGACGATTACCTGAACCTTCACATGACCGATACGACCGAGATCCAGAATGGCCAGAAGCTAAGGACCCTGGGCTCGGTAGTCCTTAGAGGCAACAACATCATCCTGTTAAATCCCGTGAAGGAGTAATCGGATTTTGAGCGAGGATGGCTTAGAGGAGAAGGCGCTCGCCCTTATCAAGACCCGACCCAACGGCGTCCTCCAGAGCGACCTGTGGAAAGACCTTGATATAGATAGCCGTAAGTGTTCCCGTGTCATCGCGAAGCTGGAGGCGGACGGCAAGATAAAGCGGACCTGGGAAACGGTGAAGGGCACACGGACATACCGCATCTCATATATGCCTCAGAAGAAAGAGGCGCCGAAGAAAGAGGTCGATTTCAGCATGATCATGGCCGCTGGCAAAGTCGCGCCCTGCATCGGCTGCACATACGAGTGCGAGCCCGACTATTGCCCCGACCTCGGGAACTGGATCGAGCTGCTCGCCCGCGAGCCTGTAAGGCCCGTAAAGCCCATTCTTATCCCGGAGGTTATAGCCGAACCCGAGAAAGAAATGGCCGCGGAGAGGCCCGCCCCGGTAAAGGCAAAGAAGGGAAAAGCGCCCGTCGAAATAGAGGAAATAAAGGAAAAGCCTGTGCCGCCAAAGGCGAAAAAGGCTAAGGAGCCGGTTAAGGCACCTGCAAAGGTGGCGCCAAAGGTACCGGTAAAAGCCCCCGTAAAAGCCGTTAAGCCCGCGAAAGCCGTAAAGCCGTCTAAGGAAGTCAAGCCGGTAAAAGAAGCGAAGAAGCCCTTGAAGGCACCTGCCCGAAAGGTGCCCATTAGCTCGAAGAAAGCGGCAAAAGAGCCACCTGCAAAGCCTGCGGCCCGTGTTAAGGCTGAGCCTAAGGTAAAACCTAAGGTTACCTCAAAAGTTATACTGAAGACTGCGGCCAAGGTAAAAAGCACTAAGAAAAAATAATTTTTTTACCATGTTGAATTAGCCCATGTCTCTTAAGTTTATAAAGGAATTGTTATCAAAATAGCTTATATTGCTGTTTCTGGGCTGCCGCAGGTACTTTAGCTGCAACAGTTTTCTTCGAGTATTCCAGCCATTCTTCCGGCGCGTCACGGCTGATGCCACCGTGCTCCGTGAGCCTGGCACGGACCTTTACGAGCGTCGGCGTATTGATCGCCACGCCTGATATGATCGCCTCGCCTTTAGCCAGTGCCGGGAGCTCGTCCAGGATGTCCTTGCTCATGGTCTCGATGCTGGCGGCGATCTGGTTCTTATCGATCGGGTTGATTATACGCATTGTAATCTGGGACATGCACTGGGAGAGGCAGTCGCTATCGAGCTTGGACGGCCGCTGGGAGACCATGCAGACGCCGATGCCGAACTTCCGGCCCTCCGACAGGATGGTCTTCAGAATATTTTTAGACTTAGCCTCGCCATTTTGCGGGGCGAAGCGGTGGGCCTCTTCGAGCACGACAAAGGCCGGATAGGGCAGGTATTTTTCATCCTTTTCATTATAATGCTGGTTAATTGTGCCTTCTCTCGCATCGAACAGCCGCCGCAGCAGTACCGCCGTGATAAGCTGCTGCTCCTTCTGGGACAGGCCGCTCAGGTCGAGGACGGATAGCTGCCCCACGCTGAACTGGTCCTTAAGCTGCATGTGCTGGAAGTCGTCGAAGATCGGGCGGCTCATGATGTTACTCTCATAGCGCCAGACGATGCCGTCGATGGTGGACTGGTTACTGTCGTTGCGCAGCGCCTGGATCTCGTTGAGCAGTTCGGCCTTCCGGAAGTCCGCCCTGTCGGGCAGCGCATAGTATGCCCTGGCAAAAAAAGTCTCCATCTTGTCCGTCATTTCCAGTATGCTCATGAAGTCGTCGAGCTTAAGCTCGGTGATCTTGATCTTGATGTTCTCCTTGCGCAGGACTTTGACCGTCGGGCGGTATTCCTCCTCCCGGAAGTCTTTGATATTTTGGAGAGCAGTAAGCGTTGAGTACTCGCCATGCGGGTCCACGACCAGCACGGCTGCCCGGTTGTTCGGGCGCATGAGCTCCTCTAGCAGGACGCCCACGGTATAGCTTTTACCGCTTCCCGTGGCCGCGATGATGCTCAGGTGCTGGCTGACCAGGTCTTTAACGCTTAAGACAACAGGCACGTCTGTGCCGAGGACCATCCCGATGGCCGCTGAGCCGCGCTGGCCTGCGGATGCCTTACTGACGTCTTTCAACAGCTCCTGGCCGGCCAGGTAGACGGATTCGCCGTTGTCCGGCATAGTCCTGGGATGCTTGAACTCGCCTATGGACTCGTTGAAGTATCCTACTATCGAGGCGGTGATCAGGTACTTATCGTAATCTTCCGTATCTATGCCGCTGAACTCGAGTATCGCTTTCGGATTCAGGTCACTATTCAACAGGAACTCGTCAGGGTATGGCTTCAGCGACTGGGCGTATTTGACGCGGCACAGGATAAAGCGGTCCGGCGTGACCCAGCGGTCCTGGTAGGCGATAAAGTCGCCGTTCTTCAGCTTCATGGACGAGATGAAGCGGATGTCGTTCTCTTCGACGCTCTGGACGTTGCCGATGGGCCTCATGCCTTATTCTCCGTATGCTTTTTAAGGGCGGCCAGCAGGGGCTTACATTCCGGCACGGCGGCGGCCACGTGATCGATTGCGCAGCAGAGCGTCTCGTTGTCCAGTGCCGACGACAGCTTTCGATAATATGAGAAGCTCGGCCTGCCGCCCGGCGTGTGGAAAGCCCTTATTTCCTCATTATCCATAAGCTCCACGACGTCGTTGACGACGGGCGCATAGCCCAGGCTTTGCGAGGCTTTACCGCCCTGCACGTTCCCGATGCCATGGATCGCCAGATAAGAGCTCCGGTAATCGTTGACGTAAGGAGCGAAGACCTCCTGCTTTTCCTCGGACAAGAATGGCAGCACGTCTTCCTTTATCTCGTGCTGCACGCCGGTCACGATGCCGATGACTGAGCCCTGCACAGTCTTTATCGACACGTACGTCCCGGCGGGTACTTTTGACGCCGGCATGTAGCCGTCGCTCTCCTCCAGCGGCACCTTCGCCATATAATCGGAAAAAGACTTAACCTGTACGATCGACCCTACCTTCATGCCTTATACACCTATAGCCTATAGGAGGGAGAAGTGAAAACGTTTTCGATTATGCATGGTGAAAGTAATTAATCGGTTATAAACCGATATATTATATAACGATATTTTATTAAACAAATAAATGCTTAAATAATATTTAGAGTTCGAGGGTGTTCACATGCTCGAGGGGTTATTAAAGAAGGAACCAAAAAAGGAATGTACGTGCCAGGAGATGGCCGAATCCGATCATACTATTATTTTATGTTGCTGCACTTGTGGAAAAAAGATTAAATACACTATACCTGACTTACAAACAGGGTATATGTTTACGAAAACCCCACCAACCGCTACTAAAAACATTATAAACGCCTATGAACTACCTCCATCGATCAAATTTTTATTGATGTTTAAAAATTGGGCTACGGTGGTAATAAATTTTGTTATTAGTCTGTTTTATAAAAAACATGATACACCAGACAACGGCAATGAAGGCCCGGTCTCCTTTTCAGGTTGTGTGTATCATAAAGCGTGTGATACCTATTATCGATTTAACTACCGGGTGGTAAATAAATGACCCCGGAAAAAATTGATATTACTGATAATGAAAAACACTTAAGAAATGCAGTACCACCCTGGGAGACTAAATGGCTGGATTATGGACAGGAGCTTATAAAAAATTCTCCCGGGCTTCTTAACGATACTGCGAAATCTCTACTATCGCTGGTGTCGGGTGTCCTTGCAATATATACTGGTGCAATAGCTCTCGTTGGTATTGACAATAAAACCTTTCCCTTCCCATGGAATTTATCGCTATTGATACCTTTTTTATTGTTTATCACCAGTATCTATTATAGTGTTCTCGTCCTTAATCCTCGACTTCTCCATTTTAAACCCGATGATATTGATAGTATCCGGGACTCATATAAAAATTCAGGCGATTACAAATACACCATATTAAAATGCAGCTTATATTTGTTCTTTATCGCGATGGCCTCGATAGCTATAATAATGATATTTTCTCCGGTAATTGCCAGTTTAACCGCAAAGACAACGATGGTCCAATTTTTCGTCCCTCCAGAGAATCAGACAGCATTCAAAAACCTGGGATTCACCGTCAATGAAAGCACCAATATGACGGGCCTGGTCGTATTAAAGGATGATACGGGATCGTTCTATTCGGTAATTCTAAATAATACAACCGTTGTCTTTGATAAAAACAAGGTCATCGGGGCTATTTATACGAAAGTTTGATTCAAGTGCTCCTTTTATTTATTTCTTTAGCGCTCTTGTATATCTTTATTTGATTCACTGCCGCGAAGTGATCCAGTATACGGCTAAACTGCCCGGCCTCGTCCTGGCTGATTGCTGTGTACTCGTGCGCCCGGTGGATGATATCCGGATAACCCGGACGTATAATGCATTCTGCCCTCACGACGTCGGCGATACGGTCAGTCAGGCCCTCGTCATAGGCCCATTTCGGGAACTCCACCTTCGAGGGCAGACCGCCAGATGCCTGGATATAAAAGAAGGCGACCGCATCCCTGTATTGCCCATACAGGTCCAGGACTGACTTATTCTCACGGCCTTTATCGTCCCGGTCTGAAGTGAAAACGCGAGTCCTGTCTGCCCAGTCGAGCCTTCCCCGGATGAGGTGTACGTCGGACAGGTGAGTAACCGGCGGCAGCCCGAAATATTTCTTCATCAGCGTGACGATGTCCTTGTTGAGCGGCATATCGGTATAGGCGGCGACAGGCGTTCTGGTTTCCCCGGAAGTCTTGAGGACGTTGACGATCGCGTCGACGTACTTTTTGCGTATCGTCTCGTCCGCCAGCTCGTTGATGAAAGAGAGAACAAGCGAGCCGTCTAAAAATACCAGGTTCCCGGGGCTAGAGCGCATGAATTTGCATATCTGCCCGCACTCGAGCTCGTGGCGCCTGAGCGACACTGGAGTTTCCGAAAAAGCCGACATGCCTTTATAGGCCTCGAATTCTGAGGGCGTAATCAGAGACATC
>Ga0335071_10001867_pt1 | contig 22663 bp, 19 predicted proteins | sample Lox_Sample_15_FD_206724 | JGI IMG/M metagenome (GOLD analysis project Ga0335071, IMG submission 206724) | Soil microbial communities from Loxahatchee National Wildlife Refuge, Florida, United States - Lox_Sample_1.5 | ecosystem: Environmental > Terrestrial > Soil > Wetlands | place: USA... | reverse complement strand
GAACGACGCTGGCGGCAAACTTGCGCAGCGAGATTTCGTTCATGGCGACCAGCACGTCGGGGTGCGAGGTGAGAGGCGAACCGATGCGCTCGTGCGAGAGCGTGACCCAGCAGTGGGCGCTGCCGGAACGCATCTCGGGGCCGTAGGAGGGCAGCCAACTGACTTCCATGTGCTCGCGCAGGCCCATCTCAGCGAGAAGCTGGCCCATGAGGAGGACGCCCTGTCCGCCAAAGCCGGAGAAGTTCACGGTGATGTCGCGGGTGTGATGGTGGCGCGTGGGCTCTTCGGCTGGTGCGTCGGAGACTTCGAGGGCTTCGGCGATGGTCTTGTGCGGAACCTTGGCGGATTCGGGCAGAGTGGGCTTGCGATCGCGAAAGACTCCGAGCGGGAAGGTCTTGACCAGGGTTTCGCCAACCCAGTTGCGGGCGACGAGCGGATCCATTTTGAGGATGGTCGGGCAGGGCGAGAGGATTTCGACCAGCGAGAAGCCGCCGCCGTTTTTCTGGATTTCGAGCGCCTTCTTGATGGCCTTTTTCGCTTTCATGATGTTCTTCATGTCGTGCAGCGAGACGCGCTCGATGTAGGTGGGTGTTTCGAGCGAGGCCAGCATTTCGGCGACGTGGATGGGGAGGCCCTCGTTGACGGGGCGGCGTCCCCAGGGCGAGGTCGTGCTGTACTGTCCGACGAGGGTGGTGGGTGCGAGCTGGCCGCCCGTCATGCCGTAAATCGAATTGTTGACGAAGAACACGCAGATGTTTTCGCCACGGTTGGCGGCGTGGACAATTTCGGCGGTGCCGATGGCGGCGAGGTCGCCGTCACCCTGATAGGACATGACGATCGATTCAGGGTTGGCGCGCTTAAGCGCTGTGGCGACGGCGGAGGCGCGCCCGTGAGCGGCCTGCACATTGCCGACATCGAAGTAGTAATAGGCAAACACCGAACAGCCGACGGGGCTGACGAGGACGGCGCGGTCCTGTAGGCCAAGCTCCGTGAGTGACTCGGCGATGAGCTTGTGGGCGACGCCGTGTCCGCAGCCGGGGCAGTAGTGGGTTTGCTGTTGCAGTTCGGCCTTGCGCTCGAACTTGTCGTAGAACGCAGGCGATTTTTCGTGGACGACTTCGTATTCGGTCACAGGATTACTCCCCACGATGTGGTGCGCGGGCTACAGCCCGCGAAGGAAATCAAGCAGTGCTGGCTGTGCGGCACGACTGAAGTCGTGCCGTGATACGAATCAGTCGCAATTGCGAATTCTTCAGCAATCCGCAAAGCCGTGGCCTGATACAAACCTCTCAATCGTTGCGATGGCCTAATCAATTCCAAACTCCTAGGCCACGGTCGCCATGCGCGACGTAACCTGGGTTGCGATTTCTTCGACGGAAGGCACGTTGCCGCCGGCGCGCCCGTAAAACTCGACGGGCACGCTGCCGTTGAGAGCGAGGCGAACGTCGTCCACCATCATTCCGGTGCTGAGCTCGACGGCCATCACCGACTTCACATGGCGGGCGGTCTCGCGCAACTCACGCGCGGGGAACGGCCACAGGGTGATGGGGCGGAAGAGCCCGGCCTTGACGCCTTGCGCGCGCAACTGATCCACGGTGGAACGCAGGACACGCGAGACAATGCCAAAACCGATGAGCAGGACTTCGGCGTCATCGGTCAGGTAATTTTCACTGCGGCTCTCGAGCTCTTGTGCCAGTGCGTACTTGGCTTCGAGTTTGCGGACGTGCGCTTCCAACACGTCGGGCTCGAGAAAGATCGAGCTGATGAGGTTCTTGCGCGTCTCGGCAGTGCCCTTCACGGCCCAAGGTTTCTCAGGCTGGTTGACCTCGCGGAGCCTGATTTCGAGTGGCTCCTGCATCTGGCCGACATAGCCGTCGGTCATGATGACGACGGGGTTGCGATAGCGATCGGCAAGGTCGAATGCCAGCACGGTGAGGTCGAACATCTCCTGCACCGAAGCGGGAGCGAGAACGAGGTTGCGATAGCAGCCGTGGCCGCCGCCCTTGACGATGCAGTTGTAGTCGCTCTGCTCGGGGGCGATGTTGCCGAGGCCCGGGCCGCCGCGCACGACGTCGACGATGACGCAGGGCAGCTCAGAGCCAGCGATGTACGACAAGCCTTCCTGCATCAGGCTCAGGCCGGGGCCGGAGGAAGCGGACATGACGCGCTGTCCGGCGGAAGCGGCGCCATAGACCATGTTGATGGCGGCGACTTCGCTTTCTGCCTGCAAAAAAGTACCCCCCACTTCGGGTAGGAGGAGGGCGGCATATTCTGCAATCTCGCTGGCCGGGGTGATGGGGTATCCGTAATAGGCTCTGCACCCCGCCAGCACCGCACCTTTGACGATGGCGACGTTGCCTTTACATAGCTGGCGCATGGGCCACCTCCTTGCCGGGAATTGCAGGGCCGGCGACTTTGGGCGGCGGCACCAGCCGGTACACAGTGATGGCTCCGGGTTCGGGGCAGCAGTAGAAACACGCCCCACAGCCAGTGCAGCCCTCGCCGGTGTAGGTAGCGGGATGCACCCCGTAGCGGCTCAGTTCAGGCGCGAGTTTCAGGCAGCCGGGCGGGCACGACTCGACACAGAGTCCGCATCCCTTGCATTCATCGACATTAATGGTAACGTCACCGCGTGGTGGTGCTGACATGTTCTCCTCGCAAATCAGAGGTTTCCAGCTGGTTTCGTTGAAACCAGCGCTGGGTTTCGCAATAGGCAAACAACTCATTCTGGAAACGAGGGTGCGCGATTCCAATAAGAGCTTCGGCACGCTGCCGGATGGTCTTACCGTGCAGGTAGGCGACACCGAATTCCGTGGCGACGTAGTGAACATCGGCGCGGCCGGTGAGGACGCCGGCGCCATGGGCCAAGCGGGGAACGATACGCGAGACCGTGTCGTTCTTGGCCGTCGCAGGCAGGGCGATGATGGGCTTGCCCCACTTGGAGCGAGCCGCGCCGCGGATGAAATCGAGTTGACCGCCGAATCCGCTATAGAACCAGGTGCCGATGGACTCGGCGCAAACCTGGCCGGTGAGGTCGATTTCGATAGCCGAGTTGATCGCTACCATGCGCTCGTTCTGCGAAATGCGGAAGGGGTCGTTGGAGTAGGCGGAGGGATGAAACTCGAAGACCGGATTCTCGTCGACGAAATCGAACAACTTTTTGGTGCCGAGGACAAAGCTGAGGATGATTTTGCGCGGCTTGAAGTTTTTGCGCTGGCCGTTGATGACACCGGCTTCAATCAAGGGGATGGCGTTGTCCGAAAGCAGTTCGGTATGTACGCCCAGATCCTTGCGGTCCATCAGGTTGGGGAGGACAGCGTCGGGGATGCCGCCGATGCCCATCTGCAGGCAAGAACCGTCTTCGATGAGGGTGGAAACGTGGGCGCCGATCCGGCGATGCAGGTCGGTGATTTCGTTCTTGTGGATTTCGCAAAGGGGGCGCGAAACTTCGACAATGGCATCAATCTGGCTGACGTGGATGAAGCTGTCACCGTAGGTGCGCGGCATCTGGGCGTTGACCTGGGCCACCACGCGATGCGCATACTTGACGGCGGTCATGGTGGTGTCAACGCCGACGCCGAAGCTGCAGTAGCCATGGGCGTCGGGCGGAGAGACTTGTATGAAGGCGACGTCGATGGGCATCTCACCGCTCTCGAACAGGGCCTCGACTTCGGAGAGAAAAATAGGAGTGTAGTCGGCGCGGCCTTCGCGCACGGCCTCGCGCACATTGCCGCCAACAAAAAGGGCGTTGTGGCGGAAGCTCGATGCCATCTCCGGCGCGCAGTAAGGCGAACTTCCCAGGGTGAGAAGATGAACGATTTCGACGTTCCTGACGTAGGGGGCGCGCTCGATCAGTGCTTCGACGAGGGCCTCGGGTTCAGCGCAGCCGGGATGGATGTAGACACGCATTCCCGACTCCACGCAGCAGACCGCCTCGCGGGCAGTGGTTAGCTTGCTTCGATAGGGATCAATCCAGGACATAAGAGAGCTCACGTTCTAGGCTGTCACCGTCTGTTGAAACACTTGATACCCGTTGCGGGCCCGTTCGTATCCAACGACGGCGTAGTAAATGGCGCGATTGAAAAACTGGTCGAGGAGTTCGAGCAGCTCGATCTCGCCGAAGATCTCGGCCGGTTTTTCCAGTTCGGCGTGCTTCTGCAGGTAATCCCACAGGTTCTCGCGGACGAGACAGATCATCCAGACGAGCTGGCTCGCCGGCACACCCTGCTCGGCGCGCTCGGCGCCGATGGCAAGGTAGCGGCGCTCGACGTCGACCTCCGTCTTGCCAAGCAGCCATTCGCCCAGATGGTGGTAAATCTCGTAGACCTCGGACTGGAGCTCGTTCTCCGGAACGCTGGCATAGCCGGAGCACCTTTTGTCGTTGCGGCAGCGCTCCTTAAGGTTACGGACGAGGCCGTCCGAGTGGGTCTCAATCAGCCGAACCAGCCGATATGCAAGCAACATAAGGGGGCCTACTTTCTTTTTTCGCCCTTGCTAAGGGAGGGAAGACGTAGCACGAGCGAACTCCTCACATGATTACAGTTAAGTGTCGGCCTTTTTGTCCGGCTGGGCCGTGATTCCAGTCACCGGAGAGAGTGATGAGAGTCACGGGTCAGGCAAAAATGAAACAAATGATTCACGAGGCAGGTCGCTCTTCGCCATTCGCTTTTGGCTCTGCGCTTTTACCTTCGACACCGGGCATGTGGCATTCATCAACGCTTGGCATTGGGCGATGCGACGTCGGCTTCGCCCAAGTGCCTGTTACGCACGGAAGGTACCAGTTTCAACGGCGCCGACTCCCGAACCACCGCGAATAGCGTTCTTTCTGCCATGACATTTGTCATTTACCCTGCCTGACAATCGGCACTAATGCGGATTTCGGAAATGGCTGAAGATCAGACTCGTAGTCAGCAAATTCAGACAGGAGTGAACGATGTCAGCCGCAATTGCCATGAATCCTCCCACCGCTGCTCCCGTGCTCGCGGTTGCCGAGACGCATGGGCTGAGCAAGACCTACGGACAAGTCGCAGCCCTGAGGCACGTTGACATGTTCCTGCGTCGGGGAGAGCTGCTGGGGCTGCTTGGCCCGAATGGAGCCGGCAAAACCACTCTGGTACGCATGCTACTTGGACTCGCGAACCCCGATTCCGGCAGAGTTTTGGTGTTCGGAGCCGATCCGAGAGAAGACGACATGCGTTACCGCGTCGGGGCCATGTTGCAGGTAGCGCGGGTGCCGGAGACGCTGAAGGTGCGCGAGCACATCCACCTGTTTTCGTCGTATTACCCCACCCCGCTGCTTGTCGCCGAGACTCTCCGCATTGCTGGGCTGGAGGAGCTGAAGGACCGGCGATTCGGCGAGCTCTCGGGCGGGCAGCGCCAGCGAGTGCTGTTCGGTATTGCGATTTGCGGCGACCCCGACCTGCTTTTTCTCGACGAGCCGACCGTCGGGCTCGACGTGGAGGCGCGGCGGCTGATGTGGGCACAGATTCGAGGGTTGGTCGCACGCGGCAAGACCGTGCTGCTTACGACGCACTACCTGAACGAAGCGGACGCATTGGCAGACCGAATCCTGGTGCTGCAGCACGGCAGCATTGTCGCCGAAGGGACGCCTTCAGAGATCAAGGCGCGCGCGATCGGCAAGCAAGTGCGATTCTCCAGCCAGCTTTCGCTGGACACAATCAAAGCGATTCCCGGAGTGCTAAGCGCTTCCGCCGACCGGCAGAAGTTCGAACTGCAGGTGCAGGCTGCCGAGCCGGTGGTACGCGAACTGCTGCAGCGCGATGCTTGGCTCAGCGATCTCGAGGTCGCTACCGCCGGGCTGGAGGAAGCCTTTCTCGCCTTGACCCAGAACAACACTCCTTACGGGAGCAACTGACATGGCCGCAACCACATTTCCCGCTCAAGTCGCTGTTCCGCGCCGCTCGTTGCGCAGCCTCGTCGAATTGTTCGCCAAGGAAGCGAAGTACGAAATTCTGAAGAACATTCGGATTCCGATTTACGCCGCTTCGACGGTCGTGTTTCCACTGATGTTCTACGTGCTGTTCGGCATCGTACTGGCGCCGGGAAACCCCGTCAATCGCTCGCAGGACGCAACCTACCTGCTGGCTACGATGGGAACGTTCGGGGTGATGGGAGCCGCGCTGTTCGGCTTCGCCGTGAGCCTGGCGATGGAGCGCGGACAGGGCTGGCTGCAGGTGAAGCGCGCCTCGCCGATGCCGCTGGCAGCGTATTTTACGGCCAAGCTCGTCAGCGCGATGCTGTTCAGCGCCGTCATCGGGGTGCTGCTGCTGGCGATTGGATTTGCATTCGCCCACGTTCGGGTTACGCCGATTCAGGCGATTGAGTTGATCGGAGTGCTTGTTCTGGCGGCGATTCCGTTCGGTGCGATGGGTTTGGCGCTGGGCTATATCGCTAAGCCGAATTCGGCACCCGCCGTCGTCAATCTCATCTATTTGCCGCTGTCGTTCTGCTCCGGGTTGTGGATTCCGATATTTCTGCTGCCCAAGTTCGTGCAGAGTATGGCGCATGCGTTGCCGCCCTTTCACATCAGCCAGATGGTGCTGCGGGTGCTTGGGATGTCGCGCGAGACGGGAACGAATTGGGGCCACCTGCAAGCGCTGGCGGGATTCACGCTGTTGTTTCTGGGAATCGCTGTGGTGCTGTACCGGCGCGATGAAGGTCAGCTGTATGGGTAACGCAAGGTTGGCCCGCCGAGCGACGTTTGGCATCACCTGTCGCCCCGATGCCGGACGGGACTTCAAGGCCGCGGGAACCAGGCGGGCGGACAATACGTCTAGAAGAAGTAGATATGGTTGTCCGCTAACCTGGGGTCCTTAACCCCAAGGAAGTGCGTGATGAATAGCAAAACTGTTCAATGGACGATCTGGGCCGCACTGATGGTGATCTTTACGGTGCTGACGCTGGCTGGACGCTGGCTCGACCTCGCTGTAACTCTGACGCTATCGGCGGTGCTGTGGTACGGGATTGTGCCCGAGGCGCGATCCAGACGACAATAATGCGGAAACCGTTGACTTGGCTATGAAAACGATCCGGACCATCTGGTACAGGATTTATCCCACGAATGACGAGCATAAGTGGATGCCGCTCATGTGGCTCCCGTTCATGCTCTGGTTTTTCCTCGATCCTTACTGGAAGCACGCGGGTTTGTGGCACTGGACGTGGAATACGCTGGCCGGGCTGTTTTTCATCCTGCTCTATATGCAGGCATTCTCGCGCAGCGGTGCGGTGAAGAATATCTGCATTGGGCTGATGTTGCTGATGGCGGCGGTATGTATTCCGCTCAATGTGGGCGCCATCGGCTTCCTGATCTATTCGGCGGCCGCGGTTGGCTTCAATCCGAAGCTTCGCTGGGTGGTTTTGCTCATTGCCCTCGACCTCTCGATTCTTCTCTTTTATGCGTATCGGGTTCACCTCGATCTCGGCACGTGGGGCTCGATGGCGATGCTGATCATCCTCGTCGGTTTCGGCAACCATCATTGGGCGTCCAAGCAGTGTGCGATGCACGAACTTCGTCTCGCTAATGATGAGATTGAGCACCTGGCCAAAGTTGCTGAGCGTGAGCGCATCGCGCGCGACCTGCATGACGTTCTTGGCCACACGCTTTCGCTTATCACCCTCAAGTCGGAGCTGGCTCGCAAGCTGGTGGACCGCGATCCTGCTCGCGCCCGCCAGGAAATGCACGAGGTTGAAGCCGCGTCGCGCGCTGCTCTGGCTGACGTCCGCGAGGCGATTCGGGGCTATCGCAGCGACGGCATCTTCGCCGAGCTGGCGCGGGCGCGTGCCGCACTGGAGACCGCAGGTGTCGCCGTCGAGTGCCAGACTGACTCCGTGCAGCTCAGTCCGGCGCAGGAGTCTGTTTTGGCGTTAGCCTTGCGTGAGGCGGTTACCAATGTCGTTCGCCATGCTGCAGCACGCCGCTGCAACGTCTCGCTTAAGCGCAATGCGACACTTTGCACTTTGGAAGTTGTCGACGATGGGCGGGGCGCCAACGCACCGGAAGGCAACGGGCTGCGCGGCATGCGCGAGCGGCTGGAGTCGCTAGGCGGCTCGTTGCGGCTGCTTACAACGAACGGAACAAGGCTGGTTATCGATTTGCCTCTCGCCTCGACCGGCCCCGCTCTGCGAAACTGAGGCATGGCGGGCGCCAAGCGCGAAAAAATCCGGGTCGTCATTGCCGAAGACCAGGCGATGGTGCTGGGCGCGCTGGCAGCGCTGCTCGAAATGGAAGACGACATCGAAGTGGTCGCGCGCGCCCGCAACGGCGACGAAGCCCTCAAGCTGGTGCAGGAGCACCGGCCCGAAGTCTTCATTACCGACATTGAAATGCCGGGGCGAACAGGGCTTGAAGTAGCGGCCGAGTTGAGACGGCGCGGCGCACTCGTGCGGGTCATTATCCTCACGACGTTCGCCCGCGCCGGTTATCTGCGTCGCGCACTCGAGGCCGGAGCTTCTGGTTATCTCCTGAAGGACATGCCTGCCGAGCAACTCGCCGATGCGGTGCGCCGCGTGCGAACGGGATTGCGCGTGATCGATCCGCAGCTCGCCGCCGAGGCGTGGACGAACGAACCCGACCCGCTAACTGACCGCGAGCGGCAGGTCCTGCGGCTGGCCGGGGAAGGCGTTGCCAGCTCCGACATCGCTCTGGAACTGAATCTCTCGGAAGGCACCGTTCGCAACTACCTGTCCGAAGCCATTAGCAAGCTGGGCGCAGCCAACCGCGTGGAAGCCGCACGCATCGCACGCTCGAAGGGCTGGCTGTAGAAAACAAGACCGTCCTCTCAGAATTTCTATGACAGGACGGTCGTTACCCGCACTCTAATTAGCGAAGCAACCTACGGCGTACAAAGCCGACGCCCGCGAGCATACCGCAACCTAACACACCCAGCGTGGCTGGTTCGGGCGTTGGGGTTGCGACGAAGCCGATTGTGTTGTCGTTGGCATCTGCATAAAAGCCAACCAATTGCCCCTTATCATTGAGGCCGTTGATCACTGTGCTGCCAGGGACGCCATTGGGATCGTCAACCGTGTAAAACACACCCCCGAGGTAGACAAAACCGTGCATCGTGCCACCCGAGTCAACGTAATCCCCTACGATTTCACCGTGGTTGTTAATACCGAAGGCCTGGGTGTCCATCGCTCCCGCGAACGAAACGTCGAACGTACTCGCTGTCGTGCCCGCAGCGATATATCCATGGAAATTGCCACCCGAATCTTCATAAAAGCCGACCGCGGTGCCGGCGCCGTTGATTCCCACCGCCTGGTTGTTTTGCGTTCCCCCCGGGAACCCGCCGATATAGGTGAACGTTCCCCCCGACTCTTTAAACGACATCTGCAATGTCGCACCAGTGCCATCGGTAGAGGAATAACCCACCCCAGTACCGCCGTCGTTGATGCCGAGGAGCTGGTTGAACGCCGTACCCGGCGCGTCAACCGCGGTGAAGGAGCCGTTGTAGGTGAACCCGTGGGTCACTCCTGCGCCATCGACATAAAAGCCGGCCGTCCAGCCCGTATTGTTGATGCCGATCACCTGAGTTTGGGCGGCCCCGGGGAAGTTCTCCATGGTGTAGCTATTGGGGAGCACCAGCGTGAACCCATTGTTGGGCACCACATTTCCGTCACCGAAATATCCGGCTATGGTGCTTGCATTATTGATACCCAGCAACTGCGTAAACGCCGGATCGCCGGGACTGGCGACTGACAGAAAACTGTAATTGGGCGCCGCCGCAGCCCACGCGCCTGAAAATACGACCATGCAGGCCATGAGTGTGAACCGGGCGCACTGCTGCATCTTGCTCATTGCAACTCTCCTTAATCGGAACGCTGGACCATCGCGGTCCATGGAAAAGCGGCTGGGTTCCAACAAAAAGTCAAGCGCGGGTCAGGCAAAGACGACGGGGCGCGTTCGACATGGCTGGAAGGAGCGATGTGCCAATTAGGAATCCATCCACATCGCGGTACCTCTACTCCAATGTTCGCTAAGTGGACATTGAGTCGGGTAAGGATTAGATAAATTTCAGTTCATAATTCTCATGCGCGGAACTATTTTCACAGCAGGACAGTAGCGTTACATCTAGTAATGGCGCGTACGTGCTACTAGAGAAGCGTGAGCCGAGATATCGAGTATCGTTCCGGAGACTAAGAGTCCAGTACACGGGAAAGATGGTCCCGCGCCTAGTTCAGAGTAGTCGCCATAAGCGAAAATTATGGGACTATAGTGTAGAACCACATAAGTGCTGCAAGCGGACGATGACGGCAGTATATCGGCTCTTGTGGTGTGGCGGACCGGGCTACTTGCCGTTACAGTTGCAGCTCCGCCCGAATCATGTTGTCCTCGAGGTCGGAGATCATCTGGAAGCCGAGCTTGGTGCAAAGCGCGCGCATCTCTCGGTTCTCCGGCAACATAACCGAGACGAGCTTCTTCAACTTCGCTTCGCGCGCTACATCGATGAGTCGTTTATAGAGCTCGGTTCCGAGGCCCTTGTGTTGCGCGGCGTCGATGGCTACGGCGGCGAGTTCGGCTTCGGGGCGCCCATGAATTTTGCTCAAGCGTCCAATGGCCAGAATCTCGGGCTCGTCGGCATCATTCTTGCTTTCCGCAACCAGGGCCATCTCGCGGTTGTAGTCGATAAAGCAGATACGCGTCAGCCGCTCGTGCGCAGTGCGTTGCGTCAGCTTCATCGGCTGAAAATAGCGGAGATAGACGCTGCGCTCCGACAGCTTCTCGTGGAAGGTGATCAGCAGCGGTTCGTCCTCGGGACGAATCGGGCGGATGGTCACTTCGTTTCCGTCCTTCATCGTCCACATCGAAACCAGACTTACGGGATAGGGGCGGATGGCTGACTCAGGAAGCTCATCTTCACTGACTTCAGGCCCATGCACAACGACCCGCGCATCCAGAGTGATCTGGTGCTCCGATGAAGCCAGCAGCGGATTGATGTCGATTTCTTTGATCCATCGCTGCTCGACGATGAGCTGACTGAAGCGCACCAGCAACTCTTCCAGAGCATCGATGTCCACCGGCTTGCGGCCGCGGACACCTTTCAGCGCCCTGAAGATCTTGGTCTGCTCCATCATGCGGCGCGCCAGCGTGGAGTTCAGCGGCGGCAGAGCCAGCGCGCGATCCTTGAACACCTCCACCAACTGACCACCGGTGCCGAACAGCATCACCGGACCAAACTGCGAATCCAAGCTGCTACCGATGATCAGCTCGTAGCCATCGAGCTTGACCATCGGTTGCACAGTGACGCCCTGGAAGTGCTCGGGGCCAGGCTTCTCGGTAACAAAGAGCTGGATCAGGCGAAAGGCCCGGCCGACGTCGTCGGCATTGCGCAGGTTGAGTTGCACGCCGCCGACGTCGGTTTTGTGCGTAATCGTATAGGAATGCAACTTGACGACTACCGGGTAACCAATCGCCTCAGCCGCCTGGACTGCTTCCTCTTCAGTCGCAGCGACCCGGGTTTCCACCGTGGGAATGCCGTAGGCTTCGAGCAGCTGCTTCGACTCATACTCGGTGAGCAGCGTTCGTTTCTGCTCGCGCGCCTCGCGCAAAATGCGAGCAGCCTTGCCGCGCTTGAGCTCCGCGTCAGCATGCTCCGGCAGCGTCGGCGTTTCATACAGACCCTTCAGGTTGTACGAATACCGCCACATGTAGTTGAAGGCTCGCACCGCGCTGTCGGGGAACTGAAACGTCGGGATGCCTGCCTGGTTGAGGATTTGCTCGCCCGCCGCGACTTCGGCGCCGCCCATCCAGCTCGCTAGCACTGGCTTGCCGAAGCCTTTGGCGTAAGGCTTCAGTTTCTCGGCAATCTGCGTCGGGTTGGTCATGTCCTGGGGAGTTAGGACGACCAACATGCCATCGATGCTGGGGTCCTTTGCGGCAATCTCCAGCGACTTCGCATACCGCTCCGGTTCAGCGTCGCCCAGGATGTCCACCGGGTTGTTGTGGCTCCATTGCGCGGGGAGGATTTCGTCGAACGCTTTCATGGTCTCGGGCGACAGCTCGGCAAGTTCCCCGCCACCGGCGACGAGAGCGTCGGTCGCCAGCACGCCGGGGCCGCCGGCGTTGGTTACGATGCAGAGTCTGTTGCCGCGCGGACGCGGTTGTTTGGCCAAAACATCCGACATAAAAAAGATATCGGCGATGCTGTTGACGCGCAGAACGCCGGTGCGCCGGAACGCGGCGTCGAGCACTTCGTCGCTGCCGGTCATTGAACCGGTGTGCGAGGCGGCCGCCTTGGCGGCTTGCGCCGTCCGTCCGGCCTTGATGACGATGATGGGCTTGTTGAGCGATACTTCGCGGGCCGCGGACAGGAATGCGCTGGCGTCGCCGATCGACTCCATGTAGATGACGATGCTGTGGGTGCGCGAGTCGCTGCCGAAGTAGTCGATCAGGTCGCCCCAACTGATGTCGAGCATGGAACCGGTGGAGACGAACGAACTGAAACCGACGTTCTCGCGCAAGCTCCAGTCGAGGATGGCGGTGAGCAGAGCGCCGCTCTGACTGATGAACGCCACGTTTCCGGGGCGTGCAATGGTGTGTGCGAAGGTCGCGTTGAGGCCGCGAACCGGGTTCATCACGCCCAGACAGTTGGGTCCGATGAGGCGCATCTTGCCGCGAATGATCTCGGTGATTTTCCGCTCGAGTTCCTTGCCGTGCTCGCCGTGCTCCTTGAAACCGGCAGAGATGACGATCCCGGCCGGGATGCCGCACGCGACGGACTCGGCCAGAACTTCAGGGACGGTGTCGGCCGGAGTGGTAACGACCACGAGGTCAACCTTGTCAGGTAGGTCGGAAACTTTCGGGTAGGCCTTGATTCCCAGGACATTCGGGCGCTTCGCGTTTACCGGGAACACGGTGCCGCCAAAGGGATTGCTCAGCAGGTTCCAGAGAACCGAGCGGCCTACGCTGCCGGGACGCTCGGTCGCACCGACTACGGCGACACTGCGCGGGGCGAACAACGGATCCAGAGGATGGCTCTCGGAACGATATACATCAGACGACGGATCGGCCTTCGCCCAGGGTTGCTTAGTCTGTGTTGCGGTAGACATACGGCTCCTTATGAGTCAGGTTTGAATCTCTAGTTTATCTCCTCGCCCACAGGTTCGCTGCACAGTACACCTCACATCGGTTTGTGACGAGGTGGAGAGGTCACGGTCGCTTCACAGAGCGATTCTTCATAAACGTGCAATGGTACAATCGTGTTTCCTTCAGCTAACTGCGGCGAAACGCCCTCTGGATGGGATCCCGGACTCTTGGCTACGAAAACCATAGAAGATCGCACTTTCACCTACGCGGACGCCGGCGTCGATATTGAACGCGCCAACCGTACCAAGCAGCGCATTAAGTATCTGGCGCACAAGACTTTCAACCGTGGTGTGCTCAGCGAGATCGGCGGTTTCGGAGGACTGTTTGCCATCGACCGCAAGAAGTATTCGGATCCGGTGCTGGTTTCGAGCGTGGACGGCGTAGGCACCAAGCTTAAGCTGGCGTTCGCGATGAACCTGCACCACACCATCGGCGCCGACCTGGTGAACCACTGTGTGAATGATATTGCCGTGCAGGGCGCCGCACCGATGTTCTTCATGGACTATTTCGCCACCGGCAGGCTCAAGCCCGAGGTGGCGGAGAAGGTGGTGAGCGGCATCGCCGACGCCTGCAAACAGAGCGGATGCGCGCTCATCGGAGGCGAAACCGCCGAGATGCCGGGCTTTTATCCGGATGGCGAATACGATTTGGCAGGATTCATCGTGGGTGTGGTGGATCGCAACAAGATCATCACCGGCAAGGACGTGCAGGTAGGCGATGTGCTGATCGGGCTGCCATCCACGGGACTGCACACCAACGGCTACTCACTGGCGCGCAAGCTGTTTTTCGACCTGGCCCGCTACACGCCGGATTCCTACGTCAGCGAAATCAAGGGCAAGGTCGGCACCGAACTGATGAAGATCCACAAGAGCTACTGGCCCGTCGTGCGGCGCATGCTCGATGCCGAGGCGGTAACCGCCATGGCCCACATTACCGGCGGCGGCATCACCGAAAACCTTCCCCGGGTTCTTCCGAAAGGTACCGGCGCTATCGTCGAGATCCACTCCTGGCCGGTGCCGCCGATTTTTCAGCATATGAAGGACATCGGCGGGGTGCCGGACGATGACATGATGCGCACCTTCAACATGGGAATCGGCATGATCCTGGTCGTTCCAGCCGCAAAGTTCAAGAAGGCGCAGACCATCCTCGACCGGTGCGGCGAGAAGGGCTTCACCATCGGCCGCGTCGTCAAGGGCGACAAGCGAGTCACCTACCAGTAGAGGGTGAACGGTCAATGCCGGCAGAACGGGTCTGGCCCTGAGCTGAGCCGTGTTCGCTGGCTTTACTGTCCTCGCAGCGAGTCCCGCAGGCTGATCAGATTTTGCGGAGCAACCCGAATGACGCCGCGACGCGGGCTGTCGATGTCTGCGATCAGGAAGAATGCGACGGCGATAATAATTGGCAGGACGAAGGCAAGCATCGGCCCCTTCCAGCGCGCTCCATACCCGACCAGAACGCAACTGCAGAAGGACAACGCCACCATCAGCACCCACGCTCCCCGCGGAATCCGATTCCACCAGGCCGCTTGTGTGTAACCCTGCCGGTTCAGCACATCGTTCATTCCCGAGAGAACCAGCCCCATTGTCGCTGTTTGGTTAGGAACGGCGGCGTCCTGCACCACTGTCCACATCTGGTCTTGAAGCTTCAGAGTTTCCTGGTCGGTTTGCCCCAGCAGATCCGGGTCACGCTCGGTGTACCACCGCAGTCGCTGCTCAAGATATTCCTTCAGCATCGTTTTCACTTTTGCTGAACTCTCGCCCGAAAGCAGCCCCGCCCGCACATATTCGGTGCCGATGGCATTGGCCTCTTCCTCTTCGTAGGCTTTGCGCAAATCGTAGCGGCTTACCGCCATCGAGAAACTGAAGCCGATGATCAGACCGAGCAGCGTCAGGGTCGCACTGGTAATCAGATCGAACCCTTTCCCCTCTTCTTCGCTGATGGGTTTTCGCTTCCCCAGAAGTTGCCCAATCTGTATTCCGACCCACATCAGTGCTGCGGTCAGCAGCAGAGTTAATAGCGGATAATTCGACAGCCGCGAAGTCATGCGATCTCCTCACGCTCCGATTCGGGCGCGTTTCGTTACTGACGGTTCAGTCTGGCCGCGATCTTTCATCATTAAGATGCGTTCGAATCCGTTGGCTCAGAAATGGAAGCCAAGTCTGACCGGCGAGCGGGGTCCTGCGACGGCCCCAGCACTTGCCATTCTCATTCGCAAAACAATTCAACGCAGAGTCTAGCAGTTTTGCTAGTTGGCGCTGTCTCGCCTGCTCACTAGCCTATCAGTGCTATCACAATTCAAACCGTCTCGGCGGGACGCGACATCTCGCACATACCGACAGGTTGTGATACGTGTCACCGTGCTCCAGCAACGAGGCTGCTGTAATGGCGACCGGCCTAATAGGTTTTTACCCTCGGCCATCGGCCGGGGGCAGGTCGAGGAAAGGACAGTGAGCAATGAAGAAGCGGCACACATTACTGAACTGCGGAATGGTCTCCCTCGTTGGCGTGCTGACCGGCACGGCGGCAGCGCAGCAAGCCGCCTGTCCGATCGGTTCTCCCTGCGCGACCACCACCATTGACGGCAAGCAACTCCCGGCGCCGGCGCCGACGTTCGGAGGCGTGATCAAGGACGACGCCCTCCAGTCCAAGCCCTGGTGGCCGCCGCGCATCGTGCCTCCCAAGGGCGCTCCCAACATTCTGCTCATCATGACCGACGACGCCGGTTTCGGTGTTCCCAGCACCTTCGGCGGAGTTATTCCAACCCCGAACATGGACCGCATCGCGGCAATCGGCTTGCGCTACAACCGGGTGTTCTCCACCGCCCTGTGCTCGCCTACTCGTGCTGCGCTGATTACCGGCCGTAATCATCACTCGGTTGGATTTGGCGTGATCGCCGAGCAGGCTACAGGCTTCCCAGGCTATGACAGCATTGTCGGCGCTGATAACGCGACCATCGGGCGCATACTGCGCGACAACGGTTACGCCACGAGTTGGTTCGGCAAAGATCACAACACACCGGCTTACCAGGCCAGCCAGGTCGGGCCCTTCACCCAGTGGCCGACCGGCATGGGATTCGACTACTTCTACGGCTTCGTCGGCGGCGACGCGAATCAGTGGGGCCCAAACCTCTTCCGCAACACGACCCAGATCTACCCCTGGATAGGGCACGAGGGCACGCTGAAGATGGACCGCTCCGATCCCAAGGCGGAGGTTTGGCCCGTCACCGGCAACGAGCCTTCGTGGAACCTGATCACTGCGATGGCCGACGATGCTCTGGACTGGATGTACCGGATTCACCAGAACGATCCGAGCCAGCCCATCTTCCTTTATTACGTTCCCGGATCGTCACACGCGCCGCACCATCCGACCAAAGAGTGGGTGGACAAGATCCATGCGATGCATTTGTTTGACGAGGGTTACGAGAAGCTTCGTGAACGCATCTTCGAAAACCAGCAGAAGCTCGGTGTGGTTCCCAAGGGCATGAAGCTGACGCCGTGGCCGGCCGAGATGCTGACTCCGTGGGACAAGCTTTCGCCTGAAGCAAAGAAGCTTTTTATTCGGCAGGCGGAAGTTTTCGCCGCGTACGTGGCCTACAACGACTACGAGATTGGCCGAGTCATCCAGGGCTTTGAAGACCTCGGCAAACTCGACAATACCATCATCATTTACCAGAATGGCGACAACGGAACGAGCGCCGAAGGCGGGCCAGACGGCACATTCAGTGAAGTCGCGTTTTTCAATGGTTTCCGTCCTCCAGTGGACGTGCAGATGAAGTTCTACGATGCCTGGGGTACCGAGTTCGCTTACAACCACATGTCGGCGGGTTGGTCCTGGGCATTTGACACCCCCTTCGATTGGTTCAAGCAGAACGCCTCGCGCTTCGGCGGTACCAACCAGAACATGGTCATCTCGTGGCCGGCGCGTATCAAGGATAAGGGGGCCCTGCGCGAGCAATTTATTCACGACATCGACGTGGTACCCACGCTGCTCGAAATCACCGGCATACCAGCCCCGGATTACGTGGACGGCATCAAGCAGAAGCCAATTGAAGGCACAAGCTTCGCTTACACGTTCGATGCCGCAAACGCCAAAGAGCCGTCTCATCACAAGACCCAGTATTTCGAAATGATGGGCCAGTGGGCAATGTATAACGACGGGTGGCTTTTAAGCACGAAGGTGGACCGCGCGCCATGGGACGCCTTCGGTCCTGCCAACCCCGACCCGCTCAATAACCAGAAGTTCCAGCTTTACGACCTGAGCAAAAGCTGGAACCAATATGAAGACATAGCCGCGCAGAATCCCGACAAGGTCGCCGAACTCCGAAAATTGTTCATCGAGGAAGCCAAGAAGTACCAGGTATTTCCTATGGATGCCTCGGTGGCTGCAAGAATCGCAGCCCCCCGGCCGAGCCTCACAGCCGGTCTGACCGAGCTGGTTTACACGCGACCGATGACCGGAACCCCGCAGGGGGATGCTCCCTTCCTGCTCGATACTTCCTACACCGTTACGGCGGATATAACAGTTCCGCAGGGGGGTGCTGAGGGCATGATTGCCACCTCCGGCGGACGCTTCGCGGGCTGGGGCTTTTACCTGCTCAAGGGCAAGCCGGTGTGGTGCTGGAACATGCTTGACCTAGAGTGGATCAAATGGCAGGCTCCGGAGGCGCTCGCCCCCGGCCGGCACACTATCGTGTTCGATTTCAAGTATGACGGCCTTGGTGCCGCCACCCTGGCGTTCAACAACTTCTCCGGGATCGGGAAGGGCGGCACCGGCACCCTGAGCGTGGACGGGAAGGTAGTTGACACGAAGCGAATGGAGAAGACGCTCCCGTTGATCCTGCAGTGGGACGAGAGCTTCGACATCGGCCAGGACACTATTACCGGGGTTAACGACGCCGATTATCTGCCGCCGTTCCCGCTGACGGCGAAGTTCAACAAGCTGACGATCAGAATCGACCGTCCGCAGTTGTCACCCGACGAAATAAAGCAGTTGCAAGAGGGCATGCAGAAAGCCGCGATGGGCATCCAGTAACTGCTTTTCAACCTCCAACCCGTGGGCCGTGCCGAACGCATTCGGCACGGCCCACGGGGTCAACCTCCTCGGCGGTAGTCATCCGCACTTGCATCATGCGTTATCGTATTGCGCATGAGACAAATCATCGCTTTCCTCGCCCTTCTCTTGTTCGCTCCTGTCGCATTCGCGGTGGACCTCTCCGGCATCTGGGTTTCCGCCGTTAAGCGGGCAGACGGCTCCATCGATCGCGAAGTCCTTGTCCTTCAACAGAATGGCAACCAGCTCACGGGCAAGCTGGAGCGCCCGTGGGGGAACTTCACCATCTCCGAATCGAAGGTGGACCGGAACAATTTCGAGTTGAAGGCCAAGACAGACGACGGGTACACGATTTCCTGTGAGGGCGCGCTCGAAGGCGACAAACTGAAATTCAAGGTTCATGAGCCGAACCATATGCCCTACGAATTGACGGCCGAGAGGTCCACAAGCGATCCGTTCACGGTGGGCAAGGTCATTCCGCCACCGGCGATTAAAGACTTGCCTTCCAATGGGTTAGCCAAGACTCCGCCGATGGGATGGAACAGTTGGAACCTGTTCGCCGGCAAAATTGACGATAAGATTGTCCGCGAGATGGCTGACGCGCTGGTTTCCAGCGGGATGAAGGATGCAGGCTATATCTACCTCAACATCGACGACACCTGGGAAGGTGAGCGGGATGCCAACGGGGTGATTCAGACCAACAATAAATTCCCTGATATGAAGGCTTTAGCGGGCTACGTCCACTCCAAGGGACTGAAGTTTGGGATTTATTCGTCGCCCGGACCCTATACCTGCGCGGGCTACGAGGGCAGCTATGGCCATGAGGCGCAGGACGCAAAAACTTATGCAGGCTGGGGTGTGGACTACCTGAAATATGACTGGTGCAGCGCCAGCCGGTGGTACAAAGAGTCCGATATGCAGGCGGTGTACCAGAAGATGGCAATGGAGCTGCGGGCGACTAAGCGTCCTATTGTCTATAGCTTATGCCAATACGGGCGGGACGACGTGTGGACCTGGGGCGCGAAAGCCGGCGGCAACCTGTGGCGTACCACGGGCGACATCAACGACACCTACAAACGCATGATGGAAATTGTTGATACGCAATCAGTTATCGCCAAATACGCAGGGCCGGGACACTGGAACGATCCGGACATGCTGGAAATCGGCAATGGTGGAATGACGACGGACGAGTACCGGACGCACATGAGCCTGTGGGCGGTTTTCGCGGCGCCGCTGTTGGCGGGCAATGATGTGCGGTCGATGTCGGAGGATACGAAGTCTATCTTATTGAATAAAGAGGTGATAGCGGTGGATCAGGACGCGGCAGGAGTGCAGGGCAACATGGTCGGCCAGGTTGGCTACGTGCAGTTCTTTGCCCGGCCGCTGGCCAATGGAGATTCCGCGCTGGTGGTTGTAAATCGTGGCGATTCAGCGACTTCGATGAAGATGCCGTGGTCGGAGATGCACATTTCAATGGGTATCAAAGTTCGGGACCTGTGGAAGCATACGGACTTCAAGTCCAGCGCCGACGCGGAGTTTGCAATTCCGGCGCACGGGTCGCTGATGTTTCGGATGAAATCGCCGAAATAGGCTGTCGCCAAAAGCGAAAGAGTTTCGCTTTTGGTGACAGTTTTCAGGGTTGCCAACTCGGACCAAATTGGGAATCGGGTTGCTCCGTGCCGACCGCCGATGCAAGCGGTTGCGGAGGGGAGGCGGACGATGGGACGGGGCGGGACGTGGGGAACGACGACTTTGACGCCAGTGCGGCGGATAGTCGTGACGAATCCAGGAAGTGCTGGGTGGGATTGATCTCCCACAATGTGAGATAGGGAGCACAAGCAAAACCCACCCGCGCGAAACAAGGCCGGATGGAGTACACGTCGTGCTATGCTGCGTGGAATGTCTGACCTCGGCGCAGGGGGAAATTCGGCCCCTCACAGACACGCCGCATTCGTACGCGCGACCCATTGGATCACCGCACTGTGTTTCTTTGCGCTGCTGCTGAGCGGGTTGGAGATTGTTGTCTCGCATCCCCGATTTTATTGGGGCGAGACCGGGAACTCGGGCACAGCGACGCTGTTCAAAATTCCGATTCCGTCGTCACGGTCGACAGTTCCAAGCGGCTACAACTTTGTGCTGCCGGACCAGAACGGATGGAGCCGGTATCTGCACTTTCAGGCGGCGTGGGCGGTGGTGCTGACCGGGCTGGCCTATCTCATCTGGGGCTTATGGACAGGACACTTCCGCAGCAACCTCATTCCGGCGCGAGAGCATACAAAATGGCGGGCGATGGTGGACGTGGTGAAGGGCCATCTCCGCTTGAGGCCACCGGAAGCGGGCGAAGAATCTTCCTATAACGTTCTGCAACGAGCGGCGTACCTGACGGTGGTGTTTGTGCTGTTTCCGCTGGTGATCTGGACGGGGCTGGCGATGTCGTCCGGATGGAACTCGGCATTTCCGGCGACGGTCAATGTGCTGGGAGGACGGCAGTCGGCGCGTACCCTCCACTTCTTGCTGACGATTGCGCTGGTGCTGTTTTTGCTGGTGCATGTGGCGATGGTAGCGCTGTCAGGATTCAGGCGGCGCATGCGAGGAATGATTACCGGCTCGGTGGGCACGCAGGAGGAGCGCTCATGAGCAAAATTTCGCGCCGCGCGTTTGTAACCGGTGGAATTGCTGCTGCGGGAGTGGCGGGGCTGGCTGCGGGAGGGGTTTTGGCCAAGCGCTACGGCCTGATGCCTCCGGATAGCGGGGGAATCTGGGGGCCGGGCGAGACGCTAACCTATGCGGCACAGCGGCTGATTACCGGGCACTCGATGGCGCGTGAGTTTCCGCGCAGCATGATTTCTGCGAAGCCGTTTGCGAATGAAGTGGAGCCGCTCGGCGACGAGTTTAAGCGGCATCAGGCCGCCGGATTTGCGGATTGGCGCATGGTGGTGGATGGAAAGGTGGCGCAGCCGACATCGTTTTCGCTGGCGGACCTGAAGCAATTTCCGGCGAGCAGCCAGATCACCGAAGTAGTTTGCGAAGAAGGGTGGTCGTATGTGGCGGAGTGGATTGGAACGCCGCTGTCGGCGGTGCTAAAGGAGTGCGGAGTCTCGCCGCAAGCGCGCTATGTGGCGTACTACTGCGCCCAGCCGGATTGGTGGGAGAGCATTGACATGGCGGATGCGCTGCATCCGCAAACGCTGTTGACGTACGGCATGAATGACGGAGAGCTTCCCGTCAGCTTCGGCGGACCGCTGCGCATGCGGGTGCCGCGACAGCTCGGGTACAAGAGCCTGAAGTACATCACCCGGTTGACGGTAACGGACTCGGTGAATTCACTGGGCAAAGGATTCGGCTCAGGGTCAGTCGAAGCGGGTTATGCGTGGTATGCGGGGATCTAGAAGCAGTAGGTAGTAGCCACTAGCCAGTAGGCGGAAGAAGCAGCCGGAAAAGGCAACCGCAGATCCTTCGACTTTGCGCTCGCTCGACTCGCAACAGAAGCGAGTCGCAAAAACCAGGCGAGCGCTTCGCTCAGGATGACAATTCATTAGGAGCTCAAGCTCCGATATTTCCGTAGCAGTTCGTAGAGCACAACCCCGGCGGCGGTGGCGACATTGAGCGAGTGCTTGCGGCCGACCATAGGGATGCGGACTTTTGTGTCGGCCAGGGCGAGGAGTTCGAGGCGGAGGCCGTCTACTTCGTGGCCGAAAAGGATGCAGACAGGGAACGCCGGCTTCCATTCGTACAAATCAACGGAGTGCAGGCTGGTCTCGATGGCAGCGATTTCGTAACCGCGCGAGCGGAGCGCGGCTATGGGTTCGAGGGCGTGGGCGTGGTGCTGCCAGGGAACGGATTCTTCGGCGCCGAGAGCGGTCTTGCTGATGGCCGACTTGGGAGGATAGGCAGTGATGCCGCAGGGATACAACATCTCCAGTCTAACAGCGTCAGAGGTGCGAAAAAACGACCCGACGTTGCGGTGCTTCCGCATGTCCGGGAGAATGAGCTCTGCGCGAAATGATGCAGAAGATATTGCAGAACACCTCCGAGAGTAAGCCGCAACCCGTACCCGCGATCGTCTTTCTGTACGGGGACCACAGTGGGATGCCGGAGAAAGCAGTAGACGACCTAGTGGACGATGTGTTGGAAACGTGGGGAGTGGTATTTGGGATTACTGACATAACGCTTGGGCCGTCACCGAGCCGTTGGAACCGCTCGCAGCAGCGTGGAGAGATCATTCACTCCATAGCGGGGGAGACCGGTGGACAGTACCTCGCAGTGCCAGAAAACCTCTACGGAACTGCGCTCGACTCAATCCTTATGCAACTTCATTTTCGATATGAGCTAGGCTTCAAACCGGCAGCAGTGGATGGGAAACGGCACGCAGTGCAGGTGGAGCTAGATCAGTTTCATGGTTGTTGTATCCCGTAGCCGCAGTGGTGAAAAAATCCGCGGGCATGCTCTGCGGTGATGGTGGTCATAGCTTCGGCGACGGCCAACTCCAAGTGCTCCACCACCCGGGCC
>Ga0335071_10001866_pt1 | contig 22665 bp, 20 predicted proteins | sample Lox_Sample_15_FD_206724 | JGI IMG/M metagenome (GOLD analysis project Ga0335071, IMG submission 206724) | Soil microbial communities from Loxahatchee National Wildlife Refuge, Florida, United States - Lox_Sample_1.5 | ecosystem: Environmental > Terrestrial > Soil > Wetlands | place: USA... | reverse complement strand
CACCAGCGGACCTGCCGCGCGTGATCGCCGGCCACGACCTCGGGCTTTCCCTGGAGGATTCGCAGATTCCCAGCCGCGATCTCACCATCACCAACAAGCTGCTCCAATACCTGAACGCCGGCCTTGCCGTCGTCGCCACGTCCACCGCGGGCCAGCGCGAGGTCCTGGCGCATTCGCCCGAGGCCGGCCAACTCATCGATCTGCGGGACCCCGCGGCGGCGGCGGCACAACTCGACGGACTCCTGGCCGATCCCGCCCTCCTCGCGCGGCGCCAGGCCGCGGCCCGTCAACTCGCGGTCGATTCCTATTGCTGGGAGCGGGAGACGCCACGCCTGCTGGCGCTGGTGGCCGCTGCCCTGGAGACCCGATGACCGGCGCCCGGACCGATCTGCGCTTGGGAGTCCGCCGGGCCCTCAACCTGGCTCTGCGCGTCCCGCTGCGCTTGCGCAGCCGTCGCTATTGGCCCGATCGCACGCACCGGTACGTCGTCATCGCGCCGCATCCGGACGACGAAACGATCGGTTGCGGCGGCCTGATCGCGGCCTGCCGGCGCCTCGAGGCCCCGGTGGATGTCGTCTTCCTCACGGACGGCAGCGCCTCCCTGCCGGATCATCCCGCGCTCGGCCCCAGCCAGCTGGCAGCGCTCCGGGCCCGCGAGGCCCGTGCGGCGCTGGCCATCCTCGGCGTCGAGGCCGCACGGCTCCATTTCATGGGCTGGCCCGACGGGCGGCTGGCCCACCTCGACTTGGTTGCCGCCGCTGCCGGCGTCGCCGCCCTGGCGTCCCTGCTGCGTCAGCTCCAGCCGGACGAGATCGTCCTGCCCTGGCGCCGAGATGGAAGCTCGGAGCACGAGGCCGCGTTCACCCTCGTCCGCCGGGCCGTGGCGGCGGCCGGGTTGGCGCCGGTCTGGCTGGAGTTCCCGGTTTGGGCGTGGTGGAGTCCCCGTTTGCTCGTCCGGTTCCTGCGCACCGCCACCCCGACGCGCCGGTTGCCCCTCGGGGGCGACCGGGCGACCAAGGCCCGCGCCCTGGCGCAGTACCAGTCCCAAATCGCCCCGGTCCCGCCGTGGTGCAACGCCGCCTTGCCGGCCGGCTTCGCCGATCTTTTCCTCGGACCCAACGAGTACTTTGCCACGCCCCTGCCCTGATTGCTCCATGGATCGCAACGATCCGCCCCGCAAACTGCTGATTGTCTCGCCGCACTGGCCCCCGGTCAATGCGCCGGACCTGCAACGGGTGCGCATGAGCCTGCCCTACTACCGGCAGTTCGGCTGGGAGCCGGTGGTGCTGGCGGTCGACCCGGACGAGGTCGACGGCATTCGGGAACCGGAGTTGGAGGCCACCTGTCCGGCCGACGTGCGGGTCGTGCGCTGCCGCGCGCTGCCGCTGCGCTGGACCCGCCGGTGCGGGGTGCGCAACCTCGGCTTGCGCACGTGGGGCTGCCTCAACCGAACCGCCTCGCGCCTGTTGCGCCGCGAGCGATTCGATCTCGTTTTCTTTTCGACGACGCAGTTCATGGCATTGACCCTCGGGCCGCACTGGCGCCGCTGCCACGGTGTGCCCTACGTCATCGATATCCAGGACCCTTGGCGGACTGATTATTACGAGCGGCCAGGTGCGCCAACGCCACCGGGCGGGTGGAAATACCAGCTCGCGCGGATGCTCGCCTATGCCTTTGAAGGCCCGACCTATCGCCGGGCCGCGGGCTTCATCAGCGTCTCGGAACGGTACCTGCAAGACCTCGCGAAGCGTTATCCCTGGTTTGCGGGAAAGCCCCAGGCGACGATCCGTTTCGGGGCGTCGCTCGCCGACTTTGAGTTCATCCGGCGCCGGCCCCCCGTCGGCATCCAGCTGACACGCGAGCCGGGGACGATCCACCTGCTTTACACCGGTGCTTCGGGTCCGATCATGCCGCACGCCCTCAACATGCTCTTCAGCGGCTTCAGCCTTTATCGCGAGCGCTGGCCGGAAAGGGCGGCGCGTTTTCGATTTCACTTCTACGGCACGAGCTATGTCGCTCCCGGCCGCGGCCGGCCCTCGGTGCTCCCGGTGGCCGTGGAGCATGGCCTGGCCGATCAGGTTGAGGAGATCTCTCATCGTCTCGGTCATCTGGAGAGCCTGGCGCTGCTCTTGCAGGCAGATGCTCTGATCCTGCTCGGCTCCAGTGATCTGGCTTACTCGCCTTCCAAGCTCTACCCGTACTTCCTCTCCCGAAAGCCCATGCTGAGCGTCGTCTTTGCCGGCAGCCAGTTGGAAGCCATCCTGAGCGAGCTTTCGTGCTCGTGGGTGGTCCCGTTCTCGCCGGGGGCGGACGCGGGCGGGCCCCATGGCCGGCTCGCCGAATTCTTCGATCATGCCCTGGCCGGCTTCCCGGCCGCGTTCCTGCCTCCGCGCAACGAAGACCTGTTTCAGCGCACCTATCTGGCCGAGACACTGGCGGGCCGCCAATGCGAGTTGTTCACCCGGGCGCTCGGGCCTCCCCCGCCCTGACTCCCCCAACCATGGCATCGTCGCAGCAAGAGTTTTTCGCCTCCCAACGGCTCCATCGATTCGGCGTCCTGGCGCTGGTCGCCGCCGAGATCTGGCTCTATTTCCGCACGCCCCTCAAGGATCCGTGGCTGGTCGGCGGCGGTCTGCTGATCGTCTTCTTGTCGGCCTGGCCGGCGCTGGAGTGGGCGCGCCACCACCGCCAGTGGTTCCCGGCATTCGAGATCTTCATGCTTACCCTGGTGAACTTTTACGCCATGCCATTGCTGGCGGGCAATCCGCCCGGGTTCACGTTCGACGATGGCGTCTACTGGCAGGCGGCGACCGCGGTGCTCCTGTTTCAACTCGCCGCGATTGTCGGGTTCAATCTGCCGCGGTGGCAGCCGCGGTTGCGCCCCTGGGTGTCGGAGTCACTGCTGCCGGAATCGATGCTGCGTTACACCAACTTGGGTCTCTGGCTGAACACTCTGTACCTTTACGTCGCGAATTTCACCGACCTGGTCCCGTGGGAGTTGGTCGGCACGATTCGCGCCATCTTCTTCGGCATCGGGATCATGTCGGTATTCATTCAATCCCGTCTCTGGGGTCTCGGCCAGCTGACGCTGGCGGAAAAGGTGACGGTGGTCGTCAACCTCCTCATGCAGATGGTGCTGCTCTTCTCCAGCCTGTATCTGATTCAAGGCCTGTCGCTCTTCGTGCTGGCCGTGATCGGCTATACCACGGCGTGCCGGCGCATCCCTGTGGTGCTGGCGGCCGCGGTGCTGGTCGTGGTCGCCGTTCTCCACAATGGGAAAGGTCACATGCGCGAGATCTACTGGGACGAGGGAATGAAGGCGCCGACCCTGTCCGATCTGCCGTCGTTCTACTCCCAGTGGGTGAGCATGGGCCTCACCGCCTCGAAACAACAGGAGGTGAAGAACCGGAGCCTCGCGGAAAACCTCTTCGAACGCGCGTCGCTGTTTCAGATGCTCTGTCTCGTCGTCGACCGGGTCCCCGCCTACGAGCCGTATCTTTACGGCGAAAGCTACGTGGACATCCCCGCCTTGCTCATTCCCCGTCCCTTTTGGCCGGAAAAACCGTCGACGCTGCTCTCCAACGTCCGGCTGGCGCTCTATTTCCACCTGGTTGACGAGGATTCCGCCCTCAAGGTCTCGATCGCCTTCGGACCGCTCGCGGAGGCTTACGCCAACTTCGGTCTGATTGGTATGGCGGTCCTCGGCCTCTGTATTGGATTGTCCGCCAAGGTCATTTCCCTCGTGTCGGTCGGTGCGCCCCAGCTCTCGACCGTCGGGTTGTTCGTGATCCTCCTCACGGCCTGGGCGTTTCAAGTCGAGCAGGTGGCCGCGACATGGATCACGTCGCTCTTTCAAGCCGCCGTCGTCGTCGTGGGCGTACCCCTCCTCTATCGTTTCTTGTTTCGCCGGACATGACGCCATCACGGCAGTTCCGCCTGGCGGTGATGTTGTCCCATCCGACGCAATACTACAGCCCCTGGTTCCGTTGGCTGCGGACGCACGCCCCGCTTGAGTGCCGCGTCTTTTACCTGTGGGACTTCGGCGTCACGAAGCGTCGCGATCCCGAATTCGGCGTGTCGCTCGCCTGGGATGTCGACCTGCTGTCCGGCTACGAATCGGAGTTCGTGCCGAACCGCGCCGCGCGCCCCGGCACCGACCGCTTCTGGGGCCTGCGCAATCCGGCGTTCCCCGGCCGCCTCGCGGCTTGGCGGCCCGACGCTGTGCTGATGTTCGGCTACCGCTACGCCACGCACCTGCGGACCATCGCCTGGTGCCGCCGCCGCCGCGTGCCCCTCGTATTCCGCGGTGACTCGCATCTTCTGGGCCAGCCGCCCCCGGGGCTCGCGAAGCGGTTGCTGCTGCGCCTGCTCTACCGGCAGTTCGCGGCCGTCACCTACGTCGGCGCCGCCAACCGGGCGTATTTCGAGGCGTTCGGTGTGCCATCCGGCCGCCTGCACTTCGCCCCGCACGCTGTCGATCACGGGCTGTTCGACCCCACCCGGGCGGACCACCAGGAAGCCGCGCGCCGCCTGCGGACCCACCTCGGCCTCGCGGCGGACCGCCGCGTGGTCCTGTTCGCCGGCAAGCTGCTGCCGCGCAAGCAGCCGCGCGCGCTGCTCGAGGCCTTTCTCGCCGCCCCGCGGCCCGATACCACGCTGGTCTTCGTCGGCGACGGCGAGGAGAAGCCCGGACTCGAGTCTCGTGCCGCCCAGGCACGGGGTGCCGACGTCCGGTTCCTCCCGTTCGCCAACCAGAGTGCGATGCCCGGCCACTACCTGTTGGCCGACCTGTTCGTCCTGCCGTCGGTCGGCGGCTCTGAAACCTGGGGACTCGCCGTCAATGAGGCCATGCATCTGGGCGTTCCCTGCCTCGTGAGCGATGTCGTCGGCTGCCAGCGCGACCTGGTGACCGACGGCGAAACCGGGTGGGTCTTTCGCGCCGGCGACCAGGGCCATCTCGCCCAAAAACTGGCAACGGCGCTCGAGGCGCTCGCGCCGGATGCCGCCGGAATCAAGGGGCGCGTGGCCCGGCGCATCGCCGGCTACACCTACGTGCAGGCAACGGATGGCTTGCTCCACGCGGTCGCCGGGGTCCGGCCGTCAACGCTCCCATGAAAATCAACATCGTCATGGGTTTCTTCCTTCCCGTCCCGGCCGTCGCCGGCGGCGCGATGGAAAAGGCGTGGTATCGGCTGGGCGGAGCGTTCGCCGCGGCCGGGCACGAGGTCACGCTGCTCTCCCGGCGCTGGCCCGGATTTCCCGTCCGTGAACGACGCGACGGCCTCACGTTGATCCGTATTCCCGGCTTCAACCATACCCGCCGCCTGCCGCTCAATCTGCTGCTCGACGGCCTCTGGGGTCTGCGGGTGCTGCGGCATCTGCCCCGGGCCGACGTCACGGCGTGCAACACGGTTTCGCTTCCGGTGCACCTGCCGTGGCTGCGGCCATCGGCCGGCCGGGTCGTGGTCGTGCTCGGACGGATGCCCAAGGGACAAATCCGGTACTACCGCCGCGTCGCCCGGCTCGTGGCGACGAGCGAGGCCGTCGCCGCGCGCGTGGCTCGCGAATGCCCGACCCTGGTCGCGCGCACGCGGCTGTTCCCGAATCCGATCGACTGGGAGCTCCATGCCCGCGCCGCCGCCCCGCGGACCGGCCCGGTTACCATCGGCTACGTCGGCCGCCTGCATCCGGAGAAGGGCATCGAGCTGCTGCTGCGCGCGGCCGCCCGCCTCACCCTCGAGCCCGACCTGCCGGCCTGGCGGCTGGTCTTGCGCGGTCCGGGCGACGTGGGCCGCGGCGGCGGCGGGGAGGCTTATGTTGCCAGCCTGCAGCGCGAATTCGCCGGCCCCCTCGCCGGCCGCGTGGCCTGGGAACCTCCGGTGTTTGACGAGGCGGCGCTCGCGCGCTGCTACGGCCAATTGGAAATCTTCTGTTACCCGAGTCTCGCCGCCCAAGGTGAAGGCCTGAGCGTGGCGCCGCTGGAAGCGATGGCTGCCGGCGCCGTGCCGGTGCTTTCGCGGCTCGACTGCTACCGCGACGTGCTCCGCGACCGGGAGAACGGCTTCGCCTTTGACCACACCGCCCCGACCGCCGACGTCGAGCTCGCCGGCGTACTGGCACGCCTCCTGCGCGATCCCGCCCTGCGCCGCGCGGCCGCCGCCGAGGCCCAGGCCGATGCCCGGCGTTTCGACTACGGCGTGGTCGCCGGCGCCCTGTTGGCGGACTTTGCGCAATTGACCCGGCCGCCGGTCAGCGGCTAGAATTTCGCCGTGGTGTCCCCCGCCGAACCCCCTTATCTCGGCCGCGATTGCGCCACGCCCTATCCACGCGGCGAGGTGCTGCGCGCCTGGCTGTGGGCGGCGGTGCAGGCCACGCTGTTCCGTTGGAGCCCGCGGACCTGGCACTGGTGGCGCGCCTGGCTGCTGCAGCGGTTCGGCGCCGACATTCCCGCGCCGGGTCAGGTCGTCGTGTTCCCGACCGTCCGCGTCTATTTTCCCTGGAAGCTCACCCTGGCGCCGCGGGCGATGGTCGGGCGTCACGTCAACCTGTACAATCTCGCCCGCATCTCGCTCGGCTACGGCGCGAACCTCAGCCAGTACTGTCATCTCTGCGCCGGCACCCACGACTACACCCGCTGGTCCATGCCGCTGCTGGCCCGGCCAATCGTGATCGGGGACAACGCCTGGCTCGGCGCGGACGTGTTCGTCGGCCCGGGCGTCACCATTGGCGAGCTGTGCGTCGTCGGCGCGCGCTCGGTCGTCGTCAAGGACCTCCCGCCGCGCACGGTTTGCGCCGGTCATCCCTGCCGGCCCCTGAAGGAGCGGCCGCCGCCCACCTAGGCCCCGCCGGCGCGCGGCGCCGGCCGGCGTCACGGGAATGAGAATCGCCCAGATCGTCCCGAGCCTCGAGGAGCAACGCGGCGGACCGTCCAAGTCCGTGCGCCGGCTGGCGGCGGCGCTGGCCGCGCTGGGACACGAGGTCGACCTGCTGGCCACGCTGCCGGGCGGGGTCGCGGCCCCGGCGCGGGAGGATGGCGTCCGCGTCCTGCAGTTCCGCCGCGACCGGCCCGGTTTCCTGTGCCCCTCCGCCGCCTTGCGGGATCATTTGCGCCACCAGGGCTACGACTGCGTCCACCACCATTCCCTCTGGCTGCGAACGCTCCACTACGCGCACGAGGCCGGGCGCGGCGCCGGAGCCGGTCTGGTGCTGTCGCCGCGCGGAATGCTGGCCGACTGGGCCTGGCACCATCACCGCTGGAAGAAGGGGCTCGCCGCCCGGCTGGTCCATCCGGGCGCTCTCAGCCACGCGCGCGGCTGGCACGCCACGAGCGCGGCCGAAGCGGATGACATCCGCCGGCGCGGTTTCCGGCAGCCGGTGTGCATCGCGCCCAACGGGGTCGAGGCGCCGGCAGCCGAGGAACTGGCCCGCGCCCACGAGGTCTGGTCGCAGCTCTGCCCCGCCGTCACGACGCGGCCGGTGGCCCTGTTCTATTCCCGCTTCCACCGCAAGAAGCGGCTGCGCGAGCTGCTCGAGCTCTGGGGGGCGGCGGCGCCGGCGGACTGGCTGCTGCTGGTCGTCGGCATCCCCGAGGAATACACGGTCGAGGAATTGCAGGCGGAGGCGGCGCGGCGCGCCGCCGCGGGGAGGATCGCCATCTTTGACGGCCGCGGGCGCCCGCCGCCCTACTCCGTGGCGTCCCTGTTTCTGCTCCCCTCGCATTCCGAGAACTTCGGGCTCGCGATCGCGGAGGCCATGGCCTGGGGCGTGCCGGTGGTGGTGACCGACGCCACGCCCTGGGCGGAAATCGCGGTCCACCAAGCCGGCTGGTGCGTGCCATGGCCGGACTATCGCGACGCCCTCCGCCAGGCGCTCAACGAAACGGCCGACCGGCTGGAGCAGCGGGGGGCCCGCGCCCGCGAATGGGTCCTCGGCCGCTATTCGTGGGCGCAGGCGGCGCGCCCCCTCGACGAATTCTACCGCCGGCTGCTCCTGCCAGGCGCATGACCCAGCATCGCCCAACATCCTCCGCGGCCCCGCTGCTCGCCGCCAATCCCCACGACGAGGGCCGTGGCTGGCACGCCGGCCGGCTCGAGTTGCTGGCCGTCGTCCACGTGGCGGTCCTCCTCGTGTTCACCTCCTGGGATTTCGGGGGCGAAACCGACTTCGCGCGGGTCGCGATCTGCTGGTGGGGGACGCTCGCCGTCCCCATCGCCGGGCTGGTCTGCCTGCGTCGCTGGGAACGCCGCGACGGGATGCCGGCCGCCTTGCGCTGGCTGTGGCCCATGGTCGTGTTCGACTGTCTCGTGCTGCTGAGCACGCTGAATCCCAGCTTTTCCTACGCCATGATCGGCGGGGTCCGCACGCTGGTGAACACCGGCGCGCGGTCGCGGGGACCGAGCTGCGCCCTGCCGGTGGCCTCGCTGCAGGACCTGTGGCAGTTCAACGCCATCTACCTCTCCTGCTTCAACCTCACGATCGCGGTCGTTCGGCGCCGGGTCCTCCGCGCGCTGTTGATGATCTTCTCCGCCAACGCCCTGGCCCTGGCCGTCATGGGCACGTTCCAGAAGCTGGCCAACGCGACCGGCCTTTACTTCGGGCTGCAGCCGTCGCCAAACAGCGAGTTCTTCGCCACCTTCATCTACCACAATCACTGGGGGGCGTACGTCACCCTCGGCACCGCGGCGGCCCTGGGGCTGCTCTTTCATCATGCGCGCCATGGCGTCCGCAGCGGGGAGCGCCATTCTCCGGTGCTCTTCGGCCTGGTGGCCACGCTCTTTCTCGCGGCCGCCGTCCCGCTCAGCACCTCGCGCTCCGGCGCGCTGCTGGTGTCGGCGCTCATCACCGCCGCCCTCGTCCAATGGCTGCGCCACGTCAGCCGGATGCGGCGGGCGGCCGGTCGGGCGACTGGCCCGCCTCTCGTGCTGGCCGCGGCCGTGGTTGCGCTCGGCCTCGGCGGCATTTACCTCCTCGGACGCCCGCTGATCGACCAGCGCGCGGCCACCACCCGCCGCCAGCTCGAGGCGATCCGCCTGCGCGGCGACCTCGGCAACCGCACGCAGCTTTATGCCGACACCTGGCGGATGGCGCGCGAGAAACCCTGGTTCGGATGGGGCCTCGGCACCTACGCGGAGGTATTCCCGATTTTCAACCAGCAGCTGTCGGTGGAGGGCTGGGTGCCGTTCTATCGCGAGGCCCATTCCGACTGGCTGCAGGCGCTGGCCGAGGTCGGACTGGCGGGGACGGTCCTGCTCGGGCTCATTGCCGCGCTGCCGCTGGTCGCCGCCTTCCGCCTCGGACCGCCCGGCGTGTTGCCCGCCTACCTCCTGGCGGGGTGCGGCCTCCTCGTGTTGTACGCGCTGGTGGAGTTCCCCTTCGCCAATCCGGCGGTACTGGAGGCCTTCTGGTGCTGCCTGTTCACGGCGGTGCGCTACCACAAGCTCACGGTCGCGAATGTCTGAGCCCTTGAAGTTCTCCGTCGTCATCCTGACCCTCAACGAGGAGGCGCGGCTGCCCGCCTGCCTGGCCTCGGCGGCCGGCTGCGACGACCTGGTCGTGGTGGATTCGGGCTCCACCGACCGGACGGTCGCGCTCGCGCGGGCCGCGGGCGCGCGGGTGGTCTTCCATCCGTTCGAGAACTTCGCCCAGCAGCGCAACCACGCCCACCAAGCCGTCGAGTTCCGGCATCCCTGGGTGTTCCACCTTGACGCGGACGAGCGGCTGACGCCGGCGCTGGGCGCCGAGTGTACGACCTTCACCGGCGCGGAGCCGCTGGACGGCTGCTATGTCGCGCCGCACATGCTCTGGGCCGGGCGCTGGATCCCGCACTGCACGGACTATCCGGCCTGGCAGGCGCGCTTCGTGAAGACGCGCGGCTTCACATTCGTGCAGGCGGGGCACGGCCAGCGCGAGGCGCCGCAGATGCGGATGGGCCGCCTGCGCGCCGGCTACCTGCACGACCTGTCCGCCGGCGGGGTCGACGGCTGGCTGGACAAGCACCGCCGCTATGCGCGCGAGGAGGCGGCGGCGTTCCTGGCGGACGGAACGGGCGGCGGCGTGCACCTGCGCGCCCTGTTCACCGGGCCGCCACTCGCCCGGCGCCGGGCGCTCAAGCACCTGAGCTACCATCTCCCGGCCCGCCCGGCCCTGCGGCTGGTCTACCAATACCTGCTGCGCGGCGGGTTTCGCGACGGCCGCGAAGGCTGGCAATACTGCCGCCTGCTGGCGCGCTACGAGGGGTTCGCCGTGGAGGAATTGCGCCGGCTGCGCGCCGGGCGCCCCGCCGCATGAGCCCCGCCGCCGATCACCCGCGGATCGTCTTCGCCAACCGGGTCTACTGGCCGGATGAACAGGCGACCGCGCAGCTGTTGACGGATCTCGCCGAGGGCCTCGCGGCGCGCGGCTGGCCGGTCACGGTGCTCACGGGGCGCGGCGCCGGACTGCCCCCGCGCGAGCTGCGGCAGGGCGTGGAGATAGTGCGCGTCGGCGGCCGTCAGGGACGCCACCCTTCCCTTCTGGCCAAGGCAACGGCCTACCTGGCGTTCAGCTGGGCCCTCCGAAGGGCGCTGCGACCGGCGCTGCGAGCGGGGGACATCCTCGTCGCGATGACCGACCCGCCGACGCTGGCACCGCTCGCGGCCTCCGCGGCCCGCAAGGCCGGTGCCCGATTGGTCCACTGGATCCAGGACATCCACCCGGAAATCGGTCTGGCCTTGCGGCCGAACCGCCTGCTGGCGGCCGCCAGCGCGCCGTGGCGGCGACGGCGCGATGCCGCATGGCGTCAGGCCGACGCCTGTGTGGCGCTCGGTCGCGACATGGCCGGTTACGTCGCCAGCCGCGGCGTACCGGGGACCCGGGTCCGGGTCCTGCCCAATTGGGCGCCGGGGGGCGCCGCCCCCGTCGCCGGGGACGCCGGCGGCCCCGCGCTGCGACGCGAATGGGGGCTGGGGGATCAGTTCGTCGTGGGTTATTCAGGCAATCTCGGCCGAGTGCACGCCTTGGAGCCGGTGCTCGCCGCGGCCGCCGAACTGCGGTCCGAGGCCGGGGTGGCCTTTCTGTTTGTCGGCACCGGCTCGCAGCGGCCCGCGCTCGAGCGCGGCGCCTGCCGTCAGCAGCTCGCCCACGTGCATTTCCGGCCGCCACAGCCGCGCGCGCGCCTCGCGGACAGCCTGGCCGCCAGCGATGTGCAGCTCGTGACGCTGCGTTCGGGGTGCGAACGCTTCGTGTTCCCGAGCAAACTCTACGGGGTGCTCGCGGCCGGCCGCCCGGTCGTGTTCGTCGGCCCCGCGCATTGTGAGCTGGCGGAGATGGTCCGCCGCCGGGGCGCGGGCGTGGTGGCGGCGGACGACGATGCCGCCGCCGTCACCGCCGCGATCCGCTCCCTCCACGCCGATCCGGCGCGCCGCGCCGCGATGGGCCGGGCGGCGGCCGGCTGGTTCCGCGCCACCGGCGGGCTGCCGGCGGCCCTCACGGCCTGGGAGGAGTTGCTGCATGGCCGCTAGGAAATTTCCAGACGGAGTCGGCGAGGCGAAACCGACGGGGCTTGCCGCCGCCGCATTCTCCGCCCTAATCGAACGGGCGCCATGAGCGAACGCCGTCTCGTCTTCCCGCTGCTGCTCCTGCTCGACTTTGCCTGCGTCGTCGTCGTGTTCCGAGTCGTGGGCTGGCTGCGCGCGGCGATGGCGATGGGCGTCTTTGACATGGGAATGCTGGTGGGGACGTTCGATCTCGCCGCGCTGCTCGGCCCGTTCGCCATCGTCGTCCTCGCGCTCTACCTCATCGACGGGTACTCCACGCGTACCGACATGCTGAGCGCGGCGTACGCCAGCCTGCACGTCATCGCGCTGGCGACCGGCATGCTGGTGATGCTGATGGTGACCTACGTCTTCATCAAAGATCAATACGCCCTGCAATCGTCACGCGCGGTGATCGGCCTGGGTTTCCTGCTGCTCATCCCGGTCACCCTCACCTACCGGCGCTGGCTGACCCTCCGCCTGCTGAACACCCGCCAGGAGCGGCCGATCCTCTTCCTCGGCAACCAGGGGAGCTGTGTGGCCTTCCAGGCGACCAGCCGCACCAACCAGCTGGCCCAGGAGGTGATCTACATCGCGACCGACGCCACCCACCAGGAGAGCATTCCGCCGATGATCGAGATCGAGATGCAGGCGGTCACGGAGCTGCCGGAGATTCTCGCCAAGCTCGCGCCGCGGATCGAGGCCATCGTGTTGCACCGGTCCGCCCGTGACCTGCCCCCCGCGGTGGCCGAGCAGCTCATGGAGCTGCATTTTCACGGCGTGCCCACCTACACGCTGGAGCTGTTTCACGAGATCTACTGGCGGAAAATCCCCCTCGAAGAGCTGGATCCCACCTGGCTGTTCCAGGAGGGCTTTCAGATCGCCCGCCAGCCCGTCTTCGCCCGTCTGAAGCGGCTGAGCGACATCGTCCTGGCGCTGCTGGGCCTGGCGGTGTGCTCGCCGGTGCTGCTGCTCTGCGCGGCCGCGATCTGGCTGGAGGATCGCGGCGCCGTGTTCTTCCTGCAAACGCGCGTGGGCCTGAACCATGTTCCCTTTCAGATCGTGAAATTCCGCACCATGCGTCCGGATGGCGGCGGGGGTGATCCCTATACCCAGCCCGGCGACGCCCGGATCACCCGGGTCGGCCGCCTGCTCCGCGCCAGCCGGCTCGACGAGTTTCCCCAGCTCTGGAACGTCCTGCGCGGCGACATGAGCCTGATCGGCCCCCGCGCCGAGTGGAGCAAGCTCGTCGAGCGCTACGAGCGGGAGATCCCGTGCTACCACTTCCGCCACCTGATGAAGCCGGGCATCACCGGCTGGGCGCAAGTCAACTATCCGTACGGGGCGAACCTCGACGACACGCTGCGCAAGCTGGAGTACGACCTGTACTACATCCGCTATTTCTCTTTCGTGCTCGACGCCTCGATCGTCCTGAAGACGGTCCACATCATTCTTTTCGGCAAGGGACGCTGACGGGCGCCGGCGCTGGCGCCGGGGCTGATGGCGGCGTAGTTTTCCGCGTCGCGTTCTCTCGCGGCACCCACTCATGAAACGGTACGATTTTGTGGTCCTGGGCGGCGGGTCCGCCGGCTTCAACGCCGCGCGGGTTGCCGCCGCGCTCGGCCGGAAGGTGGCCGTGGTCGACGGCGCCCGGCGGCTGGGGGGGCTGTGCATCCTGCGCGGCTGCATGCCCTCCAAGACGCTGCTGTACGCCGCCGACGTCCTCCATCTGGCCCGGCAGGGCAAGACCTTCGGCCTGCGGATTCCGTCGGCCCGCGCCGACCTGCGCGCCGTGCACGCCCGCAAGCGGCGGATCATCGGTGAATTCGCGGCCCATCGCGTGCGGCAGCTCACCTCCGGCCGATTCGACCTCATCCGCCAGCCGGCGCGCTTCGTCGACGCCCACACCGTGGCGCTCGGGGACGGCTCGCGCCTGCGGGGGGACCGTTTCCTCATCGCCACCGGCTCGAAGGTCAGCGTGCCGCGGGTCCCCGGCCTGGCCGGCGTGCCGTTCTGGACCAGCGACGACGTGCTCGACCTGGACTTCATTCCCCCGAGCGTGATCGTGCTCGGCGGCGGCGTGGTCGCCTGCGAGCTGGCCCAGTTCCTCAACCGCATCGGGTCCCGCGTGACGCTGATCCAGCGCAGCACGAACATCCTTCGCGACCATTCCGGCGCCGCCTCCACGGTCGTGCAGCAGGCGTTCGTCGACGAGGGCATCGAGCTGTTCGCCGGCACGGCCCTGCAGCAGGTCCGCCCCGACGCGCGCGGCTTCACGGTCTCCTTTGTCCACGACGGCCGGCGCCGCATCCGCCGGGCCGTTCATCTGCTCAACGCGCTCGGCCGCGAACCCAATACCGCGGGCCTCAACCTGGCCGCGGCCGGCGTCCGCACCCGCGCCGGGGGCCAGGTCATCACCAACCGCTGGCAGCAGACCAGCGTGCCCCACATCTATGCCGCCGGCGATTGCGCCGGACCGGTGGAAATCGTGCACGTGGCGATCCAGCAGGGCGAGCTGGCGGCGCGGCATGCCGCGGGCGTGCCGAACCTGCGAGCCGTCGACTATTCGCTTCTGCTCAACGTCGTCTTCACCGATCCGCAGCTCGCCACCATCGGGCGGCTCGAGCGGGAGCTCGAGCGCGAGGGCACGCCGTTCCTCACCGCGAGCTATCCGTTCAACGACCACGGCCGGTCGATCCTGATGGAAGCGAATTACGGCTACGTAAAGGTGATCGCCGAGCCCAGACGCGGCCGCATCCTCGGCGCGGAAATCGTGGGCCGGGACGCGGGCGAACTCATCCACGCCTTCAGCGGCCCGCTGGCGATGCGCGCCACGGTCTTCGACCTGCTGCGCGCGCCGTGGTACCACCCGACGCTCGCCGAGATCATCACCTACCCGCTCGAGGAGATCGCGGATCGGATCCGGGACTCGTGACTCCTGCGCTGCAACGTTGGGCCGGCCGGTTTCTGCTCTGGAGCCGGCTGGCTTGGCTTCCGTTTCGCGTCCCGCGAGGCTTCCTGGCCGGCAGCTGGTGGTCGCTTTACCCTTGGACGTCCTATTGGCGGGGCACCCACGAGCCGGCCGTCCAGGCCATGCTGCAGAATCTGGGCGCGATGACGGGATGGAGCTGCTGGGACCTGGGCGCCCATTATGGCTTCTACAGCGTCGGGCTGGCCCGCCGCGCGGGGCCGACCGGCGAGGTCGCCGCGTTCGAGCCCAACCCGCTCAGTTTTCGCCGGCTGGAATACCACCGGCGCCTGAATCGGTTGGCCTGGCTCAAGGTCTTTCCCGCCGCCGCGTCCGACCAGACCGGGCAGGCGGAGATGTACACCTACGGCGAACTCCTCAGCACGACGACCCACCTCCGCTACGAGGGCGAAACCCGCATCGCCGCCTGCGCGCCGCTGGTCGTGACCACGATCAAGCTGGACGACCTCGTCGCCGCCGGCACCTTGCGCCCGCCGGACTTCGTGAAGATTGACGTCGAGGGGCACGGGCACCGGGCCCTCGTCGGGATGCAGGCCACGGTGGCCAGACATCGGCCGCATCTGCTGTGCGAATTGCACACGCCGCTGGAGCTGACCGGAATGCAGGCCATCCTGGCGCCACTCGGCTACGAATGGCCCGCGACGGCGGCGGTCGGCCAAGACGTGCTGGTCAGGCGACCAGCTTGAGCAGATCCCCCAGTTCGACCCGCCGTTCGTAAAGGGCCTTGCCTACGATGACGCCGTCCAGATTCGGGCGGCGTTTTTTCATTTCCAGCAGGCGCGCCACGTCCTCGCGGCGGCCGACGCCGCCCGAGGCGATGACGCGGCTGTCGACCGCCGCGAGCATGGCCTCCTGCGCCGCATAGTTCGGTCCCGCGAGCATGCCGTCGGTGGCCACGTCGGTGTGGATCAGGGTGCGCACCCCGAGCGCCGCCATGCGCCGCGCCAAGTCCACCGCCTCGAGCGGGGTGGCGTCGACCCAGCCCTTGACCGCCACCCGGCCGTTGCGGGCGTCGATGCCCACGGCGACTTGCTCGCCGAACGCCTGCACCAGCTCCGCGACAAACGCCTCGCTCTCCGCCGCGCGGGTGCCGATCACCACCCGGCTGACGCCGAGGCCGAGCACGCGCTCCACCGTGGCGCGGGTGCGCAGGCCGCCGCCGAACTGGACTTTCAAGCCCCGCGCCGCGACCGCCGCCACCGCCGGCAGGTTTTGCGGCTCGCCGGTGAACGCACCGTCGAGATCCACCACGTGGACCCACGCGCTGCCCGCCGCCGCGAACTGCGCCGCCGCCTCGGCCGGGTCGGCGGCGTAGACCGTCTCCCGGTCGGCGCGCCCCTGCGCCAGGCGCACGCAGCGCCCCCCCTTGAGGTCGATGGCGGGATAGATGGTCATTTTTGGTTTCCGATTTCCGAGTTTCGATTTCAGTCTGCCCGCAACGCAACCCCCGAATTATGCCCAAAGCCTACGCCGTCCCCGAATTTCTCACCGAACTGCTCCACGCCCGGTCGCCGTCGGGCTACGAGTTCGAAGCCCAGGCGGTCTTCGACCGGCACGTCAAGCCGGCGGCGGACCAGTACGCCTGCGACGCACTCGGCAACCGCCTCGCCACGCTCAACCCCAAGGGCGACCCGGTGCTGATGTTCGCCGGCCACATGGACGAGCTCGGTCTGCTCATCTCCTTCGTCAACAAGGACGGTTTTCTCTACTTCGACACCATCGGCGGCCACGACCGCACCGTCATCTCCGGCCGGCGCGTCGTCATCCAGACCAGGAACGGGCCGGTCAAGGGGGTCACCGGCAAGCGCGCGGTGCACTTGATGGACGAAACCGACCGCAAGAAGGTGCCCGAAATCCATGAGATCTGGATCGACATCGGCGCCCGCTCGAAGAAGGAGGCGCTGGAGCGCGTGGCGATCGGCGACGTGGCGACCTACGACCACGAGTTTGAGCTGATCCACGGCAGCATCGGCGCGTCGCGGGCCTTCGACAACAAGGTCGGCGCCTACATCGTGGGCGAGACCCTGGTGCGGCTGGCCCGCAGCCCGAAGAAGCTCGCCGCCAGGGTCGTGTCGGTGGCGACGGCCCAGGAGGAGATCGGCGTCCGCGGCGCCACCACCTCCGCCTACGCGGTGAATCCCCACCTGGCGGTCGCCGTGGACGTGGGCCACGCCACGGACCACCCCGACTGCGACCAGCGCAAATACGGCGAGACCAAGCTGGGCGCCGGGCCGATCCTCTGCCGCGGGCCGAACATCAACCCCAAGGTGTTCGAGCGTCTGCTCCAGGCGGCGAAGAAGCTGCGCATCCCCTACCAGCTCGAGGCCGACCCGCGGCCCACCGGCACCGACGCGCGCGCGATCCAGATGGGACGCGGCGGGGTGGCCACCGGCCTGGTCAGCGTGCCGCTGCGCTACATGCACACGCCGAGCGAGGTGGTCGACCTTGAGGACGTGGAGCGCTGCGTGCAGCTCTTCGTCGCCTTCGCGCTCGCCCTGGAAAAGGGCGACTACGCCCACTGGTAGGCGGCGCCCGCCCTTTCGTCTCCCAACAGCAAAGCCGCGGCGAAAGCCGCGGCTTTTTCGTGCTCCGGCCGGTCGCGGGCGGTCAGGCCGCGTCCTTGTTCTCCGCCTTGGCGGCCTTCTTGAGGGTAGGACGCCGGCGGCCCGTGACCACGCCCTCGTCGATCACCACCTCGGTCACGTCCTCGCGCTGCGGCAGGTCGAACATCACCTCGAGCATGAGATTCTCCATGATCGCGCGGAGGGCCCGCGCGCCGGTCTTGAGTTCGAGCGCCTTGCGGGCGATGGCGCGCACGGCGTCACGGGTGAACCGGAGCTGCACGCCGTCCATCGCGAAAAGCTTGGAGTACTGCTTCACCATCGCGTTCTTGGTGCGCAGGAGGATGCGCTGGAGGTCGCTTTCGGTCAGCGGATCAAGCACCGATACAATCGGCAGGCGGCCGACGAACTCGGGGATCATCCCGTAACGGATGAGGTCCTCCGGCGCGATCATCTTCATCATCTCCTCGGGCGTGAGATTGTGGTCGTCCGGGTTGACGTGGAAGCCGAGCGAGCGCGTGCCGAGCCGCTTCTTCACGAACTGCTCCAAGCCGATGAACGCCCCGCCGCAGACGAAGAGGATGTTCCCGGTGTTGACCTGGATGTACTCCTGGTTGGGGTGCTTGCGGCCGCCCTGGGGCGGCACGTTGCAGACCGTGCCCTCGAGGATCTTGAGCAGGGCCTGCTGCACGCCCTCGCCGGAGACATCCCGGGTGATGGACACGTTTTCCGTCGTGCGGCGGATCTTGTCGATCTCGTCGATGTAGATGATGCCGCACTCCGCCTTTTTCACGTCGTAGTTCGCGGCCTGGAGCAGGCGCAGGACGACGTTTTCCACGTCCTCGCCGACGTAGCCGGCCTCGGTCAGCGTGGTGGCGTCGGAGATGGCGAAGGGCACGTCGAGGATCCGGGCCAGGGTGCGGGCGAGCAGGGTCTTGCCCGAGCCGGTCGGGCCGACGAGCAGGATGTTGCTCTTCTCCACCTCGACCTCGGAGAACTCGCGCGCGAGGGTCACGCCGTTGCGCTGCGGCTGGCCGGCGTCGAACATCAGGCGCTTGTAGTGGTTGTAGACCGCCACCGAGAGCACCTTCTTGGCGTGCTCCTGGCCGATGACGTAGTCGTCGAGCGTGCGCTTGATCTCGGACGGCTTGACGAGGCGGAAGGCCGGCCGGCTCTCCGCGGCGGGGGCCTTGACCTCGCGGTCGATGATCGTCTTGCAGACGTTGACGCACGAATCGCAGATGTACACCCCCGGGCCGGCGATGATTTTCTTCACCTCCGCCTGCGACTTGCCGCAGAACGAGCAGAGGGTCATGCGGGAGGACTTGGCCATGGGGGGAAAGGGGCGACGGGCGGGGATCAGGCGGCGGAGGGCACGGAGAGCGACTGGGCCTCGCGGGCCGAGGCGATCACGTGGTCGACGATTCCGTAGGCCTTGGCCTCCTCCGCGCTCATGTAGTAGTCGCGGTCGGAATCCTTGTCGATCTGCGCCGGCGTCTTGCCGGTGTGCCGGGCGAGCGCCTCGTTGAGCGTCTGGCGCCAGCGCAGGATTTCGCGGGCGGCGATCGCGATGTCGGCGGCCTGGCCGCCGACGCCGCCGGTGGGCTGGTGGATCATGACGCGGCTGTTGGGCAGGGCGAAGCGCTTGCCCTTCGCGCCCGCGGCGAGCAGCACGGTCGACATGCTGGCCGCCTGGCCGATGCAATAGGTGGCGACGTCGCACTGCAGGAAGTTCATCGCGTCGTAGATCGCCATCCCGCCCGTCACCACCCCGCCGGGCGAGTTGATGTAGAGATGGATGTCCTTCTTCGCGTCCTCCATCTGCAGGAAGAGGAACTGCGCGATCACGAGGTTGGCCACCCCGTCGTCGATCGGAGTGCCGATGAAGATGATCCGGTCCTTCAGCAGGCGGGAGAAAATGTCCATGCTCCGCTCGCCGCGGCCGGTGTTTTCGATGATGAATGGGACGTAGTAGCTCACAACAGGATCACTGCGTTCGCCCCTCGGCGACCGCCGTCGTGACGGTAGCCTTGCCGACCAGGAAATCAAGTGTCTTGTCGAGGACGATGGCCTGCTGGATCGCCCGCAGGCGCTCGCGGTCGCCCGCCAGCTCGCGGGCCACCTTCTCCGGGCGCTGGTTGACGCGCACCGCCTCGCGCATGATCGCATTGTCAAGATCGCGCTCCTCCGCCTGGATCTTCTCCTTCTCGGCGATGCGGGCCAGGAGCATCTGGGTCTTGACGCGGGCGGCGGCGGCGCGGCGCGCGTTCTCGTACAGCTCCTGTTTGTTCTTCTCGAATTCCGCCTCCGGCACGCCGCGGCGGAGGTTGTCCTCCATGAACCGGCGCAGCACGTCCTGGGTCTCGGCCGCGACCAGGCTCTCCGGCAGGGGGAACTCGACCCGGCTGGCGAGCGCGTCGCCCACCTGCTGGCGCTGGGCGCGCCGGTTCTCATATTCCTTGCGGAGCTTCAGGTTCTGGCGGACCTGGGCGCGCAGGGCGTCGACCCCGTCCACGTGCTGCGCCTTGAAAAAGGCCTCGTCCAACGCGGGCAGCACCCGCGTGCGGACCTCCTGCACCTCGACCGCGTAGGCCACGGTCTTGCCGGCCAGCTCGGGCGCGCCCGGGAACTCCGCGGGGAAGGTGACCGGGACGCTTTTCTTGTCGCCGACCTTGAGCCCGGCCAGCTGGCGGCCCAGGCCGGGGATGAGCCCCTCCTGCGCGCCCTCCACCTCCTCCCAGGTCTGCGGCACCTTGCCGTAGACCTGTTTTTCCGGCGGGAGACTGGCGAGGGGCTGGCCGTCGATCGTGCCCTCGTAGGCCAGCTTGACATAATCGCCCTTCTCCGCCGCGCGCTCGACCACCTTGAAATCGGCGCGCTCCTGGCGCAGGTTCTCGACCACGGCGTCGATCTCGGGCTCCGTGGCCTCGGTGGGCTGCACGGTCGTGGGCAACCCGACGTACTCGGGCAGCTCGATGCGCGGCTGGATGTCCAGCGTGAACGTCACGGCCGAGGACAGGCCCGGCTCGAGGCGGCCCTCGTCGACCTTGACGATGCCGGCCACCTCCAGTTTCGCCTTCTCCAGCCCGCCGCGATAGGCGCGATTGACCACCTTCTTGCGGAACTCCTCCAGCACCTCCTTGCCAAAGCGCTTGGCGATGAGCGCGGCCGGCGCGTGGCCGGGCCGGAAGCCCGGCAGCCGGGCGACCTTGGCGATCTCGGCGATGACGGCGCGATGCTCGGCGTCGACTTCGGTGACGTCGAGCGTCACGACGAGGCTCTTGCGGGTGTCGGAGATGTCTTTGAGTTCGATGTTCACTGCGGGCGGGAAAGGGCCGTTTGAACCGACGGAATTGGTCACGTTACGGGACGCCGACAGCGCCGGTCAATGCTGGATTGGCCGCGCGCCACCGGCGCTGGCCCCGGCGCGCCAAAGTCTTGCCCGCCCGGCCGCGCGGCGCATGCTGGGCCGGCATGCCGAGCTTGACCACGCTTGTCGCCGCCCGCGGGCCGGTGCTGCTCGTCGACTCCTCGTCGGCCGGCGTGGCGGTCGCCGTGTTCCGCGCCGGAGCGGCGCCCGTGTGGCGGCAGTCCGCCGGCGAAGCGGGCGTGGCGCTCTTCGCGAACGCCGCGGCCGCGCTCGCGGAGGCGGGCGTCGCGGTGCGCGGCGTGGGGGCCTATGTCTTTTGCGAGGGCCCGGGATCGATCCTCGGCATCCGCACCGCGGCCATGGCCCTGCGCACCTGGCAGGCCGCCGGCCCCCAGCCGGCGCCGGCCTTCGCCTATCGCAGCCTCGAACTGCTGGCGGCCGACTTGCGCGCCGCCGGTTCGGCGCCGCCGTTCGCCGTGATCGCCGACGCCCGGCGCGAGACCTGGCACTGGATCGAAGTCACGGCGGCGGGCCCCGGGCCGCTGCAGCGGGTGACCGCCGCCGCGGTCGCCGCCTACGCCGGCGGGCTGTTCCTGCCTGACGGCTTCCGGACGTGGAGCCCGACCCCGCGCGCGGCGCGAAGCGTGCCCTATGCGCCGGATGGGTTGTGGGCGCGCCAAGCCGGCGCGGAGCTGCTGCGCGCCGCCGCGGAACCCGACGCCTTCCTGCACGCGCCCGCCGTCTATGCCGCCTGGACGCCGCGCATCCATCGCGCGCCGCGCCGCCAACCCTCCTGAACATGCAAACTCCGCCGCATCTGCCGCTCCGTTGCTGGGCCGAGATCGACCTGGCGGCGCTCGAACGCAACGTGAAGCTCATCCGCGCCTCGCTGCCGCCGCACATCAAGTACGTCGCGGTGGTCAAGGCCGACGCCTACGGCCACGGGCTGCACCAGACGGTCGCGCGCCTGATGCACGCAGGGGCCGACCTCTTCGCGGTGGCGAACATCACGGAGGCGGCGGCGATCCGCGAGCTCGGCCCGGGCTGGCCGGTGCTGGTGCTCAGCCCGCTGCTGCCGGAGGAGGACAACTTCCTGCTCGAGTACGAGGCGACGGCGACGGTGTCGTGCGCGGAGGAGGTGGACCGGTTCGAGGCGCTCGCCCGCGCGGCCGGCCGGGTGATCGCCGTCCACCTCAAGATCGACACCGGCATGGGCCGGGTCGGGGTGTGGCATGAGGCGGCGCCCCGCCTTTACGCGCAGCTCCGGACCGCGAGCCACCTCCGGCTCGACGGCGCGTTCACCCACTTCTCGAGCGCCGACGAGGACCCCGCCTTCACGGCGGAACAGCGGCGGCGCTTTCTGGCCGCGCTGAGCCGCTGCGACGGGCTCGACGTCTCCCGCCTGCTGATCCACGCGGACAACAGCGCGGGCCTGGAGACCGCGCACGGCGAGCAGCCGTTCAACGCGGTGCGGGTCGGGCTGCTGCAGTTCGGCATCCTGCCGCATCCGCACTCGATGCTCGCGCGCGTGCACACCGAGCCGGTGTTCAGTTTCCGCACGCGCGTCGGGATCGTGAAATCGCTGCCGGCCGGCACGGACATCAGCTACGGGCGGACCCACACGCTGCGGCGCGATTCGACCGTGGCGATCCTCTGTGCGGGTTACGGGGACGGCATCGCGCGGGCGTGCAGCAATCGCGCCCGGGTGCTCATTCACGGGCGCCTTTGCCCGGTGCTCGGCCGCATCACGATGGACCAGACGATCGTCGACGTGACGGACGTCGACGGGGTCCGGTGTGGGGACGAGGCGGTCTTGGTCGGGCGTCAGGACGGCCAGGAAATCAGCATCTCCGAATTCAGCGCCTGGTCCGACACGATTCCCTGGGAGACGCTGTGTTCGGTCACGAAGCGGGTGCCGCGGCTTTATCGCACAGCTCTCGGCCTGTGATTGGGCGGCCCGGTTGAACCCTGGGCCTTGGACTTGCCGGCCCACCCGTCCGGTTGTGGTTCTCCCGCGCCCGGTTTCTCGGGTGAACTAGGGTATATGAAGACTCACCCGGCCAACATTGTGATCGCTAGATGTTCTATTATAACAATTTGCGACCGACCAGTTTCGCTAGGGGTTAAAAGCGTTGTAAAATAGGGTATAACCCCCAAATTCAGTTGCTGGCAGATACGATCCTGATACCCGTTGTTCATCGCCAAATCGCTTACAACAGAACCAGAAAACAACCG
>Ga0335071_10001865_pt1 | contig 22677 bp, 23 predicted proteins | sample Lox_Sample_15_FD_206724 | JGI IMG/M metagenome (GOLD analysis project Ga0335071, IMG submission 206724) | Soil microbial communities from Loxahatchee National Wildlife Refuge, Florida, United States - Lox_Sample_1.5 | ecosystem: Environmental > Terrestrial > Soil > Wetlands | place: USA... | reverse complement strand
GATCCCTGCGCACGTCGGTCACCCCGGCTCCCGTCTCCACGGGTCAGCCCCCGTGCAGGAGAAATCCCCCTTCGGCCATCCGGAGGGCGATCGAACATCCCGCGGGGCCGAACCTGTTCTTCGTGACGGAGAGAACGCGGGTCGCGGGGTCATCGCTCTGCACTCCCAGGAAGAGGACGGCATCCACCGCGTGCTCGAGCATCTTGGGTCCCGCCGCCTGCAGTCCTTTCGTGACCTGCCCGACGACCAGGAGCACGATCTTCTTTTCCTGGGCAAGGCGACGGAGAATGTACGTGCACTTGCGAACCTGCGTAACGCTTCCGGGCAGTGAGTCAGAGAGGTCGGTGTACACGGTCTGGATGGAGTCGATGACGAGAAATGCAGGTGATCGTTTCCTGGCGAACGACGCCACGGGGCGGATGTTCGTCTCGAACGCGACGGCAATCTCCGGCGAGTTGATGCCGAGCCGGTCCGCCCTCAGCTTGATCTGCGCGGCGGCTTCCTCACCGCTCACATAGAGGGCCGTCTCCCCGGATGCGTGGAGCAGCTGGAGGATGAGCGTCGATTTTCCGGCCCCGGGAGCTCCCGTGAGGAGGACGGAGCTGCCGGAGACAAATCCTCCCCCCAGGAGCGCGTCGAGCCGGTCCACGCGCGTCCGCCGCCGCGCCACGGGCGGCGGGGCCACGTCGGGGAGCGGAAGAGGAGACGCCTGCCGGAGTTCCTCCTCCGTCCCGCTCCTGAGCGTGAGCCACGCCCCGCACCACGGGCAGAGGAGCGAGAACTCACCAGCGACGCTGCCGCAGCCGGTGCATTGATAGGCCATGCGGGATTACGGCGGACCGCTCCGGATCACGAAGAACACCTTTTCCTTTCCCCCCGACTGATCGCGCCGGACGCCGGCGAGTATCCCTGACACGGGGGCCAGAATTCCGCACTTCAATTCGTGCACCAGCGCCCGTGCCCTGATCTGTTCCCCCGCAAGCCGCAGTTTCTCCTCCTCAAGCGCGCTCCGTTCGCGGAGCAGGGCGCGGGAAGCGATCAGGCGCCCGAGCGCGCGTTTCGACTTCTCCCATCGTGCGGCGGCCCGGCCGAGCGCGGCCTCCGCGATGAACCCGCGGCGCGCGAGCTCGATTGCGCCGGCGTATTCCGCCGAATCGGCGGCTGCCGCCGACGCCGCTCCGGCGATTGCCCGATCCAGGTCCTGACGGGCAGCCCGGGCGCGCCCGCGCAGTGTGAGGAGTTTCCTGTCGTTCAGCGAAGCCTCCTCCTGGAAAAATGCCGGGACGACCCTGACGGCGAGGGTATCGCCGCGCCTGACCGTCTGCCCCGCGGCTTTCTTCAGATCCAGGACCTCTCCGGGATTCACGGTGCATGTGAGGATCGTGCCCCCTGACTGCAGGGACCGCGCGTGCAGCGAGGAATCCGACGCTCCCTGCCGGATGATGCTCCGGACCACGACGGTGCCGGACGTCGCCAGGACGTTCGCGAGGCCCAGCTCCTCGATATCCGGCTTCCTGGCGAAGTTCAGGTGAATCCGTTTTCCGTTCCCGTGCACAGGCGTGAAACCGCGCGGGCGCGACGGGAGAGGAATATCAACGGCCGTCACGACGTCCCCGAAGCAGTACGATTCTCCCTCCTCTGCCGCGAGAATCCCGAGCACCTGGTACCGCATATCGACCTGTCGCACGACCACCGCGGCGGGTTCCCCCTTTTCGGAGACGATATTGTCCGCCGTGTACTCCGCTTCGAATTCTTTTCCCACCGAGTGCAGCCGCCCGTCGGGGCCGGCGAAGATCAGCGTGTGGGCGTTCAGGGCGCCCGCGACGGGGAACCGTCCCACCAGCGTCTCGCCGCTGAGCCCGTCGCGCGCCGTCATCGCGATGCGCACGACGGCGGAACCGCAGAACGACTCATAGTCGCGAACCGCCGATTCCACCGAATGCTGCGTGAGCCTGACGAACCGCTCGTAGCCCAGGTCCGCGACGTACAGTGCGGGGATGCAGGCAAGCCACATGAGCCCGCCGAGCGCGGTGTCGAGCCTGGAACCGCTCTCGACCCTGAAACGGCGAGGCGCGGCGCTGTCGAACGGAAAGACACACCGCAGACGGGAGAACGGGAAGAACAGCCTCACGCCGTTCGGCGTACATGTGTCCAGGAAGGGATGCGTGGCATAGCCGAGCAGGAAACTCGCCGCAAGCTCGCTCCCCAGCAGGATCGGCACAAGCAACACGAGGGAAAGAATCGTGATGAGGAGGAGCGAGTGTGTGAGCGTCCTGTGCCCGAATCTCCGTTCCAGGAAGCGCGTCAGCGGCGGGCATATCCGCCCGATGCGGCTCCCCCCGGTGTCTATGTCGGGAAGAACCGACGCAAACGCCAGAGCCGCCGCATTGCCCGCGGAGAGCGACACCCCCGCCGTCGTAAACAGGACGAGGTACATCAGCCCTGCAAAACCGACATGCGTCGTCCCTTTCACGCCGCCGCCACCGTCCCGGGGCGGAGCCCTGCCAGCACCCGGTAGCATTCGCGGACCTGGGATTCGACGCCGCACCGGTAGAGGAGCTTCTGGTGGTTCTGATGCATGTCCTTCACGATGTCCCGGGCCGCCCGCCGGAGCGATCTCCTTCCGATGGGAGCGGCCTGCGCCACGCAGTGCGTGAAGACGCCCAGCACTTTCAACGCCTCCGCCACGGACGCCGCGCGTTCTTCAAACGCACCGGCACCGGGGAACACCGCGGCGAGGATGTGCGGAAGATTGCGCTCGATGCGCGAACCGCAGATCTCGCGGCCGGCCCGTTCGAATTCCTCCAGGGCACGACCGAACGCGGCAATCAGCAGCCTGCCGTCGGGAGTCAGCGGCACGCGTTCTTCCCTCCGGCCCTCCGGCCGCGGCGCTGCCGTCACGGGGGGCGGGGGCGGTGCCGCGGCGGGTTCCGCAGCTTCCGCAGCCGGAGCGGGCGACGGCGCATGGTCGTCCGGATTGTGTTCCTCCCCGGCCGGTGTGATCCCCCCGTCGGGGGCGCGGGACCCGCTCCCACCGCCCGGCACATCCCCCGTGTCGGCGCGCGACCGATCCCCCATGACGGCATTGAGCTCAACATCGTAGGCGAGCATCCTCCCCCCCCTGATGCGCTCCGCCTGATCCAGGAGCTCCTCCCGGGAATGGAAGCGAAAAAGCGTGATGCTGGGGAAAGGAAACGCGGGACGGACCACCTCCAGGATGCCGTTGGCGCACTGTATGCCCGACGCGAGTGCGGCGACCTGTTTCCGCGACAGCCCGTCGACCTCAACGTTGAGGCTCGGCGCACACCGGAATGTCGAGAGAAAGCTGTTATAGACCTGGCGCGTCAGCGCATAGAGATAGACACGGCATTTCAGGCGGGAGGACGCAAGCGCGGCGCGGACAGCCCCTTCGCTCAGCACGCCTCTCAGCTCCCTGTGCAGGCACGCACACTCCTCGATCCGGCTCCCGCGAACGAACAGGATGTCGAAAAGACCGCACCTGTCTTCGTAGGCAATCACAATGTACCCCAGGAGGTCGGGTCCCTGAGCCCCGGGGAGGAGGAGCGGGTGCACGAGCGTTCCCCTGACGCCGCGCATGATCTCCAGCGCGCCCACGATCACTTCCGCTCCCCGTCCTGAAGCGCGTCCTCGACTGCGCGCAGCTGGGCCGAGGCCCTGGCCACCGCTCCCCTGATGCGGATGCCGTCCACCTTCGCGCGCGCCACCGCCCGGAAATCCGCCTTCCCCTGCGTGAAGAGAATTTCCTGGTAGGCCGCGAGCGAGCGCCAGACTGCCAGCTCCTCCTCCAGCGCGGTGAGGAGCGCCCTGAGCTGGAGCGCCTTCCGCCGGAGCGCGAGTCGTGCGGTCTCCTGCCTGTGGACGAGCAACGCCAGGCGGGTCTCCGCTTCCTCGCGGGCAATCAGCGCCATCTCATGCCTGGAGCCGTCGAGGAGCCCGGAGAGGGAGAGCATCGCCGAGATCCTGTACGAGTCTTTCGGGAACAGCACTGTCCCTCCTGTCTCCTGGAACATCAGGTCGCGGACGCCGACCGTGCCGGCGATCGTCGCCGAAGGCATAAGCCGGCGCCAGAACGAAGTGGCACGGGCCTCTGCATCGGCCTTTTCCACGGCCAGCACCGCGAGCCGCCGGGCCGCCGAATCGCCTGCCGGCGACCATCCCGGGGAGATCTCCGCCACGGTCGGGGTCACCAGGGGATCTTCCTCCTCCGCCGACTGCGCAGATGCGCACGCCGGGATGACGAGCAGCGTCCAGATGGCCGCGAGCTTCACGTGCGATTCCCCCCCGGTCACTGCCCGCTCACAGTCTCTCGCACGATTGAGCCGTCCCCTCTGCCGAGCGTCGTAACGATCTTCCAGCTTCCGCCGGGGAGATCCGTACGGGTCTGGAGGGCGCCCGAAGAGAGCGCGGAGCTCGTCGTTCGCCTGACCAGAGCCTGGTTCTCGTCCGTAACCTCCGTGACGGCACCACCGTTCACCGCGTACCGCGTCGTCACGCGGACGGTCCCGCTCGCCTGGTTCACCACGCGCGTGACAACAGGCAGGCGGAACGTGTACGTCTCCGTCATGCCGTTGCGCAGCACATGCGTGACGATCGTGTCACGGGACGCCGGGAGTACCTCTGTCAGCGTCGTCTGCCGGGGCTGGTTATCCCGGAACCCTTCGTAGCTGTCGTAGCGGCTCACGTCGCTGATGATGCGCCCGGGCGTGCCGTACGATTTCCGGACCGTGATCAGGAGCAATCCCTTCGGGTGAGTATGCCTCTCGGTGACGACAACGCCGAGTCCCTCGGCGGTCACGGTGCCGTACATGAATGCCGAATCGCTGTCGGCCTTCCGGACGACGACCGCCCCCGCACCGGGCGCAACGGTCCGGGCCGCACCGGTCCACGCTGCGATCGATTCAAGCTCGTCCACGGCATCTATCATAAGCTGCTCGCCCGATTCCTGCACGGCGGCATCTCCGCCCGTATCCGGGGCCAGCGGACTGCCGGCGTGCCTGCCGCATGAGGCCAGGACGAGGGCAATGACTGCCGCGGCGCAGCGGCGGATCCGGGACGCTGTCAGAACGTTGAACTGAACTGCTCGCATTGTGCCTCCCGACATGTGGTGGTATCGGCTAATAATGGAACACACGGACCGGCGCCTCGTACCTGCAGCCGTCGACGGTGACGACCCCGACGTATTCACCGGGGGGCGCAAACAGTCCGCTCGATGTGTCCCCGAGCCATGTGTGCGCGTGAGAGCCCTTCGATTCATAGAGCTCCGCGAAAATGTCCGTCACCGGCTGCACCTCCCCCGAGGCGAGGCGCCTGATGATCGAAAAACTCACATGGGCCGGCTGCGCGAGCGTGTAGAGGATTTCCGTATTGCGCCGGTAGGAATCGAAAGCGGGGGGAGAGAACCTGAGGTTTGCGATCAGCTCCGCGTCGTTTGCCGCGGACGGCATTCTGCAACCGGCGATGGAGGCGAAGATCATGCAGCGGGCGAGACACGGGGCGGGACGTACATTCATGGCCATCGCGCGTCTGTGGAACAGGGACTCCGGTCAGCATCTTAGACGCGGCGGCGGGGGGGTTTCTTACCGGCGTGCAGCGTATCGTTCGTTGCGCGATTTCTGGTGTCCGGCCGGGGCGGTCCCGGCCCTTCGGGGGTGGGGCGGTGTGGAGGAGAGGAGAACTACCCGAGCAGCATCTGAACTTATCTGTCGCGCGGCACTACATGCGGCCCAATATATTCCCAGACCCAGGCTTTGACATCCTGGTACGGATCCGATCCTTCCCGCCTCTTGTAGTCCAGCAGATCAGGACGATCTTTCGTCACTTTCTGAAAGAACTCCATCGCGGTCCGGGCGGTATATTCTTTCGGCGTCGGGAGTGAAAGCCAGTATGATTTTATCCCCCGTTCGGCTTCACCTTTTGATATCATGATTTTCCCCTCCGCAGTGTAGTTCAACTTACCCCTTCACGCTATCACAATCAACCGCATAAAAAAAAGTCTAAAATCTCCTTGCCGGCATGGAAAATCCGCGGCAAACAATAACAAACAATAATATACTTGACTAAATAATAGGAAATCGCTATTGTGGCGAGGCGGGACCGCCCCCGCGGCGGCTGCCGGGCACTCCCCTCCGAACCGCACATGAGGCACGCCATGGAAACACACGAAAGAGGATTCCTCACTCTCCTCCCCAGTCTCCACAACAACGAGGCATACTTCGACGCGCTTGCGCGCGAAGAACACATCAGGCTTCGTGTCCTCCGGATGGCTCTCTTTTTCACCGCGCTCACCTCCTTCTACGGGCTCATCATGGGCTGCTACAGCGGCTGGCTGCAGGCCCTGACCGCGGCGGTCAAAGTGCCGGTCATGTTTTTCCTTTCGCTCCTGGTCTGCTTCCCGGCGTTCTTTCTGCTCCAGTATATCCTGGGCTCGCGCATGAGCCTCGGCCTGATGACCCTCATGATACTCTCGGGGTTCGTCCTCACCGGGGCGATCATGGTCTCATTCACTCCCGTCGTGGTGTTTTTCGTGCTGACCGGCGGGGACTACCACTTCCTCCAGCTCATGCACGTGGCGGTTTTCTCCCTTGCCGGCGTGTTCGGCATGAAATTGGTGTTGGACGCGCTCAGGTACTCCTGCGAACAGAAGGGAATCTATCCTCACACGGGCGTGGTCGTGTTCCGCTTCTGGGTGGTCATTCTGGCGTTCGTCGGGATCCAGCTTGCGTGGAACCTGAGGCCGTTCATGGCGGAACGGGGGGAACCGTACGGGTTGTTCAGGAAATACGAAGGGAATTTCTATTCAGCGGTGATTTACTCCGTGGAGCAGCTTCTGGGTCCGCCGGAGCGACCGGCGTCGCCCCCCAGGCAGGAACGGCACGGCGTCGACACACTACACTGGGTACGCTGACATGACGGACGGCGAGATCATGACGCTTGAAGAGGTTGCGGCGTACCTGAAGCTCAGGCCGCAGACCATCTACACGTGGGCGCAGGAGAAGAAGATTCCCGCGGCGAAGCTGGGGAAGGAATGGCGATTCAAGAGGTCCGTCATCGACCGGTGGATCAACCAGCATTTTGACCCGAAGTTTCACGTGCTCGTGCAGGACGCCGGCCGCACGGGTGAGGAATCTGAAGCAGCAAAGGAAGAGCCGGGCACATCCCGCGGGCGGGGTTCAGGACGATGAAGCCCCGGCGTGCCGTTTCGCGAGACGGCTCCTGATGCGGCTCAGCGCCTCCGGCGTCATCCCGAGGTAGGAAGCGAGGTGACGCTGCGCGACGCGCTGGCTGATCGCGGGATAGTCCTCCAGGAACTGCAGGTACCGCTCCTCCGCCGACATGCTGATCGACGCCACGATTCTCCTGTGCGTCGCGATATAGTTGTTCTGCAGGAGGAGCCGGAAATACCGCTCGAACTTCGGCAGCGTCTCGCAGAGCTTTTCGTACGAGGCCCGATCGATCAGGAGCACGTCCGAGTCTTCCAGCGCCTGAATGAAATAGAGCCCCTCTCTCCCCGTCAGGAAGCTGTACAGGTCGGTGATCCACCACCCTTCGGCGGCAAACTGGACCGTGTGCTCCTCCCCCTTCCTGTCCACGGTATACGAGCGGAGAAACCCCCTTGTCACGAACGCCATGTACCGTGACACCTCCCCTTCCTGGACGAGGAACGCGTCTTTCCTGATCCGCTTGGGCGCCATCAGAGACGCGCAGAAGGGGGACTCGTCGTCCGAAATCTCGATCAGCCTGCTCACCTGCTGACGCAGGTAGTCAAACATGACCCGAGCTTCCTGCACGTCGTGTCCCCCTTCGTGTTAGGTCCACCCCCGCGGAGGGGGACCGCCTTCAGGCAGCCACAGGCGCCTCGACGGCGACCTTCTTGAGCTCGACGGCCATCTCCAGCTTCACCTCGTCGCTCACCACCACGCCGCCGGTTTCTGTCATTGCATTCCAGCGGAGACCGTAGTCCTGCCTGTTGAGCTTTCCGGCGATCTCGAATGCTGCCACTTCGCCGTCAAATCCCGCGACGGTGCCGTTGTACGTGACCTGGAGCGTCAGCGGGCGCTGCTGGCCGCGGATCGTCATGATCCCCGTGAGCGCGTACACGCCGTCCCCCTTCGACGACACGGACGTCGAGCGGAATGAGAGTTTCGGATGACCGGCGGCGTCGAAGAAGTCGGGCGACTTCAGGTGCCCGTCGCGCTGCTCGTTGTTCGTGCTGATGCTGTCAACGTCGGCTTCAAACTGAACGCTCGCATCGCTGAAATCGGCCTTCTCTGCGTTCACGATCCCACCGAAGCGCGTGAACTGTCCCGTCACCGTCGAAATCACCAGGTGCTTCACCTTGAACTTGATTTCCGAGTGTGCCGGATCGATCGTCCACTGTGCCATTGCGGTACTCCTTCTTGAGTGAGTGTGGTTGAATGTTCTGCACTCAAGATACGCCATGGAGGCCCCGGGGGGCATTGATCAAATGTAAGAAATGGGATTGATCCAGATCAAGACACTGTCTCAGCGAGCGCCCGAACGATCGTCATTGCGAGGAGCGCTTCCCAGCGACGAAGCAATCCTGCGCGGGATGGCTTCGCTTCGCTCGCCATGACGGAGAGCGTCACCTGACGAGCGTCAGCTTCCGTGTTTCCACGAACTTCCCCGCCTCCAGGCGGTAGAGGTAGACCCCGCTGGCGAGAGTTCCCGCCTCGAATCGGATTTCGTGAAACCCCGCCTCCTCGTCCTGATTGATCAGCGTCGCCACCACCTGGCCGAGCAGGTTGTGGACGGTCAGGAGGACGTGCGACTTGACGGGTATGGCGTAGCGGATGACCGTCGACGGATTGAACGGGTTTGGGAAATTCTGCGACAGGGTGTACTCGTGCGGAATCGTCCCGGCCGGGGAAGGCAGCGAGCATACCAGCAGAGGGAGCACGACGGCAAGGAACCGGGCGACCCGACGCATTGACACGGTTGTCATGATTCACCTCCCGGTGAAAGTGACCGACGAACGCTATTTCAATCGGCAAACCGTATCAAGAAGCCGCGCTTCGGATCTCCTTGTTCAGGGAAGGATTGGCCAAGACCGCTGGAAAAATGTAGTCATTGGAACGGTTCCTGTCAAGCGGCGCAGGCGGTTTTCGCCGAACTCATTTGCCGGCCGGGAGTTCCCGCAGCCGCTTCCGCGCGTACGTGATGAGATCGTTCATCGACTTTTCGCCCGCCGCTTTTTTCAGGAAACGTCTGTACCCCTCGGCGGCGCCCCCGTACCTGTGAAGCTCGTCGCGGGCGTGCGCCAGGAAAAAGATCGCACGCGTGTTTCCGGGATCGTACCCGAGGGACTTCATATAGGAAGCCTCGGCGTGCCGGTAATCCTTCCGCTTGTACTGGACACCCGCGATCTGGCTGTAGACGAATCCGACGCGCTCGACATGATATGCGGTGACGGCACGCCGGAATGCGGCAACCGCCTGCCGTGCGGAATCCATGCTGGCATATGCGAGGCCCGCGTTCAGGAAGGGGACGGGTTCTCAGGATCAATGTTTCCGGCGCGGAGGTAGGCCGCAGCGGCGGAGTCAAATTGCTTCTCCTCGTACAGTGCCTGGCCCAGCAGTGCGCAGTATGACGCGTTGGCCGTGTCAATCGCTGCGGCTGCGCGGAAGCAACGGGCCATCCCTTTCCAGTTCTGCAGTTTCTCCAGGCAGTTCCCCCACCGCGCCCAGTTTTCGGCGCCTCCGGAGTCCCGCGCATTCACCATCCCGTACAACCGCGCGGCGTCGTCGTACAGCCTCTTCTTGTAATAGACGGAGGCAAGCAGCGTGAGCGACGGGATGAACCTGCTGTTGAGCGTGGTACTCGCGTGGAGGAACTGCATCGCCGAATCGCTCATCCCGAGATTGACCAGCGAGGCCCCCAGGTCGTAGTATGCGAGGTAGTCCCGCGGGTTGAGCCGCACCGTCCGTGTGAAGAATTCACTTGCCGAGCGGTAGTCCCTTGCGTCGAAGCAGAGCGTCCCGAGATTGAAGAGCGCGGGGAGGTAGGCGGAATCGGCCTGGAGGATTCTGCAGTATTCCGCCCGGGCATCCGCTCCGGCTCCCGAAATGCCGAGGGCGCGCGCAAGCTGAAACCTGTAGCACGGGACCGCCGGTGCGCTGTCAACAGCGGCCCGAAGGTACCGGAGCGCATTCCGGGGATCGTTCAGCGATATGAACGCTGAACCGAGATAGTAGTCGGCGGCAGGGGTCCGCCGTGAGGCGCCTGACGACTGAAGTATTGCGATGACACGGTCGTACGCCCCGTCATAGAAAGAGGCCTGCGCGGCACGGAGGATGCTGTCGGCATCGGCGGGCGCGGCGTAGATTGCTTCGCCTGAGGATCGGCTCGCAATGACGGGCGATTGAGCGCTCGCAATGACAGTCAACAGTGCGCTCGCAATGACACGGTAGTGTTTCATGGATGCCTCGCGTCATTTCGAATGTGTGAAGGGATGAACGCCGGTGATCCAGAGTATGCAGTAGCCGGCTCCGATCCAGAGCGCCTCCTTCAGCCGTTTGACGGCAATATAGGCCGCGGAGAGGGTGACCGGATCGGGAAAGCCGAAAGCCACCAGGAGCGTTACGAACCCGACCTCCGACGCCCCGAGTCCCCCGGGGAGGAAGAAGAATGCGATGCGGAGGACCGACGCCGTGGATTCGAGCGCCACGGCCTGGACGAACGTCGGGCTTGCCCCCAGGAAATGAAGAATGAGGAGCGTCTCCCCCGCCACCGCAAGCCAGCCGAGGAATGCGAATCCAATGGAGAGGGCAAGTTGTCCGGCATGGTCGCGGGCAAACCGGCCGACATGGGTGTCAAGACGCGCCACCGCGGGTTCCACCCGGGCGAGCAGCGCCCGGAGAGGAGCCAGCGGAATCCTCGCAATCAGCCGCCGCGACTGCTCGAGCCGGGGTCCGCTGAAGGGGAGCAGGAGCAGACCGACAACAACGGTCATCGCCGCCGCCAGCATCGCGATCCCCCGGGGGCCGCCGGCAATCCCGAGGGACGAGGCGACTCCGGGTGAAGTCCACACCAGGAGGATGCACCCGACGAGGATATACGCCGTCTGGCCGAGAGCGATCGTGATCTTCGTGATGATGCACGAGCCGATTCCTTCGGTGAGCTCGACGCCGCACCGACGCCGCAGCAGGACCGGCCTCATCGGCTCAGCCACGGCAACTCCGCCGGGGATGGAATTGAGAAGTGCGTCCGTCGCCACGCGCACGAGGAACATACCGCCGACGCGCGGCGCGGGAAGACTCCTGATCGTGCATCGCCAGGCCATCGTGTCCGCCCAGAAGACGATGGCGTACGGGAGCGGCACCAGGAGCGCCGCCAGACCTATGCCGCCGATGCGACCGGCAACCAGCCCCAGCTGGAGGCCGGAAAAGTTGCGCCAGAGGAGTACGAGCAGTCCGGCGATCAACGCCGGCCGGAGCACCCACCGGACGGCAATCTCCCTGAATTTCTTCCACTTCATCAGGTTTTTCTGCAGGTTGATTCGTGAAAAACAGTGACCCGGGACTCACAAAACCGAGCCGCCGCGGAGGCAACAGCCTTAATCGGCGACTTTCCTTGACTTTGCGCGTGCAATCGCATAGCTTCGTGATGAATATACAACCTCTACACGAAGGAGACTTCGGATGAAAAGACTGCCAACGATGATAACGGCGGCCGCGCTCCTGGTGCTGATGGCGTGTGGATCCGCACGCGCGCAGTATCTCGTCGGCCGATGGTCCCTCGGGATTGAAGGAGGAGGGAACTACTGGATCACCGACTACGATCAGTACAAATTCAGCGTCGGCGGCCAGGTCACGGCGAAATATGAACTTGCCAGATACTTCGGCCTGGGGATCAGCGGAGGCTACGAGGTTCTCAAGACGAACCAGTCAAAACCGCTCGATCCCGGCGCCTATGCATCGTACATCAAGGCCAACGCCATTCCGGTCTCCGTCGTGGCGTTCATCCATTTCTACCCGCGCGCAACAGTCAACCCCTACGTCTACATCGGCGCCGGCATGTTGATGTACCAGCGGTTCGGTATCGGCACGGCACCCCCGGTCGACGGGGCGTGGCACACGTCGTATGTCATTCCCGCGGGCTTCGGCGTTGAGTCGTTCCTGAACAACGACATCTCGCTCGTCGCGGATATCGGCTTTGCAAATATAGGCAATGACGTCGATGCACGCACGACGAGCGCGTTCAAGGGATACGCGACAGCGCGCATCGGCCTGAACTTCTACCTGAACGAGGGTCCGCCACACCGGCCGGCCCCGAGGCGGACGCCGACAAAGCACTGAAGCGGCGGCACGCTTCCCACCTTGACCGAGCACAGGACTGCCGGGGAGCCTTCTCGGCGCTCCCCGCGGTCCCGTGCGATGTCTGCCGGTCCAAATTTCCTGTTTCACCACGCGAGAAGCAACTGCTTCCTCCGCGGAACATCCGGTGAAATTACAGGTTTTCCGTACAACGGCGGGAGGATCCACACAAGGGTGAATTATGCTGAGAACACAGACCATACTGGCTTTCGGAATCCTGGCGGCAGCGAGCTGGAGCTGCTCCCGCCAGGCCGCGGGCGATCCTGAAGGGGCGCTCAACCGGATCACCGCGGAGAACGTGAGGCGCGACATCTTCACGATCGCCGCAGACTCAATGATGGGGAGGAACACACCGAGTCCCCAGCTTGACTCCGCCGCGGCCTACATCGCCAGGGCGTTCGACAGAGCGGGCCTCCTCAGGGTCAACGGGTCACGGTACCAGCGCGTCGCACTCAATATCGTGGACCTCGGTGATTCGAACGCGCTCTCCGTCCGCACCGGCACAGAGGAGAAAACATACGGAATAAAATCTGACTTCGTGCCGTTCGAGATCACCGCCGACAGGGGCGTGCACGGAGGGGTGGTGTTCGCCGGGTACGGCATCACCGCGCCGGAGTACAAGTACGACGACTACGCGGGCATCGACGTCCGGGGGAAGATCGTGTTCGTGCTCAGGCACGAACCGGGGGAGAACGACACGGCATCCGTGTTCCTGGGGACGACCGCGACGGAGTACTCCAGCGTGGAGAAGAAGATGCGCATCGCCGTGGAACACGGTGCGGCGGGCATGCTGGTGGCGACCGATCCGCTCAACCATTCCTCGATTGCCGCCCGGGGATTCCCGTGGCCGTCTCTCTCGCGCATCATCCCCAGGGACGCACTGCCGCTGACCCTCGCCCTCGACGAGTCAGGCAAGATACCGGTGGTGCACGTCGGCGAGGCGGTCATCTCCCAGCTCTTCGGGAGCGTCGATTCGCTTCGCTCGCTGCAGCGCGCCATCGACGCGCGGTGCGCTCCCCGCTCGTTCCCGATCGCCGGGGGCGAGGTCTCCATCCGGACCAGCACGGTGATCAGGGACATGTCTTCCAGCAACGTGCTCGGTCTGCTTCCCGGGAGCGATCCCCGGCTGCGCGGCGAGACGGTCATCATCGGCGCCCACTACGACCACGTGGGTTACATGAAGCAGCACGCCCCCGGGGAGCGGTACATCTTCAACGGAGCGGACGATAACGGCTCCGGGACATGTGCGCTCCTGGAAGTCGCCGCCGCGCTGGGCGGACTCGCCTCCCCCCCCCGCAGATCGATCCTGCTCATCGCATTCTCGGGGGAGGAAAAGGGACTCTACGGCTCCGAGTACTACGCCCGGCATCCGCTCTACCCGCTCGATCACACCGTGGCCATGCTGAACATGGACATGGTCGGGATGAACAGCCCCGACACGCTCTTCCTGATCGGCGCCGAAGGCTCGCCGGATCTCGCGCGCATCGCCCGGGAGGAGGACGCGCGGATCGGCTTCGTGCTCGTCGACCAGAAGCTGACCGAGGGGGGAAGCGACCACATGAGCTTCATGAAACGGAACATCCCCGATCTCTTCTTCCACTCGGGCCTCGAAAAAGTATACCACACGGTCAACGACAGGCCGGAGCTGATCGACACGCGCAAGGTGGCCCGCGCGGCCGGCCTCGTCTTCCTGACAGCCTGGCACGTTGCCAACGATTCGACACACTACCGCTATATTCCATCCACTGTCCCCATGTTCTAGCACACAAGGAGATCCTCATGCGCAAGGGAACACTCACACTGCTGCTCGTCACCGCCGGGGCGCTGGGCCTGCAGGCCGCGTCGGCTCAGGAGCAGTACACGCTGACGTACAGATTTGCAAAAGACCACCCGTACCGCTTCCGCGACACCACGACGGTGACGTCGTCCCAGGAGATGATGGGGCAGGAAATGAAGGTGGCGTCGACAGTCGTGATAACGTCGCGGATGATCCCGGCGGAGGCGAAGGCCGACGGCTCGACGGTCGTCACGGTCTCCGCCGACGGCGTCATGATGAAAATCAAGAGCCCGATGCAGGACACGACGCTGACGCTCTCGAACGCCGTGGGCAAACGCACTCGCCTGACCCTGTCGAAGCTGGGCGAGACCCTCGCGCGCGAAGTCGTCGACACGGTGAAAGTCACCGGCATGTCGATGGCGGCCGGGCGGCAGGACATGCTGCGGCTCCACGTCTTCCCTGACCACCCGGTCAAGGTCGGTGAGAAGTGGAAAACGGTGAAGCCCGACACGACCGACATGGGAGGGGGAGGAAAGATGGTCACCGTCTCAAACGGCGAATCGACGCTGATGGGAAAAGAGCCGCACGCGGGACACGAGTGCCTCAAAATCTCGTACACCGGCACGCTGACGCTCACGGGCAAGTGGTCGATGAACGGCATGGAATTCTTCCTCGAGGGAGGCGGCAAGACCTCGGGAACATACCTCGTGGATCCCGCCACCGGACTGCCGGTGATCGAGGATTCCAGATACGACGTCGAATCCACCGTAGCCATCACCGGGCAGCAGAACATGACGGTCCCGAGCTCGCAATCGGCGGTGACGCACCGCATGCTGCTGGAGGACTGACGTGAGACGCGCCGCCGCGTTCTGTCTCTGCGCCTTCCTCCTCGCGGGCACCGCCGTCCGGGCACCGGGCGGGATACTGCCGGGTGAGTACGCCGGGCGGCGGGCGCGGCTGCTTGCGCTCGCGGACACCGACGCGGCGATCGTGCTTCGGGCCGCGGACTTCCGCGTGCGCTCGGGCGACGTGAGCTACCGCTACCGGCAGGAGAGCAACTTCCTGTATCTCACCGGGCTCGCCGAACCGGGACTGACACTGCTCCTCATACCGCGCGGCACGCAGGTCGGCGACACCGGCCGGTCGGTCATTCTCTTCGCCCCCGCCGGCAGCCTTGCAGGCATCGCCGCAGCCGGGACATTCACCGACGGGGTGGTGCTCGAGGCGCGCCGGTTCGACGAGATCTTCCCCCGCGTCGCCGCGTCGGTACGCACGATCTTTGTGTCCGCCCCCGACCTGGGGTTCGTCAACGACTGGCTCAACAACCTGCCGCTGTTCATCGACCAGCAGGCGCGGCAGCGGCTGAAGGAACGGTTCCCGGACCTGCGCGTGAAAAGCGCAGCGCCCCTCCTGGCGCCGCTGAGGGAAAGGAAGTCGCCCGCCGAACTCGCGTTGATCCGGGAGGCCATCAGGATGACGGGCGACGGCATCAGCCGTGCGGCATCGCTGTGCGCCCCGGGGAGAAAGGAATACGAGCTCCAGGCCGCCGTCGAGGAAGAGATGACGCGGCAGGGGGCGGGGTACACGAGCTTCCCCTCCATCATCGGATCGGGGGAGAACTCCGTGATCCTCCACTACGACGAAAACCGGAGGGCGATGCGCGCCGGCGAGGTCGTGGTGATGGACGTCGGCGCCGAGTTCGAGGGATACGCCGCGGACATTACCCGGACGATTCCGGTGTCCGGGAAGTTCACGGAGGCTGAGCGGAAGGTCTATGCCGTTGTGCTGCAGGCGCAGGAAGAGACGATCGGGATCATCCGTCCCGGCACGATATGGGGAGCGCTCGAAGCAAAGGCGCGCGAAGTCCTGTCGAAGGCGGGATTCGGGCGCTACATGCCGCACGCCGTCTCGCACCATGTCGGCGTCGACGTTCACGATGTGGGACGCTACGATACGCTGCGGGCCGGGATGGTGATCACGGTTGAACCCGGGATCTACATCCCCGCCGGTGATACCACGTTCCCCGCCGCATACCGGGGGTTCGGCGTTCGACTGGAGGATGATGTGCTGGTCACGCCCGCGGGCGCGGAAGTTCTCTCGGCAGGAATCCCGAAGGGAATTGAGGCGGCGGAGCACATGGTTGGCGCGCGGACGCGCCGGCACGGTCAGTAATAAGATCTCGTGATCGCGGTGATCATTGTGTGTACCTGCGGGGGGATGTCGTAGAGCCCGTACCGGAGCTGCAGGTCGTCCACCCCGCCTGCGCGGCTGTACCGGACCTCGAACGTGCGGTGAGCATCGGCGGTGTGGAGCACGCGGAGAGCGCCCAGCGAGAAGGGAAGCCCGAGCGAATCGAGGCCGAGCGTGTTCCCGCGTGAGCTCATCCTGATGGGACCGATCCCGTCGGCGTACCAGACGGTATCCAGGAGCGCGACGGACGCCCCCTGGAACAGAAGCACCCCCGCGGTATCCACCGTTTCGTTGCAGCGGACGCTGCGCGTAAACACGAAGCAGTTCACGATCGGCGACCCGAACGCCGGGAGCTGCCCGATCCCCGCGTAGCCCGTTTCGACGAGACACGCCACGCGGTCCCTGAGCAGGTGGCCCGAGGCCATCGTCAGCGCGAACGTCGAATCAAATGCAAGAAGCGTGTCCGTCCCCGCCTGCAGCCTGAGATCCAGGAGGGCGGTCCAGGGAGGGAGCACCGGGTAGCGCGCCCCTGTCTGCGACGCCGGGTCGTACACCAGGAGGCGTTCCCCCGTGTAGGCCAGGTACGCCGTGTCAACGCCGGAAATGCCTCCGCCGACGGGGCCGCTCGACACGCGGACGGCAGCCACGCCCGCGAGTCCCGAGAGTTGTCCCTCCGTTGCCAGGACTTCCACTCCGTGCTGGAACGCAACTGTCCGGTTGCCGTTCGCCTCGTAGTTCTCCCGCACATACGTGATCGTCTGCCCCTGCATGAACTGGACGCTCGGCGGGATGATCAGCGCAGGTCCCGAAGGGACTTCGTTCTTTGTGCAGGACGGGAGCGCGAAGGCGAGCGCGATGAGAGCTCGCGGGAGCAGCCCCGGGCGGGACGCCCTCATGGGTGCGCCGAAGCCGCGACGCCGATGCGGGAGTCCGCCTCCCCGTAGTAGAGCAGCCAGCGTCCCCGGAACGGGACGAGTCCCTCCAGGAAGCAGACGTTGTTCACCTGGCCGGCCAGTTCGGCGGGATATTCTGGTCGGAAAAACGTCGCGGGGGTCCTGTCGATCAGTCGCGCGGGGTCATCACCGGCGAACAGTGCCTGCCCCGCAGCGTACGCGCCCGGCGGAAGCGACGGATCCCCCCCGGCGCGGTTGTTGCTGCCGTTGTAGACGAAGACAATTCCCTCTCCCTGCACAAGCGCCGGGGGACCGGGCTCGACGAGGAAGCTGTCGAATGCACGGGGCCGCGGGGCGAGCACGACCACGGGCTCACCTTTGGCATCCTCCACCGGGATCCACCGGACGAGGTCCTCCGAGACCGCGATGTGGACGCTCCCTTCCCCCCAGTACATCCAGAACCGTCCGCGGATGCTGGCCGCGACGATGTCCTCTCCCCTGACTTCCGCGACAATCGACCCGGATTTGGACCAGGCGTCCCGGTATTTCCCCCCGAGCGCCTCGCCGAATGCCAGCCCCTCTTTCTTCCAGTGAAACAGATCCTCCGACGTCGCGACGGCCAGTCGCGCGGTCCGGCCGTCGTAGGCGGTGTAGGTCATCACATATGTCCCGGAGCGGCTCCTCACGATCCTGGGGTCTTCGCATCCCCCCTCCCACTCGTACTGCTTCATCGCGTCATTGTCCGGGTAGAGCACGGGGGTTGGATTCCGCGCGAATTTCAGCCCGTCACTGCTCCACGCGATGCCGATGCGCGACGTACCGGCCGGCGTTCCGAGCGAGTCCTGCGCACGGTACAGCAGATACACCTTGTTCCCCCGGACAACCGCTGCGGGATTGAAGACATCCTTCGACGCCCAGGCGACGGTGGCTTTCCTGATCGGACATGTGAAGCGGAGCGAGGGAGAGGGGGCGAGGCAGGGGCCGGCAGAATCCAGACGCGCAAACGGGCCGAACGTCCAGCGCTCCTGCCCCGCCGCCGGGGAACATCTCCCCAGGACGAAGAGCGCAGCCGCTGTCGCCGCCAGGCCCGCCGCGGACATCTCAGTGGACCACAATGACGCTGTTCATCTGCCCCGCCGGATCCTTCTCGGCCTGATCGTTGGACGGGTCGGTCACCCAGGTTCCGTTCACGCAGAATCTGTAGAAGTGCTTCCCGGGGGGGACGCTCACACGCCTGCTGAACGCACCGCCGGTCCTGTACATCGGAACGGGGAGCCAACCGGTGAAGTCGCCGGCCAATGCGACCTCCGCATCAGCCGACGCGACGCACTGAAAGGCGACGTTTCCCAGGCCCGCCAGCGCAGGGAGACCTGTCGAGTCTCCGAGGACCGCGGCAAGCCTGTCGCCGATGGCATAGCCGGTCAATCCCTCGTTCGCGGCGATCCGCCCATCCGGATCGATGAGGTACATCGACGGGTAGCCCAGCACCGCGTAGTCGCGCAGCACGCGCGCGCCCGGGTCAACGGGCAGCTGCCTCCATGAGATCCCTTTCCCGGCCACGACGTCGCGGATCGGTCTGCCGTCGCTGAGCGGCATGCCGATGACGCTGAGATTCCTTTCCCCCCATGTCTGTTGCACGTCGTTCAGGTACGGTACCAGCGCGTCGCTTGCCGGCGTGCCGGGACGCCAGAACACGAGGAGGACGTACCTCCGACCCAGGCGCCGCAGCGACACCGTGTCACCAGGGGCCTGCACGCCTTCAAAATCGGGCGCGCGCGAGCCCCTCGCGATCCCGCCGTCCGCAGGAGCGGCCTTTTCGACACCGAGCGTCACGATCGACCCGTCCACCGCCACATCGGAAATGCGAAACACCGAGTCGCCGATCGCCACCTTCTCCGACACGCCGAACCGGAGCGTCGAGGCCAGCCCGGCGGAGAGCGTGTCGCGCGCCGGGTAGACCGCGAAAGAGTCCTGGGCCTCCCCGTAGACCCCGGAGAAGAACCCGTTCGACAGCGAGAGCGCCCAGGCACGTCCGCCGGCGTTGAACAGGCCCCGCCGGTGTTCGTACACACTGATCCCAAAGACAATCTTCCCCCTGAGCATTTCCCTGTCGGCCGGGGGGATGCGCACGTAGGGGGAGAGCCGGAGCGTCGCCCCCGTCTCGCGGATTTTCGTCCCGTCGTAGTACTCATACAGGGCCGCGGGACGGTCGATCTGCGCGTTCAGGCTGTCCATCTGCTCATCGGAGAGCGAATCTGCGTTGTAGGGGGGGATGACGATTTTGTCCTTCCCCCAGAAACTGTGATCGTCCTTTGTATCGACGACGTACACCGTGTTCCCCCGGGGGTCGATGCCCGCAACGATCGGGATGTCCTGGTCGACGTGCTTCTTCGAAAGCCGCGTCGTGTCAATCGAACGCCTGGCGATCAACGCGCGCCCGAGTTCGGAGTCAATGAGGCCTTCCCGGCAGGACTGGTAGATGTACTGGTCCATCTGCATGTTCAGGTAGCGGATGCTGAAGCCGTGAAGATCCACGGGGACCCCGCGCACCTCCGCCTGCGCCTTCTGCCACACCCCGCCGTTTTCGCCGGGGACGCTCACGTGGACGAAGGGTGCAAACGGGCCGAAGCCCTCTTCCGGCTGCATCGGGACTTTCACCCGTCCCTGCTGGGCAAGGGCCGGCGCAAGCGCAAGGGGGAGTGCGGCAACGAGGATCCGCGAGACAACACCAGGGAATCGCATGGGTAGATGGTGGACGTGGAACGGTCGGGGCGCGGGAACCCGCAGGCGGCGGGTGTGTCCTGCCCACCAATGTAGGCCGGAATCGGGTCAGAATCAACACGCGGGATTCCTTCCGGGAAATCCGTATATTTGCCGGACACAATCATCCACCGTCATGACCCGCACACTTCCCCTGAAGCTCCTGGCCTGCGCAGCAGTGCTGGCGCTCGCCGCGCCGCAGCACGCGCGCGCCCAGGCCGAGAATGTCGTCGTGACCGATCCGGTCTACACGTTCCTCAAACGGATGGAGGTGCGGGGATTCATCGACCGGTACCACGACGCCGTGCTCCCGCTCTCGCGGAGGGAGGTTGCGGATTTCCTGCAGGCACTGGACACACGGCGCGGCGACCTCACCCAGGCTGAGCGGGAGCTGCTCGCCCGCTACATGGACGACTTCCGCTTCGACATCACGCACAGCACCGACGGGACGAACACCATCATCGGAAGCGGCACGCCCGGCATGACGACCGGATTCGGCGCATTCTTCGCGGACCGGCCGAAGTACCTGTACGCCGCCAGGGACACGAACCTGACGTTCTTCGTCAACGGTCTCCTCTCGATCGACGCCCGGGGCATCAGCGGAGACGCCCTCGGGAGCGCGCACGCGGAGTTTGTGCAGGGAGGGGGCCTGATCAGGGGAACCATCGACAACCACATCGGGTACTCGCTCCAGGCGACCAATGCGCAGTTCTGGGGCAGCCGCGAGCTGCTGGAGCGCGACCCCGTCATTGCGCAGTCGGAGGCGATCGGCGCCACCGACATCCAGAACTTCGACGCGGCGGAGGCCCATGTGCGCTACGACGGGGGGATCGTCTCCGCGGAGGTCGGGACGGAACGGGTGCTCTGGGGCAACGGGTACGACCAGAAGATGATCATGTCGGACAACGTCCGCCCCTTCCCGTTCCTCCGGGCGGACGCGCAGTACAAGGCAATCCGGTACACGTTCATCCACGCCTGGCTGCTGGGCGTACCGCGCCCGTGGACGGATTTCGTGTCCGCGGATTCGGCCGCAAAGATGAAGGGTCCCTCGATCGCGGACAAATACATCGCCGCGCACCGGCTGGAGTTCTCCTTTCCCCGCCTGTTTGACATCGCCTTCAACGAGATGGTCATCTACAGCAACAGGGCGCCGGACCTGGCATACCTGGTGCCCCTCAATCTCCTGGAATCGGCGCAGCGCAACCGCGGCGAGCGCGACAACGGCCTCTGGTCGTTCGATATCCAGACGCACTTCACCCCCGGACTCGAGCTGACCGGCACGGTGCTCTTCGACGACCTCCACCTCCAGGACTTCTTCAAGAACAGGTTCTACAACAAAAACGCATACCAGCTCGGCTTCTTCCTCACCGATCCGATCGTCCTGCGCAACACCAGCCTGATGGTCGAGTGGACGCACGTGCAGCCGTACGTCTTTTCGCACGACTATTCGATCGAGGATACGTACACGAGCTACGGGGCGGTGCTCGGTCCCCGCATCGGGCCGAACTCCGATTCATGGTTCATCCGGGGGGACGTCTTCCCGAACGGGCGCCTGACGCTGTCGCTCAGGTATTTCATCGGGCGCCATGGCGACGACGTGTATGACGCCGGCGGAGCGCTTGTGAAAAACGTGGGGGGGGATATCGAGCAGGGGCACCGGCCGCAGGACCCGGTGTCGGTCACGTTCCTCGACGGCATCGTCACGAAAACGCAGGACGTGCTGGTGCAGGCGACGTACGAGGCCGTCTACCAGATCTGGGTGGACGGCTGGCTGGACTACCAGAAGATCTCTTCCCCATCCTCGGCGGCGGCCAACACGACGATCGGCATCCGCGTGCGGTCGCGGTTCTAGCCGCCCGCCGTCACTGGAGCCGGGGGAACACCGCCACACGGAGCCGCGCGCATCCCATCGGTATGAGCGTCACCGTCTCCACCGGGGTCTCCTCCCGGAGCGGGCTCCCCGGGATCTGGCCGATCAGACCGTTTGATTCCTGCTTCCACCCGGGGACGCGGCGCGCGCGGAGGCGAAGCTCGATCGGAGCCGCAGCCGGCGCGAACGGCTGTCCCCCGGGGGGCACGCGGCCCCGCACAATCTCCACAGAAGCGGCGGGGCGGGCAGTGTCGACAATGAGCCCGTAATTCCAGGGCGTCGTCGGAAACACCTCGTACGCCGGCCACGCGTCCGTTCCTCCGCATTTCTCCCATCGCTCCCCGATCCTGAGCGCATACGTGAGCGGACCCCGGTCGATGCTCACGGTATTCCCGTTATCCCGCCATACCCTGACGCGGATGTCCGACGGCAGCTCGAGGCGGAGGAGGTCGCCGGACTTCCACACGCGCTCCACGACTAGCCACTGCCCGCCGGACGCATGGACGCCCGATTCGACCCCGTTGACGAACACACGCGGGCGTGCGCACCAGGCAGGGATGCGGAGCGTCAGGGGAAAAGCCGCTGCGCGGTCGAGATCCACGGAAAACTCCACCGCGTCGCCGAAGGGGTAGTCCGTCCGCTCTGTGATGCGTGCGCGCGCACCGCCCCCCACCGTGGCGCTCACGTGCGACGGGGCATAGAGCACCGCGGCCAGGCCGTTGTCCGTCGAGGCCATCCAGAGGTTTTCTGTAAAGTACGGCCAGCCGAATGCCATGTTGTGCTGGCAGCAGCGGTGATACCACGGATCATAGTACAGCATCTTCCCGTCGTTTT
>Ga0335071_10001864_pt1 | contig 22680 bp, 24 predicted proteins | sample Lox_Sample_15_FD_206724 | JGI IMG/M metagenome (GOLD analysis project Ga0335071, IMG submission 206724) | Soil microbial communities from Loxahatchee National Wildlife Refuge, Florida, United States - Lox_Sample_1.5 | ecosystem: Environmental > Terrestrial > Soil > Wetlands | place: USA... | reverse complement strand
CAACCCCGCAACTCAGGCCCTGCCCGTGCGCGAGGCGGTCGTGGAGCTCGACCGCATGAAGGCGTCCGGGCACCCAGGCATCGATTTCGAATATGACGGCGAGATGTCGGCAGAGGTGGCGCTCGACGCGGAGCTGATGCGCACGGCCTATCCGTTCTGCCGCCTGTCCGACGCCGCGAACGTGCTGGTGATGCCCGGGCTTCATTCGGCCAATATCACGAGCCAGGTCGTGGAGCAGCTCGGCGGCGGCACGGTCATCGGACCGCTTCTGGTCGGCCTCGCAAAGCCCGTCCAGATCGTGCCGCTCGGCTCGACGGTCGGCGATCTCGTCAACACCGCGGCCTTGGCCGCCTACGATTCGCTCCCCGCCAAACGCTAGGGTTGCACAGCGTCTGCTTGACGCGGGCGCACCCCGCGTGGTTTAGGCGGCTATGGTCGCCCCGGACACATCAGGCGCTCCCGTGCCGCTGCCGCGCCTCGTCCGCGCGGTCGTGCTCCTGCAAATGCCGGTCATGGCGGCCGTCCTGCTCAGTATGTGGAGCGGCTGGCTCGCACCGCTGGCGGGGCTCGGCATCTTCGTCTTCAGCGCGGGGGCGGTCGGGTACCTTATCCGCCGGCATCTCTCGGGGCTCGAAGCCCTGCGTATCCAGGTCGAGAATCTGGCGCGCGACACGCCCGGCGAGCGCAATTACAGCCCCCCCATCGAAATCCCGGCGACCGCCGCGGGGCTCGGACAGGCGGTTGCCAATCTCGACCGCAGTTGGGTGCAGCGCGGCGAAGAGCTGCGCATCCTGGTGGCGGCGAACGAGGGCATCCTCGAGGCGATCCCGGATCCGCTGATCCTGATCGACGTGCGGCGCCGGATCACCCGCGCCAATTCGGCGGCACGAGCCTTGTTCGGAGAAGGCATCGTCGGGCGCGACCTTGCGGCGGCCATCCGTCATCCCGACGTGCTTGAGGCAGCCGAAGAAGGCCTCGCGGGACGGCGCGCGATCCGCACCGTCGACTTCACCTGGCCGGGGCCGCCCGAGCGCCACTTCAGCGTGCGCTTCGCCCTCCTGCCGCGCATGGCCCCATATGGCAGCGACATGCTCCTGATCCTGCGCGATGTGACGGCACTCAAGCACGCGGAGAAGATGCGCGCCGACTTTGTCGCCAATGTGAGCCATGAGCTGCGCACGCCGCTGTCGGCGATCCTCGGCTTCACCGAGACCTTGCGCGGCCCGGCACGCGACGATCCGGAGGCTCGCGACCGGTTTTTGGGCATCATGCACGCCCAGTCGCAGCGCATGACCCGCCTCGTCCGCGACCTGCTGTCGCTGTCGCGCATCGAGGAAAGCGAGCATACGCTGCCGACCGACCGCGTCGATCTCAGCCGGGTGATCGGCAGCGTGGCCGACACGCTCCTGTTGCAGGCCAAGGCCAAGGGAACGACGATCGAGCTCGACATTGGCACGGGTCTGCCACCGGTGACCGGCGATTCGGACCAGCTGGCTCAGGTCTTCCAGAACCTGATCGACAATGCGATCAAGTACAGCAAGTCGAACGGCAAGGTGCGGGTGGTGGCACGCGCCGCCTCCCAGGCGCCGCCGCGGGTCGCGGCAACCAGCGCCGCCGGGCGCGCCACCGATGGCCACGCGCAAGGCTGGCTGTCGATTTCCATCGCCGATGACGGCGAAGGCATTCCGCGCGAACACCTGCCCCGGCTGACCGAGCGCTTCTACCGCGTCGATGCCGCACGCTCGCGCCAGCTGGGCGGCACCGGGCTTGGGCTTGCGATCGTCAAGCACATCCTCAACCGGCACCGGGGCGCATTGGTGATCGACAGCGAGCTGGGCCACGGCTCGGTGTTTACGGTCTGGCTGCCCGCCAGCTCATAGCCCGGCTCGCATCACGGCGCCCGCATCGATGGCCCGTAAGACGGTGAAATAATACCGACTTACTTCTGTCATCATATTGTAATCAACCCGCTCTACGGTCCGCAGTGCGAATTCGTGGCTGTCGTTCCGCGACCACGCAAAACCATACTTCAAGAATGAGGAGAAGACGATGAAACAGACATTCGCGGCTGGCCTTGCTGCATTGGCCGTCGGCGTGGTCATGTCGGCGGCGAACGCCGAGACGCTGACCGGTGCAGGCGGGACCGCCATCTATCCGGTGCTGGCCAAATGGGCCGACACCTATTCGAAGGAAAAGGGCGACTCGGTCAATTACCAGGCCATCGGCTCGGGCGGCGGCATCAAGCAGATCGAATCCAAGACCGTGCTGTTCGGCAACAGCGACAAGCCCCTGCAGCCCGAAGAGCTCGACAAAAACGGCCTGATCCAATTCCCGCAGGTCATCATCTCGATCCTGCCGGTGGTGAACCTCGAAGGCATCAAATCGGGCGAGCTGGTATTCGACGGGACGACCCTCGCCGACATCTATCTCGGCAAGATCAAGAACTGGGACGACCCGGCGATCAAGAAGCTCAACCCGAATGTGAAGCTGACCCACCAGGCGATCGCGGTCGTCTATCGCTCGGACGGATCGGGCACCACCTTCAATTTCACCAACTACCTCTCGAAGGTGAGCCCCGAGTGGAAGCAGAAGGTCGGCGATGACACCTCGGTGCAGTTCCCGGTCGGCGTCGGCGGCAAGGGCAACGCCGGTGTCGCCAACTACGTGCAGCAGGTGAAGGGCTCGATCGGCTACGTCGAATACGCGTATGCCAAGGAGAACAACCTCACCTATGGCGACATGGTCAACAAAGAGGGCAAGCACGTCGCCCCCACCATGGCCGCCTTCCAGGCCGCCGCAGCCAACGCGGATTTCAGCAAGGTGCAGAACTTCTACCTGATCCTGACCGATCAGCCGGGTGCGGCGAGCTGGCCGATCACGGCAGCCACCTACATGCTGATGCGCAAGGACTATGATGCGGCGCAGAACAAGCGGGTGCTGCAGTTCCTCGACTGGTGCCTGCACAACGGGCAGCCGCAGGCCGAAGCGCTGGGCTACGTGCCGATGCCGGGCAACGTGATCAAGCAGATCGAGGCCAGCTGGGCCAAGAACCTGCCCGGCCAGGAATGGGCGGTGTCGATGAAGTAACCCGCGGACATCGACGGGTTAACGCTGCGGGCCGCCCTCGAGCGGCCCGCAGTCGTTTGGACCCTGTGGAAAATCCGGCTCATAGGGTCCTCTAACCTATTCATTGCTCACGCCGATTTGCACGATTGCGATACCCACAGCCTTACGGTCTGTCATCAAACTGTAACCATGCTGACGCATAAAGTTCTTCGGGCGTGGGATAGCTTCTGCCACACGAGCGGGTCCGGATCGCGGGCATCCCGCATCTCCGCCAAAAGGTACGGTTCATGAGCGACATCGCGGCCCGGTCGTTGGATTTCGAAGCCCAACACGCGAGATGGGCGCGCGGCCAGAACCTCATCGATGCCATCTTCCGGACCGCCACGCTGGTGTTCGCGATCATCGTGCTGCTGCTGCTGGGCGGCGTCATCGTGGCGCTGGTCAACGGCGCCTGGCCCGCCTTGCACCATTTCGGCTTGTGGAACTTCGTCACCTCGAGCGCATGGAATCCCGTCAAGGAGGATTTCGGCGCCTGGCCGGCGATCTACGGCACCTTGGTGACGGCCGCCATCGCCATGCTGATCGGCATTCCGATCAGCTTCGGCATCGCCGTGTTCATCACCGAGTTGTGCCCGCCCTGGCTGAAACGCCCGATCGGCACCGCGATCGAGCTTCTGGCCGGCATCCCCAGCATCATCTACGGAATCTGGGGCTTGTTCGTGCTGGCGCCGTTCCTGCAATCGACCGTCCAGCCCTTCCTGATCGACACGCTGGGTGATCTGCCGGTCATCGGCTCCCTGTTCAGCGGCGCCCCCCTCGGCATCGGCGTGCTGACCGCGGGCATCATCCTCGGGGTCATGGTGCTGCCCTACATCACCTCGGTGATGCGCGACGTGTTCGAGACCGTCCCGCCAATGCTGAAGGAATCGGCCTACGGGCTCGGCTGCACCACGTCCGAGGTGGTGTGGAACATCGTGGTGCCCTATACGCGCATCGGCATCGTGGGCGGCATCATGCTGGGCTTGGGCCGGGCGCTCGGCGAGACCATGGCCGTCACGTTCGTCATCGGCAACTCGCATCACATCGCGGAATCGCTCATGGCCCCGGGCACCACGATCGCCGCGTCCCTCGCGAATGAATTCACCGAAGCCGTCAGCGACATTTACCTGTCGTCGCTGATCGCGCTCGGCTTCATCCTGTTCATCATCACGTTCATCGTGCTCGCGGCGGCGAAGCTGCTGCTGATCCGCTTGCAGCGCCAGGCCGGGACCTGACCTCCATGAATCTGTATATGCGCCGCCGCATCGCCAACTTGGTGATCTTGTCGCTGTCAATGTGCGCGACCGTGATCGGGCTGGCCTGGCTGACGGCCATCCTGTGGACGTTGCTGACGAACGGCGTCAGCTCGCTGTCGCTCACCTTGTTCACCGCGTCGACGCCGCCGCCCGGCGGGCAAGGCGGCCTGATCAACGCGATCTACGGCAGCTTCGTCATGACCGTGATCGGCACTCTGCTCGGCACGCCGGTGGGCATCCTCGCCGGCACGTTCCTCGCCGAGTACAGCCGCAATAGCCGCCGGCTCGCGGACGTCGTCCGCTTCATCAACGACATCCTGCTCAGCGCGCCCTCGATCATCGTCGGCCTGTTCGTCTACACGGTGCTGGTCGTCCGCATGGGCCACTTCTCGGCCTGGGCAGGGGCCGTAGCGCTCGCCATCCTGGTGATCCCGGTGGTTCTGCGCACGACCGAGGATATGCTGAACCTGATCCCCGACGCGCTGCGCGAAGCCGCGGCCGCTCTGGGAATGCCGAAATGGCAGATCGTCACGTTCATCTGCTACCGGGCGGCCGTTCAAGGCCTGCTGACCGGCGTCATGCTCGCGGTGGCACGGATCAGCGGCGAGACCGCACCGCTGCTCTTCACCGCGCTGAACAACCAGTTCATGACGACCAACCTGGATACGCCCATGGCCAACCTGCCGGTCGTGATCTTCCAGTTCGCCATGAGCCCCTACCGGGACTGGCAGACCCTCGCCTGGGCGGGCGCTCTGCTCATCACGATCGTCATCCTGGTGCTCAATATCTCCGCTCGCGTCATCGCCAATTGGAGCCGCGTGAAACAATGATGTCCGAATCTCCCGTCCCCGCTTATGCCCCGCGCGCCGTGAACGGCTCCGACACCGCTCCGCCCGGCAGCCGGCCGGTCCTGCGCACGACGATCGGAACCAGCGCTTCGGCGCCGCAGCAGGTCGGCAAGCAGGCCATGGCGATGAAGATCGAGATCAAGGATCTCCGCTTCTATTACAAGAAGTACGAGGCCCTGAAGGGCATTTCGTTGCCGATCTACGACAAGCGGGTCACGGCGTTCATCGGCCCGTCGGGCTGCGGCAAGTCGACCCTGCTGCGCGTGCTCAACCGGATCTACCAGCTTTATCCGGACCAGCGGGCCACCGGCGAGGTGCGCTTCGACAACCGCAACCTGCTCGATCCCAAGCTCGACCTCAACCTCCTGCGCGCCAAGATCGGCATGGTGTTCCAGAAGCCGACGCCGTTTCCGATGTCGATCTACGACAACATCTCGTTCGGCATCCGCCTCTATGAAAAGCTGCCGCAGAGCGAGATGGACGGACGCGTCGAGCAGGCCCTGCGCCGCGCCGCGCTGTGGGACGAGGTCAAGGACAAGCTCAAGCAGAGCGGCCTCGGCCTGTCCGGCGGCCAGCAGCAGCGCCTGTGCATTGCGCGCGCCGTGGCTCTCGAGCCCGAGGTGCTGCTGCTCGACGAGCCGGCCTCCGCCCTCGACCCGATCTCCACCCTCAAGATCGAAGAGCTGATCAGCGAGCTGAAGAGCGACTACTGCATCGTGATCGTGACCCACAACATGCAGCAGGCCGCCCGCGCCGCCGACTACACAGCCTTCATGTACCTTGGCGAACTGGTCGAGTTCGACGAGACGCAGATCATCTTCACCAATCCCTCGAAAAAGCAGACCGAGGACTATGTCACCGGCCGTTTCGGCTGACGGACGGCCGTCGTAGGAGATTGCGCGTATGGCAAGCGAACATGTCGTCAAGTCGTTCGAAGAGGAGCTGAAGCGGCTCCACAGCCTCATCTCCCGCATGGGCGGAATCGCCGAGAGCCAGCTCGCCGACGCCATCCGCGCGGTGATCGAGCGGGACTCCGAGCTGGCGGCGGAGGTGGTGGAAGGCGACCCCAAGGTCGACGAGCTCGAACGCGAGGTCGACGACCTTGCGCTCAAGGTCCTGGCGCTGCGCCAGCCCATGGCGGTCGATCTGCGCTCGATCCTGTCGGCGCTCAAGATCGCGGCCGAGCTCGAGCGCATCGCCGACTACGCGACCAACGTCGCCAAGCGGTCGATCGCCCTCAACCAGATCCCGCCGGTCCGCCCCGTGCATGCGATCCCGCGCATGGGCCAGGTGGTCAAGGAGATGATCAAGGACGTGCTCGATGCCTACGTCACGTCCGACGTGGACAAGGCGGTGCGGGTGTGGAACCGGGACGAGGAGCTCGACGAGATGTACTCGAGCCTGTTCCGCGAGCTCCTCACGTACATGATGGAGGACGCGCGCAACATCACGGCCGCCACGCATCTCCTGTTCATCGCCAAGAACATCGAGCGCATCGGCGACCACGCGACCAACATCGCCGAGACGATCTATTTCCAGGTCAAGGCCGTGCCGTTGCGCGAGGCGAGGCCGAAGGGCGACGCATCGAGCTTCACGATCGTCAAGCCAGTCGCCGGGGCCGCGAAATGATGCCTTCCGCCGAAGTGAACGGACAGGTGGCGGTGCGCGGCAGTGCCATCAAGCCGCATATCCTGGTCGTCGAGGATGAGACCGCGCTGGTCGAAATCCTGCGCTACAACCTCGAGAAGGAAGGCTTCGAGGTGGCGGTCGCCGTGGACGGCGAGGAAGCGCTGGCGGCCATCAACGAGCGGCCGCCGGATCTCGTCGTACTCGACTGGATGCTGCCGCTGGTCTCCGGCCTCGAGATCTGCCGCCAGGTGCGCCGCAAGCCCGAGACGCGCGATCTGCCCATCATCATGCTGACCGCGCGCGGCGAAGAAGCCGACCGCGTGCGCGGACTCGAGGTCGGCGCCGACGATTACGTGGCGAAGCCCTTCAGCCCCAGCGAGCTGATCGCCCGCGTGCGCGCGGTGCTCCGCCGCTCGAAACCCTCCACCTCGGGCGACCTGCTCACCTACGCAGGGATCGTCATGGACCTGTCCTCCCACCGCGTGCTCCGCGATGGCCGCCCGATCCATCTCGGCCCGACGGAGTTCCGCCTGCTGCGCTTCCTCATGGAGCGGCCGGGCCGCGTCTACAGCCGCGAGCAGCTGCTCGATGCGGTGTGGGGCCGCGACATCTACGTCGAGGTGCGGACGGTGGATGTCCATATCCGCCGCCTGCGCAAGGCCTTGAACGGCCCCAACGACATCGACCTCATCCGCACCGTGCGCTCGGCCGGCTATGCGCTCGATGAGCTTGCCCAGTGACCACCGTTCAGAGCTTCGCCGCCGTGACCTTCCATCGTCGAAAGCTGTAACAACCACGGCGGCACTTTCGGCACGCTCCCTGTGCTGACCCCTCCCCCGGCACCTCGCAAGAGGTGCCGGTTTTCTTTTGGGGTCAGGCGGCCGGCAGCCCCAAGGCCTGTTCGGCTGGCAAGAGATCGAGGCCGAGCGCCTGGGCCACGGCCGGATGAGTGATCCGGCCCTTATGGACGTTGAGGCCGTGGCGGAGGTGCGGATCGGCCGCCAGCGCCCCTGCCACCCCCTTGTCGGCCAGGGCCACCGCGAACGGCAAGGTGGCGTTGTTGAGCGCGATGGTCGAGGTGCGGGCCACGGCACCCGGCATGTTGGCCACGCAGTAATGCACCACGCCGTCGACGATGAAGGTCGGATCGGCGTGCGTGGTGACACGGCTGGTCTCGAAACAGCCGCCCTGGTCGATGGAAATATCGACCATCACCGAGCCGCGGCGCATGCGACGCACCATCTCGCGGGTCACGAGCCTGGGGGCGGCGGCTCCCGGCACCAGCACCGCCCCGACCACGAGATCGGCGCTCAGGACGTGCTGCTCGATCGCATCCTGAGTCGCGAAGACAGTGTGCAGGCGCGAGCCGAACTGCAGGTCGAGATCGTAGAGGCGCGGGAGGGACCGGTCGATCACCACCACATGCGCCTCCATGCCCATCGCCATACGGGCCGCATTGGTGCCCGACACGCCGCCGCCGAGGATCACCACCTTGGCGGCAGGCACGCCGGGAACGCCGCCCAACAGCACGCCGGCCCCGCCCTGGCGCCGCTCGAGGCAGTGGGCACCCACCTGGATCGACATCCGCCCTGCCACCTCGCTCATGGGTGCAAGAAGCGGAAGGCCGCCGGTCGCCGAGGTCACCGTCTCATACGCGATGGCGGTGCAGCCGGCCGCGAGCAGCCCCTTGGTCTGCGCGGGGTCGGGCGCCAGATGGAGATAGGTGAACAGCACATGGTCCGGCCGGAGGCGCTTGAGCTCGGCCGGCTGCGGCTCCTTCACCTTGACGATCATCTGGGCGGCGGTGAACACCTCTTCCGCCGTAGCGGCGATGCGCGCACCGGCCCCCCGGTAATGGTCGTCGTCGAAGCCGATGTCGTACCCGGCCGAGGTCTCGACCAGCAGCTCGTGGCCGTGATTCACGAGCTCGCGCACGCTGGCCGGCGTCAAGCCGACGCGGTGCTCTTCGTTCTTGATCTCCTTGGGAACGCCGATCCGCATGCGCACCTCATCCGTCGTGATACGAGCATGCGGTCTCGGCGCAGCGCGGTCAATCGCGGACCTCGCCGCCCGCCAAGCCGCATGCTAAGCACGCCCCATGGCGGCAAGCGCCCCGCAGACGATTTTGGTTTATGTCGGCCGCGATCTGATCGGCGACGGCCTGATCAAGCTGCCCTTCGTGCGGGCGCTGCGCGCCGCGTTCCCCGCGGCGAGGATCACCTGGCTCGCCGGAACAGGCGAAACCGTCTACGCCGGGCCGCTGCGCCCGCTGGTGGCGGGCCTGATCGACGAGATCATCCAGGACGCAGGCATCGGCCAGCGGCCGGTGGAGCTGCTCCGGCGCCCCCTTCGCGGCCGAAGTTTCGACCTCATCATCGACACGCAACGGCGGATCCTCACCACGCTCATCCTGCGGCGGATCGCGCATACGCGATTCATGTCCGCCGCCGCAGGCTATCTGCTCTCGGACATCAAGCCCGACGGCCGCGACAAAAAGCCGCCCGCACTCATCCGCCAGCTTCTCAACCTGGTCGAGCTGACGAGCGGACGCGCGACCCAGCCGCACGCAGCACCGGAGCTGCCGGCCGCGTTGCGCGACACGTCGCAGCACTTGCTGCCCGACGGCCGGACCTATATCGGCTTGGCGCCCGGAGCCGGGGGCCGGCACAAATGCTGGCCGCTCGAGCGCTTCATCGCGCTTGCCCGCCTGCTCCGTACACAAGGGAAGGTTCCGGTGTTCATCCTCGGGCCCGCCGAAGCCGAGTGGGCGGACCGCGTGCACCTTGCGGTACCGAGCGCCAAGCTGCCGCTGCAAGACGCACGGTCGTTCGACCCGCTCCTGACCTTGGCGTTGGCCGAGCGCCTTGCGGTGGCGGTCGCGAACGACAGCGGCGGCGGGCACTTGCTGGCGGCGGGCGGTGTCCCGCTCGTCTCGCTGTTCGGCCCGAGCTCGCCGGCCAAATTCGCCCCGCTGGCCAAGCGGCTCATGATCGTCACCGCGCAAGAGTTCGGCGGATCGGAGATGACGGCGATCCCGGTCGACGCCGTGGCGGCGGCGGTCGAGTCTCTGCTGCCGGGCTAGTCCCCCCCGGCGAGAGCCGCCTTGCGGGGCAAGGCCGCGTCGGGGAAGCGCCGCATGAGCCAGAGAACCATGGCCAAGCCCGGCAGGGCTGCCAAGCTCGTGAGGAAGAAGAAGGCGGGCCAGCTGACGTGTTCCGACAGCCAGCCGGCCGGCGCCGACAAGAGCCGCGTCGGCAGGGCGGCGAGCGAAGAGAACAGCGCGTACTGCGTGGCGGTGAACGCGACGTTGCACAGGTTCGAGAGATAGGCCACGAACGCCGCCGACCCCATGCCGGCCGCAAAATTGTCGGTGAAAATCGTCGCCGCCAGCATCCAGGTGTCGTGGCCGACCCAGGCTTGGACGACGTAGAGGGAATTCGCGAGCATGGTCAGGAGCCCGCAGCCGAACAAACTGCGATAGAGGCCCCAGCGATCGGCGACCACGCCGCCGAGGGCCACGCCCCCCAGGGTTGCGAAGAAGCCGACCAGCTTGCTGATATTGGCGACCTCGATCTTCGTGAAGCCCATCGCGACGTAGAACGGATTGGCCATGACCCCGGTCAGCGCATCGCCGAATTTGTAGAGCACGACGAACAGCAGGATGACCGCCCAGCCGGGCCGCGTCATGAAATCGGCGAACGGCTCGATCACCGCGGACCGGAACCAGGCCGCGCCTCCCCGGTCACGACCTTCCGGCCGTGCCGATTGAGCCCGGCTCGGCTCCGGCGTCGCCAGCACGGTTACGACGCCCACCAGCATCAGCCCCGCCATGACCGCGTACGCCACATGCCAGCCGCCGAACTGCGCCGCGTAGAGCGCCCCCGCTCCGGCCGCCAGAAGCCCGAACCGATAACCCCATTGCGTGGCCGCCGCCCCCGCTCCCTGCTCGTCGGCCTCGAGCAACTCGATGCGATACGCGTCGATGACGATGTCCTGGCTCGCCGACAGGAACGCCACGAGGACCGCGAGAAGGACGGTCGGCAGCAACTGCTGCTGGGGCTCCGTCTGGCCCAAGGCGAAGATCGCCAGCATGAGCGGCACCTGGATCGCCACCGCCCAGCCGCGCCGGCGGCCGAGGCGCCGGGTGAGGCCCGAGATCGGCAGCCGGTCGATCAGCGGCGACCACAGGAATTTGTAGTTGTAGGAAAAGCCCACCAGCACGAAGAGCCCGATCTCGGTGCGCGAGATGCCGGCCTCGGCAAGCCAGAAGGACAACGTGGCGAAGGTGAGCGGAAGCGGCAGGCCGCTCGAAAACCCCATGAAGAGGACGGCGATGAGTCGCGGCGTGCGGTAGATCTTCAGCGACTCGACCCAAGACGACATGCGGCAATCTTAGGGCCCACGCCGCGGTGCGGCGAGGCAAGATTGCCCAAACGGCTGGTCAGCCGGTTGCGGCCTGGAAGTCCTTCACGAACCGGTCGAGCTGATCGCCCTCGACGTCCGACACCGCCCAACAGGTGAGATCGCCCTGCCGCCACTGGCGCAAATGGTAGCCCTGGATCTCGGCCGGCGGCTTCGGCGCAATCCCGCCGGAGCGCCGTGTCCACACGAACAGATTGATGACGTGCTGGTTGCTCCGGTACACGAGGGCCGCCACCGGATGATTGTCGATGTAGTCGAGCCGGCCGCCGACGAGCGGGAAGCCCTGCTCCGTGAGGTCGACCACGGGCGGCGACAGGTCGAGCCTGCCGTCGAACCACGGCTTGACCGTGTGCTGGTTCGAGGACAGCACGTCGGTGAGATGCTGCGCCTGCATCGAGCGCACGTGACTTGCCAGCACCTCCTCGGCGAGCTGGTCCTGACGGTCGGACGCGGTCACGTACCAGGTCGTGCCCGACGACAGCACGACCGCCAGAACGAACGAGGCGGCGAGCGCCAGTGGCCGCCAAGGCACGACCGGGCGCCGGGGACGCAACGGAACGACCGGAGCGGAGGGGCGGCCGGATTCGGTTTCGACCGCATCCAGGGCGGCGCCGATCCGGCCGGCGAGACCTGGCGGTGCGGCGTAGCGCCTGCCATGCCGGCGGATGACATCGCCCATCGTATCGGACGCGTCAGCCATGGCCGTATTCCTTGAGCCGGCGCTTGCCATCCGTGGTCAGCAGGGCGCGCGCGCGCGCCAGCCGCGACATCACCGTGCCGACCGGGACGCCCGCGATCTCGGCGATCTCCTTGTAGGACAGCTCCTGCAGCTCGCGCAGGACGACGACCTCGCGGAACGGAACGGGCAGGGCGGCGATCATCTCGTTGACCAAGTTGGCGTCGGCACGGCGGAGCAGAGCCGTCTCAGGGTTGTCCTCGGCCTCGCCGGCGACCGCCTCGAGATCCATATCGGCATTCGAGACGATCTCGGCCGGCCGGTTGCGGTGCATCCAGTCATAGGCGGCCCGCCGCACGACCGCGAGGAGCCAGGCGCGAAAATTTTCGCCGCGGAAGCTGGCAAAATATTTGTAGGCCCGCAGATACGCATCCTGGACGACGTCCTCGGCATCGCTGTCGTTCCGCGTTAACCATCGCGCCAGGTTGTAGGCCGCATCCAGATGCGGCAACGCCAGGCGCTCGAACTGTCGCGGTCCAGTCTCGATGGTCACAAAAAGCGGGCCTCAAAGGTCTCGTGCCTCCAATTTAGCGTAGATCGGCGAAACGCCGGAATTATTCCCGGAATTTTCACCCCCACCGGCGGGGCCGGGAATATCGGGGGGGCGGCCCCGGTCTCCTCCCGCGTGACCCTTCACCACCCAAACGGGGAGAGGACCATGGCCGTTGAAATGAAATCCCAGCAACTCCATCCCGGGCGTCGTAAGCTGTTGAAATGCATGATGGCGGGCAGCGCCGGCGTGCTGTGGTCGGTGGTTGGCGGCGTGCCGACGCCGTTCAGCCTGGCCGGCGAAGCGTTCGCCGCGACCGGCGACTTCACCTTCATGCAGATCAGCGATACCCATATCGGCTTCAAGGCGGCGGCCAATCCCGATCCGGCCGGCACCCTCAAGGACGCCCTCGCCAAGGTGGGAACCGTGAAGCCGTCGCTGCTGCTCCACACCGGCGACGTCAGCCACCTCACCAAGCCCGAAGAATTCGAGATGGCGGCGCAGATCATGAAGCTCGCCGGTCTCGAGACGCATTACGTTCCGGGCGAGCATGACACGATCAATGACAACGGCAAGTCGTTCTTCGAGCGCTTCGGCCACGACAAGCGGACCGAAGGCGGCTGGTACAGCTTCGATCAAGGCGGCGTCCACTTCGTGGGACTCGTCAATGTGGTTAACCTGCGGCCGGGCGGTCTCGGCTATCTCGGGCCCGACCAGCTCGCGTGGCTCACGGCGGATCTGAAGGGCAAGACGGCCAGCACGCCGATCGTCGTGTTCGCCCACATGCCGCTGTGGACGGTGTCCGCCGCGTGGGGGTGGGGGACCGACGATGCCGCACCGGCGATCGAGCAACTCAAGCGTTTCGGGTCGGCGACCGTGCTCAACGGCCACATCCACCAGGTGATCCAGAAGGTCGAAGGCAACGTCAAGCTTCAGACGGCCTATTCGACCGCATTCCCGCAGGCGGCACCCGATACACCCGGAGCCGGGCCCGGCCCGCTCAAGGTGGCGGCCGAGCAGCTCAAGTCCGTCTTGGGCGTGCGGCGGGTCGACGTCGTGCGTGACAAGGGCGTCACGCTCACCGACGCGACCTTGGCGGCGTGAGGATCATCATGTCGGCCCTTCGCAGGACCGCAAGCCTGGCCGCGACCGTCGCCCTGCCGCTCCTCCTGGGCGCCGGGGCCGGATCGTGGCTCGGCTGGCACAGTGTCGCGGCAGCACCCGCGGCGGTCGACGTGGTGATCGACAACTTCGCCTTCGGCCCAGCCACCCTGACCGTGCCGCGCGGCAGCACGGTCACCTGGACCAACAAGGACGACGATCCGCACACGGTGGTGAGCGACGGCGCCGATCCCAAGCTGTTCAAATCGGGAGCGCTCGACACCGACGACCACTTCACCTTCACCTTCAACGACGCCGGCACGTTCAAGTACTTCTGCACCATCCATCCGCGCATGCAGGGCACGGTGATCGTGCAGTAACCAGCACTCCATCCTGCCTGCCGCGCGCGGGCAGGATGGAGGCTCCTTCAGGGTCATGGACATGAGAACACTCCTCCCCCGGGCCGCCCTCGCGGCGACGCTGCTCCTCGCCTTTGCGGTCGCGACGGAAGCGCAAATTGCTCCGCCGCAGGTCGCCCAACGCCAGGAGCTGATGAAATCCAACGGCGCCGCCGTACGAGCGCTGGTGCGGATGCTGCGCGGGACCGAGCCGTGGGATCCTGCCGCGGCAAGACGGGCCGCCGTGACAATCAATGGCAATTCCAAACAGATCATCGGCTTGTTCCCGCCCGGATCCGGCCCCGCCAGCGGGGCCAAGACCGGCGCAAGCGACGCGATCTGGGAGAACCTCAGCGACTTCGAGGCCAAGGCGAAAACCCTCGAGGACGAATCCGCGAAGCTGGTCGCGGCCAGCGACGATGCTGCCCTGAAGGCGCAGATTCCGGTGGTCGGAAAGGCGTGCAGCGGCTGCCACGAAACCTACCGCAACGCGCCGGAATGACCCGCGGGGCGCTTTTTATCAGATGACCAATAAGGTCTTCTGCTGGCGCGCGAAATCAATTAGATTTGTGCAAAATAACTTCGATCGCGCGGGACTGTGACCACAGTTTCAGAGGCGAATCCGGCGGCGTCGCCGATCAGCGATGACCGCCTCAGGGCAGGCTACGAGTATTGGCGGCGCAAGGCGGCTAGCCGGCGCATGCCTCGCCGTGGCGATCTCGATCCTACCGAGATCCCGCGACTCCTGCCGCACGTGATGCTGGTCGAGGTGGCGGACGGCCGCTACCGCTATCGCCTGATCGGCACCGAAAACGAGCGCGCCCAGGGCATCAACGCGACCGGCTGCTTCATCGACGACGTTCTCAAAGGCACGGAATACAAGGCGCACGTGCTCGGGCTGTACGACAGCGTGGTGCGCGAGCGCCGACCGATCTATTCGGAATGCCTGTTCATGTCGCCCGAGATCGGCGCCATCGAACGACACACGAAGGTATTGTTCATGCCGCTGTCGGACGACGGCGAGGCCGTGAACATCGTCTTCGTGATGCAGATCTTTCTGTACATCGACCAGGCGACGCGCGACCGGCACTTCATCGACGCGCGTCCCTACAAAGAGATCGCCCATTCCTTGCTATAAGAGGGCACCCGCCCCTGTAGCGGCTCGTCACTCGCGCGGGTCGGCGTCCAGCCGCACGGCGACGCCTTCGAGGCCCGGCTTGGCGGCCGGATAGCGCTTCAGCACCAGCGGATCGTGCCCGGGCACGATGTGCGCCGGCGAGCTCGCGAGCCGCCGCAAGGTCTGATAGCCCTCGAGCATGTCGGCGAGGTTGTAGATGATCGGAAACGGCCGCGACTTTTCCATGTTCGCATAGAGGTGCGCCGCGTCCGATGCCAGAACCACCCAGCCGCGGCGGGTGAACACGCGCACCGACTGCAAGCCCATCGTGTGGCCGCCGATGAAATGCACGGACAGGCCGGGTGCGAGCTCCTCCGCACCGTCGTGGAAGCGGAGCCGGCCGTCGAACAGCCGGCCCACCATCGCCTGCACATCTTCGCATTCGAAGGAATGCCGCAGCGGCGGATGGCACATGCAGCGGCCGGTCACGTACTGCATCTCCTTGTCCTGCACGTGATAGCATGCGTTCGGGAACAGGTCGTGGTTGCCGACATGGTCGTAGTGCATGTGCGACACGATCACGTCCTCGATGCGTCCGGGATCGACGCCGACTGCCTTCAGGCCCTCGCCGGGCGAGCGCAGGTGCTCGCGCCCGCGCTTCCTGGCGACCGCGGCACTGAAGCCGGTGTCGAGGACCCAGGTCTTGTCCGCCCCCACGATCGCCCAGACGAAATAGTCGAGCGGCATCGGGCCGTCATGCGGGTCGCCGCCGAGGAAATTCTCAGATGCGCGCCGCGGATGATGCGCGTAACGGATCGCGTAGATCTCGTAAGGGGCCGGTGTCGACATGGCGCTCCTCCTCCCGCTGACCCGGGATCAGCTTGGCGGGCCGGAGCGGCGTTGGCAAGGCAGGCCGGGCGGCGGCCCGTCAGCCGTCCTTGGCTTGCGCGCCCTTATAGGCAGGCCGAGCTGCGAGCCGCTCGGCATAGTCGGTGAACACCGGCGTCGCCGGCCACAGCTTCGCCTGCAGTAGGAATGAGATGCTGCCGCCCACCACCACGTCGGCGGCGGAAAACCGCTCGCCGAGCAGATGCGGGCCGACGGTCAGCGTATCGGCGAGCAGACCCTCGACCTCGGCCGGCGGGCCCCAGCCGAACGTGCCGATCTTATGGGGGAGAGTGAGAGCCTTTTCGAGCAGCGCCGGCTCGAGCACGCCCGTGGAATAGGCAAGCCATGACAGATAGGGACCGCGCAGCTTGTCGCCGACGACCGGACCGATACCGGCTTTCGGAAAGGCGTCGGTGAGATAGAGGGCAATCGCCGGCGTCTCGAACACCGGCACGCCGTTATGCACGATCGCCGGGACCTTGCCGTGCGGATGGATTTTGCGATAGCCCGGCTCCTCGGCGCCGCTGCCGTCGCGCCGCCGGATCGACACGACCTTCTTCTCGTACGGCACGCCCAGCTCTTCGAGCAGCCACAGCATGCGGAACGACCGCGACCGCGGCGCGTGATAGAGGGTCAGCATCGGCAACCTCCACCCTTGAAGGCCGGCGTCAGCCGGCTTCGGCCTCGGCGGCGCGCGCGGCCTTCTTGCGGTCGTTGAGGTCGAGCAGCTTCTTGCGCAAGCGGATCGACTTCGGCGTGACCTCGACCAGCTCGTCGTCGGCGATATAGGCGATCGCCTGCTCGAGGCTGAGGATCTTGGGCGGGGTGAGCCGGATCATCTCGTCGTGCGAGTGCGTGCGCACGTTGGTGAGCTGCTTGCCCTTGATCGGGTTCACGTCGAGGTCGTTGTCGCGCGTGTGCTCGCCGATGATCATGCCCGGATACACAGGCACGCCGGGATTGATGAGCATCGGACCGCGGTCCTCGAGGTTCCACAGCGCATAGGCCACGGCAACGCCCGAGGCGTTCGAGATCAGCACGCCGGTGCGGCGGCCGTCGATCGGACCCTTGTACGGCGCGTAGCCATGGAACAGCTTGTTCATCACGCCGGTCCCGCGCGTGTCGGTCAGGAATTCGCCGTGGTAGCCGATCAGTCCGCGCGACGGGACCAGGAAGGTCACGCGCGTCTTGCCGCCGCCCGACGGACGCATGTCCGTCATCTCGCCGCGGCGCTTGCCGATCTGCTCGACCACGACGCCCGTGAATTCGTCGTCGACGTCGATCTGCACCTCCTCGATCGGCTCGAGGCGCTGGCCCGTGGTCGCATCGGACTTGAAGATGACGCGCGGGCGGCTGATCGACAGCTCGAAGCCCTCGCGACGCATGGTTTCGACCAGCACGCCGAGCTGAAGCTCGCCGCGGCCGGAGACCTCGTACGCCTCGCCGCCGTCGGTCTCGCGCACGCGGATGGCGACGTTGCCCTCGGCCTCGCGCATCAGGCGGTCGCGGATCATCCGGCTGGTGACCTTGCTGCCTTCGCGGCCGGCCAGCGGAGAATCGTTGACCGAGAACGTCATCGCCAGCGTCGGCGGGTCGACCGGCGTCGCCGGGATCGCGGTCTCGACCACAATATCGCAGATCGTATCGGCGACGGTGGTCTTGGTGAGTCCGGCGATCGCGATGATGTCACCCGCTTCCGCCTGGTCGATCGGGATCCGTTCGAGCCCGCGGAAGGAAAGGAGCTTGGTGAGCCGCGCCTCCTCGATCACCTGGCCGTCGCGCGACAGCGCGTGCACCGGCATGTTCATGCGCGCCACGCCGCTGTGGACGCGGCCGGTCAAGACGCGGCCCAGATACGAATCGTATTCGAGCGTCGTCACCAGCATCTTGAACGGCTGCTCGAGATCGCGTGTCGGCGGCGGCACGTAGTCGACGATGAGCTTGAACAGCGGCTCCAGGCTCTCGCGCGGCGCTTCCAAGCTCTCGGCCGCCCAGCCGTTGCGGCCGGAAGCGAACAGCTGCGGGAAATCGAGCTGTTCGTCGGTCGCGCCGAGTGCCGCCAGCAGATCGAACATCGCGGTGTGCACCTCGTGCGGACGAGCGTCCGCGCGGTCGACCTTGTTGATGATGACGATCGGCCGCAGGCCTTGCTTCAAGGCCTTCATGGTGACGAACTTGGTCTGCGGCAGCGGGCCCTCGGCCGCATCCACCAGCACCACGACCCCGTCGACCATCGACAGGATGCGCTCCACCTCGCCGCCGAAATCGGCGTGGCCGGGCGTGTCGACGATGTTGATGCGCACCCCGTTCCACTCGACCGAAGTGCACTTGGCAAGGATCGTGATCCCGCGCTCGCGCTCGAGGTCGTTCGAATCCATCGCGCATTCGGCGACCTGCTGATTGGCGCGGAACGCCCCCGACTGCTTCAGGAGCGCATCGACGAGCGTGGTCTTGCCATGGTCGACGTGCGCGATAATGGCGATGTTGCGGATGTTCATAAAAGCCCTATAGGACGAATAAACGAAGAACCGGGCGCGGTCGTCCCGCCCCGGTTCTCTATTGCGCTGCAATATAAGCGCTTTCGGGCCGTTTTTAAAGCCCGATCCGCGCGGATCGTATCAAAAGATGATTAATATTCTGATACTTAGGCGTGACCCATGCGGCTTTTCACGAGGTCCTTGAGCGAGACTTCCGGCCGCGCGCCAAAATGCGAGATGATTTCGGCTGCACAGATGACGCCGATTCGCCCGGCGCTGGCGAGATTGTGGCCGTGGGTGAGCCCGAACAGGAACCCGGCGGCGAACAGGTCGCCGGCACCCGTGGTGTCGATCACCTGCGCAACCTTCTCGGCGTGCACCGCGTGGGTCTGGTCGCCCGAGACGATCACGGCCCCTTTTTCGCTGCGGGTGAGGGCTGCGATCCGGTCCTTCTTCTGGCGCAGGCGCTGCACGGCCGTATCGAAATTCTCCGTCTGATACAGCGAGGATATCTCCGCCTCGTTGGCGAACAGGATGTCGACGTCCTTCTCGACCAGCTCCAGAAACTCGGCGCGGTGACGATCGACGCAGAACGGATCCGAGAGCGACAGCGCCACCTTGCGTCCGGCGGCGTGCGCGATCTTCACCGCCTTGCGAAAGGCTTCCTTGGCTTCCGGCGGATCCCACAGATAGCCTTCGAGGTAGGTGATGCGCGCCCCCTGGATCTGCTCCATGCGCACGTCGTCGGGCTTCAGCTCGATGCAGGCGCCGAGATAGGTCTGCATCGTCCGCTGGCCGTCCGGTGTCACGAAGATCAGGCAGCGCGCCGTCGGCGGGCCGCCCTTGGCCGGCGCCGTGGCGAACGCCACACCAGCCGCCTTGATGTCGTGATTGAACACGCTGCCGAGCTGGTCGGCGCACACCTTGCCGACGAAGGCGCCGCGGCCACCCAACGAGGCAATGCCGGCCATCGTGTTGGCGACCGAGCCGCCCGAGCACTCAATCGCGGGCGCCATGGCGGCATAGAGTTTCCCCGCCGTCGGCGCATCGATCAGGGTCATGGCGCCCTTGGCGAGCTTGTGCTCGGCCAGGAACGCCTCGTCGGACTTCGCGAGCACGTCGACGATCGCGTTGCCGATACCAATCACGTCGAAATCAGAAGCAGCCATGTCTCCTCGGGGTCTCGAATGGCGCCGGATCGCCCGACGCAAGAGGTGAGAGCGCAGTATAGCCGCGTCATCCTGCCGCGCAATTGAGGCGCCCACGCCGGCCCCCACTCCGAACCCAATGGGCCATGCTAGAACTGCCCATGCTCCGCGACTTCAGTTTGGCCATGGCCCAGCTCGGCGACCGCGCGTTCCGGCGCCCGCTGGTGCTTGGCCTGGCGCTCTCGGCGCTCGTATTCGTGGCCCTGTGGATGGCCGTATGGGTCGTCCTGCGCCACACCCATATCTTCGCCACCGGATGGCTCAACACGGCGGTCGCCGCCCTAGGCGAGCTTGCCGCGTTCGGGCTGGCCTACCTGCTATATCCCGGCGTCGTGGGTGCCGTGACCTCGCTGTTCCTCGACCAGGCGATCCTGGCGGTTGAAGCCCGCCATTACCCGCGACTCGGGGCCCCCCGGCGAATCGGCCTCAGCGAGCAGGTTGTCCGGGCGCTGCGGCTCCTCGTTCTGACGGTCGTGCTCAACCTATTGCTGCTGCCGGTGTATCTGGTCCCGTTCATAAACTTATTGGTCTTCCTTGCGCTGAATGGATATATTCTCGGCCGCGAGTATTTCGAGATGGTGGCGCCGCGGCGCGCCGACCCTTCGGGGGTGCGCCGGTTGTGGCGGGATCATCGCTGGACGTGGATCGTGATGGGGGCAGCGATCGCGTTCCTGTCGACGTTGCCCGTCATCAACCTGATCGCACCCCTGCTCGGAGTCGCGGCGATGGTCCATCGAGTCGCAAGGCTTGGAACGAGCATCGCAGGAACGGGGATCGCACCTGGGGGTGGCACACCGACTCTGGTCTAAGCAGCTGACCTCTCGGAGAGCCGGGACGAATGGTCGGACCTGTCATTGAGTGGTCGTTGGGGGCGGCTGCCGTTCGAGCCGTAATCATGGACGCGTCAGGCTGTCGCGTCGGCCATAAAGGAGTGTGACGAGCATGTTTCGTCGTAAGAAAGAGGATGGTGACGACATGAAGCCTGAGTCAGTGACCCCAGCTTCGGAAGAATCGACGGTGACCATGGTCGACAGCGCGGCCGCGGCGAAGCCGATGGCGGCAGCAGTCGGTGGGGCCCGGCCGATGATGAGCCCGGCGCCCGCGGCAGGCGGGGCCGCTCCGTTCGCCAAGCCCACGGCACCGGTCATCGGACGCGCCGGCGTCACCTGGAGCCGCGAGCGGGCACCCAATGCGGCACCGGGCGGCGGCGACGCGCCGACCGAAAGCAAGAAGCTGATCGTCGGCCGCGAGATCGTGCTCTCGGGGCAGATCACGTCCTGCGACCGGCTGGTCGTCGAAGGCCGCGTCGAAGCATCGCTCACCGAGAGCCGCGTGATCGAGATCGCCGAGACCGGCCATTTCAAAGGCTCCGCCGAGATCGAGAGCGCGGAGATCGCGGGCCGCTACGAGGGGACGCTCACCGTGCGCGAGCGCCTGTTCATCCGCTCCACCGGCAAGGTGAACGGCAAGGTCACCTACGGTCAGATCGAAATCGAGCCGGGCGGCGAAATCGCCGGCGAGGTCCATGTCGGACCGCGGCGCTCCGGCTCCGCGTCGGAATAAGCGCGTCCTTCCGTTGATCTGCCGATCCCGGCGGAATCCGGGCATCGTCGTGCGGCCACGGTCGTTACACGCCCGTCCGTTCCGGCTGGGTCCCGCGTGGGCCGCGGGTGCCATGTTGCTGCTGTCTGCCTGCGCGGGCGGCGCGGACTATTCCGCACCGCCCCAAGGCGTGCAGCCGCAACCGGGCTCCCCCGCCGGCGCCCCGCCACCCAGCGTGGCGGCACTTCCTTCGCCCGCGACACCAGTCAATCCGCCGCCGGATGTCCAGCAGCTGGTCGGCCTCAAGGGCGAGGTGCTGCGCAAATGGATGGGCGATACAGTCTTCGTCCGCCACGACGGCATCGCCGAGATCTGGCGCTTTGCCGCAGACACGTGCTTCCTCGATGTCTTTTTGTACCGTGAGCCGGACGGATTGCGCGTCGCCCACCTGGACGCGCGCGCGCGCCAGGGCACGAAGAGCGTCCTGCCGCAGACCTGCTATGGCCAGATCCTGGCGCAGCAGCGGGCGAGTTAAAGCACCGTCGTCTTTCCTTTGAAGGCGCAGAGCTCGCGCACCACGCAGCGCGGACACTCCGGCTTGCGCGCCTTGCACACGTAGCGCCCGTGCAGGATGAGCCAGTGATGCGCATCGCGCACATAGGCGTCGGGGGTCACCTTTTCGAGCTTCTCCTCGACCTCGAGCGGCGTCTTGCCCGGGGCGAGGCCGGTACGGTTCGAGACGCGGAAGATATGCGTGTCGACGGCGATCGTGCGCGCGCCGAACGCGACATTGAGCACGACATTCGCCGTCTTGCGCCCCACGCCCGGCAGCGCTTCGAGCGCCTCGCGGGTGCGCGGAACCTCGCTTCCGTGCCGTTCGATCAAGAGCTTCGACAGCGCGATGACGTTCTTGGCCTTGGTGTTGAACAGGCCGATCGTCTTGATGTAGCGCTTGAGCCGCGCCTCGCCGAGCTTGACCATCTTCTCGGGCGTATCGACGGTCTCGAACAGCGGCTCGGTCGCTTTGTTCACGCTCGCATCCGTGGCCTGCGCCGACAGGACGACCGCCACCAGCAAGGTATAAGGGTTCTTGAATTCGAGCTCGGTGCGCGGCTCGGGACGGTCGGTCTTGAGCCGGCGGTAGAACTCTTCGACAGCCTCGGGCTTCATGGCCGGCAACCCTAGCCGGTGCCCGCCGGACATGAAAGCGCCCATGTCAGTGGCGGAACCGGAACCGCGGGGCTATGTTCTCCCATCATGACCTCGCCCGGCGCCGAATCGGCCTCCTCCAGCCGGCCCAGCTTCGATGTCGTGCTGCGGCCGCACCGCAGCCTGTCGCCCGTCGGCTTTGCCGTGATCATGAGCATCCTGTCGGTCTGGAGCTTCGTCGGCGGGCTCATGTTCTGGCTCAAGGGCGCCTGGCCGGTGATCGGGTTTTTCGGCATCGACGTCGCCCTCGTCTA
>Ga0335071_10001863_pt1 | contig 22681 bp, 18 predicted proteins | sample Lox_Sample_15_FD_206724 | JGI IMG/M metagenome (GOLD analysis project Ga0335071, IMG submission 206724) | Soil microbial communities from Loxahatchee National Wildlife Refuge, Florida, United States - Lox_Sample_1.5 | ecosystem: Environmental > Terrestrial > Soil > Wetlands | place: USA... | reverse complement strand
AACCTATTCAGGGACATTTTATTCGGGAACTCCTGCCGTCGTGTCACATAATCTTGGTAAGGGAACTGTCACTTATGCTGGTGTGGACACGGAAACAGGAGAATTTGAAAAAATCCTTATTGCCGGTATGTTAAAGAAACACGGTGTAAGGGTGGAAAGCTATCCTGAAGGGATTATTGTCGAGTATCGCGACGGCTTCGGGATCGCAGTAAACTATTCTGATAAGCCTTATATGTTTGCACTTCCCTCAAAATCAAGGATAATAATTGGAAAAAACCCGGTAAAGACAGCGGATGTGCTTGTATGGAAATATTAACCGTACTGTTCTCTGGCAGCCGGGTATATAAACATTTATTTCCTTGTTCCGGAGTTTTTAGCGGCAGCTTCCATCAGGAGGTAGAATGCCTGGGCTTCGGGTGAAAAATAGCTTCTGTCGAAGTTTGGACATCCGCAGACATCATGTATATATCCAAGGTAATCGACCCTTTCATTTGCCGCACAGCGCATCAGTTCGGCCTTTCCAAGGTAACTTTTTTCAAGGAAGCCTTCTTTTACACCTCTGAAAATAGAATAAGCAAGCATTTGTGATAGGTTTACTTCAATAAATGTCTCAGGTTTGTTTACCACATCATGAAAAGTACCATCGGGATTCATGAATTGTAAACATCCGTCTATCAGTTCTTTTGTGTACTCTGCCAGTTTAATCTTTTCTTCACGCATATTGTCGGGCAGCATTCCGATAACCCTGCAAAATCCAGCAGCCGACCATCCGTTTCCGGTTCCCCAGAAATCTTCGCGCCTGAATGAATGGTTTTCGTAGTCGTAAATATGAGAGTATAAATGTGCTTTTGGATTGTACAGGTACCGGCGCCATCCTTCAATTTGTTTCAAGGCTTCTTTGTATTCTCCGCAGGCGGCAAGGAAAGGTGGCAGCATATAGTTAGCATCACTCATAATCCACTTTGCAGGTTCCTGAGTATGGAACAATATGCCTTCAGGTGTTTTATGCACTGATTTGTGAAATACTTCAAGCATCTCTTCAGCACCTTTTTTGAAGACGGGATCCCCGGTTTTTACAGCCGCAAACAACACCACCTCGCCGACGCTTGAGCAATCTGTTATTGGACCGTTACCCTTTAAAACTGAAAACCTTCCATTTTCCTGCCTTAGAATTGCTCCGCGGGCAAATGCAATTGCGAGATCCTCTTCTCCCATTTCCAGGAAAGCCTGGCCAACTGTTCCCTGTTCCCAGTCATACCGCTGCATGCCAAGAGCCGCAATCTTCACTCTTTCGATCCTTTCTTCCCTCGATTGTGGTTTCCCGTTAAACAAAGTACCTGGTTTATCATATCTCTTTTTGTTACCATTGCCGTAGCAACTGCTCAATAAAGCTGAACCCACCAAACCTCCGGTATTCTTTAGAAAGTTTCTGCGGGAACGATTGTCTGAATTGTACATAATGAAAAAGGAAGTTGGTTAATGATCTTATTTCCAGAAGCAGGCTTTAAAACAAAGTTAGGGATTTAACATTGTGTCAATAAACACAATTTAATATTAAATGCAGCCGGTTGATACCCAATGAGAATTTGAACTGGTGATAGTGTGAGTGTGAGAGTGAACACATTTCCTCTGTCATTTCCGGCTACCCGGTATATCTGTTCATTCCACCTAAATGCTCAAAATCATAGAACCGTGATTTAAATCATTCATCCTTAAGAATATCCACGGGCCTGACCTTCACTGCTCTGATGATCTGATAAGTAATGGTTGCGAGAGCAACAAAGACAATAATCATGGTAGCAGATAGAAACTCCCAAATCTGGATACTGTATTTATTTGCTCCCGGGAGGGCAGTGTACACATAAAATGCAAGCGGCCACGCGATTATTACTGAAAAGATCATTAACCTTACAAATCCTGAGGAGAGTGTGTAATAAAGCTCTCCGAATGAAAAACCCAGCATTTTCCGTATTCCAACCTCTTTCATTTTTCTTCGGGTAAAGAACAGGACTAGCCCGAACAAACCAATTGAAGAAATTATAATTGTCAGCAGTGCAATGAATCCACAAATTTTCCGGAATGCCTTAAAAGCTACAACTGCCCCTTCATTCTCCACAAGATTCCGAATATTCTGAAATTCAAAGGCATCCTCTGGAAAGAACTGCCCAAATTCATCCCGGATGATCTTCATTGCCGCTTTTTCCTTACCTCTGGCAAACCTGACAGAATATATGGCATCGCTGGTAATTGCATTGGGAACCAGCCTGTACATGTGAGGCTCAATGGGGCTGTATGCTGAAAAAACTATGTAATCTTTTATTACACCTATTATTTCTACGTCCTTATTATAGAGTTTAATATGTTTCCCGATAATATCGTTCTCACCGATCAGCCTGGCTGCTGTCTCATTTACAAGGCATTTATTACCGTCAGCAGGAAAATCTATTGAAAAATTCCTCCCGTTTATGATTTTTAGGTTGAATGTAGGTACAAAATCATAGCTGACATTGCTGAACCTCACAAATACCCTCTGGTTGGGATCGGAACCAATCAGGTTCAAATCGTCTCCGCCTGGCAGAATGAAGGGGATATAGTCAGAAACACAGACATCCGCTATCTCCGAATGCTGGAGAAGCCGTTCACGGAGTGTTTCAATGGTTCCCTTCTTGTTGGTGACGATATTTGCAAAAGCAATATTTTCGGAATCAAACCCAAGATCCATTGTAAGCATGTAATTGGTCTGCCGGTAAACAATGAAGCTGAGAACAAGCATAAATACAGAGATGCTAAACTGGATGGTCATCAGTAATTTTTTGAGACTGAATCCATTGGATTTTTCATCTACATACTTTTGCTTGAGTGCAGCCACCGGATTAAAATTTGATATGACATATGCAGGATGTATGCCTGACAGATATCCGGTTATAAAAGTTACAAGGATTATCAGAGTTAAAAGTCTCCAGTTTCCGGTCACACCGGTCAGCAGGTCTGCCCCCAGGAATTTATTTAATAATGGATAGGATAGTTGTGCTATCAGCAGTCCGATTGCTGCTGCAATGAATGAAAGTGTCAAAGCCTCGGCGATGAACTGGAACCAAAGTCGTTTCCTTTCGAACCCAACCGCTTTTTTTATTGATATTTCCCTGAAACGGGTTGAGGCATTGGCTGTCTGGAGATTAATAAAATTTATGGACGACAGAAGGAGAATGAGAATTGATATGAACGAAAACAAGGTAATTGCAATGTTAATCTTAGTCTCAAAAAAGGGATTTGTGTGAAGCTTTGAAAGTGGCCTGAGGTAAGGATGGTGTTCTTTCCTGTATTCTTTAAGCGCAGAATAAATTTTGTCGTCAACGGATTTTGAGGTAGTGTTTGGTTTTAACAGTACATATGTGTAAAAGGAATAACCCCAATAGTCTGTTTCATAGTTTGTCCAGTTTGTCAGGGTTTTAAACATCGACATGGGAATGATAAAAGCGGGTCTCCATGTCGACCTTTCAGGGATATCCTCATAGACACCGGTTACGGTAAAAGTAACTTTATTTTCACCATAAACCTGTTTCCCAAGGGCATCACATGAAGGGAAAAGTCTTTTTGCCAGGGTCCGTGAAAGTACAATGGAATTAGGCTGTAATAGAGCTTTTCCCATTTCTCCTGCCACGAAGTTAAAGGTCAGTATGTCGAATACAGATTGATCCGAATAATAGCCATACCGGGTCATAAACTGATTATTCTTGTCTGGCGAAAGAAAAACGCCGTTCTTGTTATTGTCACCGACATCATGCAAGAGGGCTATCTTTTCAATTTCAGGCAGGCCTGTCAGGTCATGTCTGCTTAAAGCGGGAGCCACGCTCCATGTATGCTTCACAATATTTTCAGGTTGGTCCATGAAAAGCTGCAGACGGTAGATCCTGTCATAATTTGAGTTCTGCTTATCCCAGCTAAGCTCACCGTTAATGAACTGGCTCAGAAGAATAAAGACTGCATATCCGATAGCAAGGTTGGCCAGGATAATCGAGTAAAATATCTTTTCCCTGGCGATCCTTCTGATGAGAATCTTAAAGTATTGTGTTATCATCTTTTTGTTTTTTCAGGTTAATAAATAAGGATGTTTAAAATCAGAGCGCTGGCTCGAACACTTTATCAATTCGTTCCATGACCATCTGCCCATCAAAGAGGTGGACCACTCTGTGCGCTCTTTCAGCATGATCTGCGGAGTGAGTAACCATGACAATCGTCGTTCCTTCCGAATTCATTTGTTCAAGCATCTGCATAACCTGTTCGCCGTTGCTGGAATCAAGATTCCCGGTAGGCTCATCGGCAAGGATCAGCTTCGGGCGCGTTATCAATGCCCGTGCGATGGCTACTCGTTGCTGTTGCCCTCCTGAAAGTTGCCTGGGGAAATGATTTTTGCGATGGCCCATACTCATAAATTCCAGGATCTCTCCAACCATGTTTCTTCTATTTGAAAGGGGAACATTCAAAGCGATCAATGGCAGTTCCACATTCTCGTACACATTTAGCTCATCAATCAGGTTAAAGCTTTGAAATATGAAACCGATATTGCCTTTCCGGAGATTGGCACTTTCGCGTTCGCTGAACCCTGTTACTTCAATGCCGTCGAAATAGTATTCTCCAGAGTTTGCATTATCAAGTAAACCGAGAATATTCAGAAGGGTCGACTTCCCGCAACCTGAAGGACCCATAATGGCGACAAACTCACCTTTTTTTACCTCTAGATTAATATTGAAAAGAGCTGTAGTTTCAACCATTTCGGTTTTAAAGACCTTCGATAGATTTACTGTTCGTATCATTTTTGATTTTATTATGGATTTTACTTTAGAAATTCTGAATGTTTGGCGACAAAAAAGTCATTTTTCACAGTTCTCTGTTGATAATTATTGATTAATCTTATTTTAGTCCCTCCGTATTCAACTGTCCATCCTTGCACCTGGAACCGGAACATTCTTTTTTCTCCAGCATTCAATTGAACTGTCCTGGACCATATTGATAATCCAATTGACAAAGCTTGCCCTTCCTGAGAATGCATGAATTCTTTCAAATGCAATCCAAAATGTCTCCTGCATAATGTTTTCGGCTATGGCAGTATCTTCGACAATATTCAGGCTAATATTGAATAATACCTTGTAAAGCTTATTATAAATCTGCAACTGTGCCTTCAGATCCCCTGCTTTACAAGATTCTAGAAGATCTTTCTGCAAGTTGTCTTTGCAGGCGGATAAGATTAATGAATTCATTTTTCCGCATTTTGATGAACCTGAACCCGGGGAAGAAAAAAAATTTGTCCCTTCCATTCTGGGACCGGGAATCTTTATTGAATTTCTTGGTGTAATCATTGAAGTTATTTTTACCTGCATATCCTAAAAGCGTGCCAGTTTCTTATTTATAAGATAATTAGCTGTTTAGCTATATGCTCTGTTTTTACAAGTAAAATTTTTTTACATTATCTGGTGTAATTTTTTTACTTTTAAAGAAGTTTTTAAAGCTTATGAAGAAGTCCAACCTGCTTATAATCGACGATAACAAGGAAATTCTGAAGGCATTGCAGTTTTTACTTGCAGCGGAATTTGATTTCATAAAAGTGATTTCCAATCCTGGCCAGATACACAGTGAACTGGAAAGAACACAGTTCGATGTCGTTTTGCTGGATATGAATTTTAAATCAGGTATTAATACTGGAAACGAAGGATTATTCTGGTTGCAGGAGATTAAAAAAAGATCACCACAAACCGAAGTCGTAATGATAACAGCATATGGTGACGTTGAGCTTGCTGTAAAATCACTTCGTGAAGGTGCTTTTGATTTTATAATAAAGCCATGGGATAACGATAAATTAAAGGCAACTCTCAACGCTGCCTGCCGGCTGAAAGATTCGAATACTCAGCTTGTAAACCTGAAAATAAAGGAATCGCTGTTAAAACAGGTCGCCAACAGAAGCAAACCTATGGTTGTAGGGAAATCTCGTGCCATGAAGGAAATTATGACACTGGTAAAAAAAGTTGCTGACACAGATGCTAATGTTCTGATAACAGGTGAGAATGGCACAGGGAAAGAATTGATCGCCAGGGAGATTCATAATCAATCGAACCGGTCAGGAGAGTTGTTTGTTCTTGTTGATCTTTCATCTCTGTCGGAGACATTATTTGAAAGTGAACTATTCGGTCACAAGAAAGGAGCCTTTACGAATGCATATGAGGATAAAACCGGCAGATTTGCGATGGCAGACAAAGGAACATTATTCCTCGATGAAATAGGAAATCTTCCGGTCAATATGCAGTCAAAGATACTTACGGTTCTGCAAACCCGGCTGGTATCACCGGTGGGTTCAAATCTCCAGGTTCCCGTCGATTTCAGATTGATAAGCGCTACAAACAAAAGCCTGAAGGAGATGCTGGCGAACAATACCTTCAGGCAGGATCTTCTTTATCGGATGAACACTATAACAATACATCTTCCTCCGCTTCGTGAAAGGACTGAAGACATTGAAGATATTGCGAATCATTATTTAAAGGTTTACTGCAGGAAGTATAATAAACCGGACCTTGAACTGAGCCCCGAAGCTCTGCTTAAGCTGACGAAAAATCCCTGGTACGGAAACATCAGGGAGTTACAGCATACAATAGAAAAAGCTGTAATTCTGGCAGATGGAAACAAGCTTAAGGCAGGCGATTTCATTTTCTTTGAAGATGAGGTAATACTTCCCGACCAGGTTGAAACACTTGAGGAGATGGAAAAAAAGATGATCATCAGCACTCTGAAGAAGAATGGATTCAGCCAGAACATTACAGCGGAACAACTTGGAATAACAAGGCAGACCCTGTATAATAAGCTTAAAAAATATGGTATCTGAGAAGTTTCTGCAAAAACGATCCCGCCTGATAATTCTATTATTATGTATAATTTCATTTATAGCGGCCGGATTCTTTTTCGGACATTCCGACTATGTTTTTGCTTCCATCCTTCTGCTGGCAGGATTGATCAGCGCCTCGCTGTTGCATAAGATATATGATTCATCGAATGAGGTCATCAGCTTCTTTTTCGATTCACTTCGTAACGATGATACTGCACTTCAGTTCCCTGTTAAGAATGTGAATTCTTCTTTAAAAAAACTCTATCATAGCATGAATCTCCTTAATGATCATTTTAAGGAAATCAGACTTCGAAATGAATATAACGAGACTTATTATAAAACAATCATCCAAAATGCTTCAGCAGGGCTGGTCGTGATAAACAACTATAATGTCATTGAATTAATTAACAAAGTCGCCTGCAATTACGCCGGCATTTCATCCGATTCTAAAAATCCTGACCTTCTGAAAATAAAACATCCGGACTTTTATAAGGCAGTCTGTAATCTCAAACCAGGTGAACATATCACTTACAGGAATCTGTTATCCGGTAATCTTCAGCTGCTCTCTTTCAGGGCCACGACAATTAAAAGGAACGAAGCTGAATTAAAGCTTGTGTCGATTCAGGACATCAGGTATGAACTTGAATCCAGGGAGGTGGAGTCTTACAGGAAACTTATTAATGTGCTTACGCATGAAATAATGAACCTTCTTACACCGCTGACTACTGTAGCCAAGGAGTTGTACTCGATGTTCCATAACAAAAATGAAGAAGATTCCCCTGAGATAAATGATGAAAAGCTGATAAAGACTACAATGAATGGACTGTTGCTGATTGATGAACAGACAAACGGCGTTTTGAATTTTATAAATAACTACCGTAAAATTTCCAAGCTGCCCAAACCGGTTTTTGCTGCTATCGATACCAACGAATGGAAAGAACAGCTGATGATTGTTTTTGACACTAAAATGAAGGAGAACTATATCTCATTTTCAATTGTTGTAGATAAATCTCTGAAAAGCTTTACTGGGGATAAGAGACTTATTAACCAGGTAATAATAAACCTAATTAACAACGCTTTTGATGCCGTGCTGGAGATTCCGGACGGAAGGATTATAGAGATCCACTTGATGAAAACTAAATATGATAAGATCCAGATAAAACTGACCAATAACGGGCCATTGATCCCGCCGAACCTTCAGGAAAAGATTTTTGTACCCTTCTTTACCGGCAAAGTCAATGGATCAGGAATAGGGTTAAGTATATCCCAGGAAATCATGAAATTACATAATGGGTCAATAGTTGTGGTATCTAACGAGAAAGAAATGACGAATTTCATTGTTGAATTCTGAACAGACCTTCTACTTAAGTCCTGAAGGAAAAAGTGAGTGCTGTCACTTTCGCACCGACCCTTCGGTCAGCATTTTCGGCTCCTGCTATCCCTCTCACTCTCACTCTTTTTCTGTCTACCTGCTCCACGAACCGGCAGATTCGGCGGACGCTGTACCGGCGCGGTCCAAAGTTGCAACCCGTTAATAAACAGATCGCAGTAAGTATTCCTTAACACTATCGATCAACAGCACACCAGATCAATTATTGGTGTGAGATGCAGCGCCAATTCTTTCTCCCATTTTAACTGAAGTTTCATATCCCTTTGCCGTGTTGATTAAAATATCTTTATCAACGCTGATTTTACTTTTTTCAAACAGCAATACTATCGTTGAGCCTCCAAATTTAAAGTAGCCTTTCTCTTCCCCTTTCATTACGGAACTTCCCTTATAAGTTTGTACGATGCTTCCTGCCATAGTGGCACCGACTTCGGTCATAATAACATCACCAAACAAAGGATTTGAGATAATTGTATATTCTCTTTTATTGAGGCAGAATATTTCAGCCTTTTTACGTAAAGCAATCGGGCTGACTGAATAATAGTCACCTTCAATCTTTTTATCCGGCTTCAAATTTCCACTGACCGGGAAATGGAAACGATGGTAATCGACCGGCGCCAGCCTGATGATAAGAAGGGTACCATCACGGTACTTTTGTGCAAGAACATCATTATCCAAAAAGGAAGACACATCAAAACGGAATCCTTTTATTATAAAATCAGCGGTACCGATTTCTGAATATGCCATGATTTTACCATCTGCCGGTGATACAACAATATTAAAGCTGGTATCAACAGGTCTTGCATTATCCTTTAGTTTCCGGGTAAAGAAATCGTTAAAATTCTTAAACTCCTGTTCCTGAACACAGCCCATATCAATATTAAAACCTTCAATAAAGGGGCGTATTTTTTTAGATGATGAAGTGCGATCCATCATTTTGCCGTAAATGGACGAAACCAGCTTTCGTTTTGCAAGCGTCCACAAGGTTGCTTCACCTACAGGATTGTTATACAACCATACCAGCCACTTTTCACCGGCCACCTTTTCAGTTATTAATTGGCCGCTCTCCCTTTCATAATATTGAATTGGGTCCTGTTTAGGCGCTGGAAGGAAAGCAATGATGAAAATTATTGAAAGCAACAACAAAATGATGCCTGACCTCTTTTTAGCCTTTGTAATTTTCATGCCCGCTAAGCTTGCCTTGAAAAGCAAAAATAATTCAATGTCCCTTAATTTATCCCATTTCCCCTTAATCAATAAAATCTTAGTGTGCTCGCTCTCACTCTCACACCCCCTCTGTTTTGGTACCCCGAACTGACGAAAGTTGCAACCAGATGAATGAGGTCTTTAGCTTAAGAAGTGCTTCGACAAATCCAACTTTTAATTGAGACGGATAATAGCAAAACCAACAATCCAATCATAATGAATATACTTAATGTTAAGTACAATGTATTTTCAATTTCCGCATTCATGAACATTTATGCAAACTGCTGATTTTCATTATGGAAAATGCATTTATGATCAAAATATTTGTTAATTTGCACATATGCTGTTAACAAAACTTCATATTCCTTCTGCCGGAAATAATATAGTTCATCGATCAGAAATTTATGAGAAATTAAATACAGGGCTATATCGGAAACTAATTCTCATTTCCGCTCCTGCCGGATTTGGCAAAACAACAGCTGTTTGTGACTGGATTAATCTGAATAAGATCCCTGCAGCCTGGTTTTCTCTCGACGATGGTGATAATGACCTGTCAGATTTTTTAATTTATGTAATTTCAGGAATTCAAAGCATTCATAAAGAATTCGGACAAAACATCTTAAAGCTGTTAAATTCACCCAACAGACCATCTGTTGAATCACTTGCCAGCCTGTTGATAAACGAAATACTCAATATCAGTAAAAACTTTTTGCTGGTACTCGACGACTTTCACCTGATTAAGAGTAACGAGGTATTAAAGTTAGTAACTTATTTATTAGAGCATATTCCCGGTAATATCCATATTGTAATCCTGACCCGTTCAGACCCTGCACTATCTGTTTCAAGGTTAAGGAGTCAGCACCAATTGGTTGAATTACGGTCCTCAGACCTGAGTTTTTCAGCAAATGATATTTCATTGCTGTTCAACAAAAAACTAAAATTAGGTTTATCTCTTGATGATGTTTATTTTCTCGAATCCAAAACCGAAGGCTGGATTGCGGGCCTGCAACTGACAGCACTATCTATGCAGGGCAGTGAAGATGTATCAGGATTTATTCAGGAGTTTAAAGGAGATACCCGCTATATTATGGATTATCTCATGGAGGAGGTGTTAAAAATCCAGACAGATGACATCAAGGAATTTTTGCTGCAAACCTCTATATTGGAGCAAATGTCTGCGTCTTTATGCAACGCTGTTTTGAACAGAAATGACAGCCAGTTGATACTTGAGGCATTGGAAAAAAACAACATGTTTATTATTCCGCTTGATGGCGAGAGAACCTGGTACAGGTACCATCACCTTTTTGCAGAATTATTAAAACTGAGGCTTCATCTGAGAGAAAAGGAAACCGTTATAGAACTTCATAGTAAAGCAAGCAGGTGGTTTAAAATTAATTCAATGCCCCTTCTGGCAATTGATCATGCAATTAAGTCGGATGATTTCGAAATGAGTATGATGTTTCTTGGAGAGGAAGCTGAGGCATTGTGGAAGAACGGACATCACGCTGCCATAATGAAATACGGTGATCTGTTGCCCGATGAATTAATTAAACGGAATGCTGATTTTTGCTTATACTATGCATGGATTTTGGTTATTACTGGTCAGATTCAGAAAGCAGAACCTTTTTTAGTCAGTGCTGAAAAAATTACTATTCAGATAATTAATGATAAAAACTCATCCGATGATGTTGTCGGGAATAAAAAGAAATTATTAGGAAAAATATCCGTTGCATTTGCTTACATGAATTCATTGCTGTCACGTTCCGATAAAATTTTTGAATATAGCAAAACTGCCATGGAAAACCTCTCGGAAGATGACCCTTTATGGTATAGCTGGGGATGGTACTCAATCGGTATTGCGGATCTTTTCCATGATAATTTAACGGAAAGTATTAAAGCTTTTCAGAATGCTTTGGAGTACGGAAAAAAATCAGGGAACATCTATCTCATTTCTACAGTAGGGAGCAGGTTATCAGCCCTTGAATCAAGAATGGGACTTTACACATCGTCATATGAGAAGTGCGCCGATCTTTTATCCTATATGAAAGAAAGTGGTTATGCCCCGGTAACAAAATCGGTAAGCTCTTTTGCCGGGCTTTATGCATGCATGGCAGGCATTGAATCTATGCGTACAGATTTTGATGATGCACTTGAAAACATAAAAACGGCCTATGACCTATGCAAAAACGAAGCAGATAACTCTTTTAAAGTCTTTACGATAGTAGTTTATTCACTCACTTTATACGGACGCGGCGACATAGCCGGGGTCAAAAACATGCTCAGTGAGGCCGACAATATTCTGCGAAAGAATATAATATTTCCCACCTCTATGGCGATGTATATTGCCATGAAAGGGTTAATCCTTATTGAAGATAATGACCTTGAAAAAGCCAACAGGTTGTATATTGAAAATGAAATACACTTTGATAATAAATTGTCCTATTCAGATGAATTCGCATATTATTCATATGCTCTTTTACTGATAACAGAAATGAAACTTCCGGAGGCAGAGATTCTTCTCTCAAACTTACTGGCAATGGCAAAGGCTGCAAACAGGACGGAGAGAATAATTGAAGCTAAAGTCATATATTCTATCCTTTATAAAGCCAAAGGCAAGATAAAAGAAGCCATTAATACACTTTTTGAAGCATTGGAATTTGCTGCCATTGATAATATACTGATGTCTTTTATTCTTTTTCATTCCAGGATAAGTGACTTACTGAAAGAGGTTTACAGAATACAGGCACACACAGTAACAAATATCCCTAAAAAGTTGACCGACAAGCTTAAGCTAGCTACAGAAAAGAGAGAAAAGTTTATCAGGAATAATTCAGGGTCCGGGTTAAGCGACCGCGAACTTGAAGCACTACACCTTATTGCTGAAGATCTGTCGAACCAGGAGATTGCCGATAAATTATTTATTTCATTAAATACTGTAAAAACACATATAAAGAATATTTACATGAAGTTAGAGGTTGATTCCAGGAATCAGGCTGTAACTAAAGCGAAGGAGTCTGGAATAATTTAGCTTCTTTGCCATTTCATTTTTACCTGTCAGATCTTTCCATAAAAATCACCCTTCCAAATCACCCCGAAGGGTGATTTTTTTTTGTTGTGTACCCCTGACCTTTGCTGAGACTTAATCAATTAAAATATGACAGGCAAAATTAAACTGACAATTCAAGGACATCTTGACAAGAAATGGAAGAACAGCTTTGAAGGGTTTGAAATTAATTATGAAAGATATAATACCATCCTTAAAGGAAATATTAAGGACGAAGCTCATCTGCACGGGGTTTTAAATCAAATCAGAGATTTAAACCTTAAGCTTATTTCAGTTAACCCTGACGCACCCTGCAACTAAGAAGCACTTATTAAAATTAAAAACTATGAAAAAATTACTTCTAACGGCAACCGTGATTACAATGTTATCTGCAATTGTATTCTGCCAGACGGAAAAGAAAGATTCAACTTTTAGACGCCAGTCTGTCGGAAGTTCACTATTCCTCCTTGGTAATTTAACACCTGGAGATCCACCCTGTTTTCTTCAATTGACCTATGGCTACCAGCCAACTAAAAAAGATGTAATAATTGTTGATGCTATTACATGGACCTATTATGAACCACTGGGCACTTATCCCGATTCAAAGGTACTGTACCCTGGTAAGGTGAGAGCCTGGGGAGTAGGATTAGGTTACCAGAGATTCCTGTGGAAGAAATTGTTTACCACTGTTGAAGCAACACCTTTTCTTCAGCAATTCTACGACCAGAGTAATACTAAAATCCAGAAGGGTTTTCAATTGTATCTTCAATTTATCCTGGGATACCGTATTGAATTCTTTAAGAAGCGTCTCTACATAGAACCTGCTTATGCTATCAAATATTGGCCTGTTAATACCAACTTTCCTGCATCCTTTGCAGCTATTGAAGGTGGAGCACCTAAATATAAATGCGAGCCCAGCATGAATTTTGGCTTCAGATTCTGATTGGATAGTGTGTGAATGAGAATTAAAATAAAATTAGAAAATCATGAAAATGGAAATAATTAAAAAGTATGGCTTTGCAATTTCAATTATTGCATTTCCCATAATGCTGCTAACAGGGTTTTTAATGCACCCTGATCTCCTGAAGTTAGAAGCACTTGAAACAGTTGGACAGCTGGTCGGAAGATTTCATAATCATCCGATGTATCACATCGGACATTTCATTGTAATGTTTGCAGTACCGGTAATAATGATATCGCTGATTAGTTTTATGAACGTATTGCAGGGGACAGGCAGACAATTAGGGTTTCTTGGTGGAATTATAGGATTATTCGGAGCATTCATCCTGGCTGTAGATAAAGGAGCTTTATGCCTGGTTCTGTCAGCATTCGACACATTGCCGGAAACCCGGTTCAGGGAATTTGTCCCATTTCTGAGTGTTATTGTGAACAAGGCAGGCCTGCTATGGGTGGTTTGGTTGTTACCACTGTTGCCGATAGGTGCTGCAATACAGGCATTCGGGCTAATGAAAGAAAGATTTATCAGCAGATGGCAAGGAATATGCATTGTTGTCGGACTCTTGCTCCTGAATAATCCGGATATAGAGTTTATTAGCTCTATCGGTGCTCTTTTAATGTGCGCAGGTTATATTCCATGGGGTGTAAGAATACTACGGGGCAGGATGAAATGTTCGTCGACTGCCTGCCCTATATATGACACAAAAAAAGATAAGGACTTCAAATGTAAACAACCATGTGGATAGTTATAGGAATAGTTTCCATTTGGGCGATAGTGAAACGAAGATCAAACACAAAGCGCCTGGAATTTAAATGATTAAGCGACTCAAGAATCGGAATGTCTTATAAAAAACAGATGGTTAAATTACTCCTTAAAATTTTATTATGAAAAAGGTCCTCTTTTCGATTATATGTTTTCTTCTGATGCGTTCAGGTTTTGGACAATCAACCCATCCGGAATTTTATTTTGGACAAACTCCTCCAGGGGATGAACCGCAGATATTTGCTCCAATGATTATATCATTGCCAAATAGAAGAGAAACAAAAATAGTTTTCTCCCCGGATAACAGAAAATGCTTGATTGGAATTGGCATAGGTGGAACATTTAAAATATTGTATTCAAACTATGTCAATGGAAACTGGACAGAACCAAAGCCAGCCGACTTCATAACTATAGACCGCGCTATTGAGCCATTTTTCTCGCCGGACGGTCAGCAAATCCTTTTTACCAGCCATGCCGATATTTATGTATCTGACCTGGTAAATCAACTATGGACGGCACCAGTTAAACTCGATCCTCCGGTGAATACAATAGCGGAAGAGTATCACCCGACGGTCACTTTAAAAAGAGCACTTTATTTTTGTTCAATGCGTGAAAATCCAAAAGGTGAGATTTTTCGTTCAAAATATGAAAATGATAAATATTCTGCTGTTGAAAAGCTTGATACAATAATTAATTCCCGATATGGAGCATGGGATCCCTTTATTTCCCCGGATGAAAGTTATATCATATTTTCATCAACTCGCCCTGATGGCTATGGCAAAGAGGATCAATACATAAGTTATAATAGAAATGGCGTTTGGACTGCTCCTCAAAACCTGGGGCCACTTATTAACAGTGATAAAATAGAATATGGTTCATATATAAGCCCTGATGGTAAATATTATTTTTTCAGCAGGCCAGCTGGCTGGGGACCAGATGTTCCGGCAGATATCTATTGGGTAAAGGCAGATTTTATTGAGTTGCTGCGTAAAACTGATATTATCAATAAATAAATATCCAGGCTTGACATCCTAACGCTCTAACCATGGCGCTGTCAGGATAAATGTAACAGGACTCATCACTTAAACATAATTGATATGAAACGACAAATTATACTGACAATATTTCTGATTTCTGTTTTTTTTGGCGCAAAGGCTCAAACTGATTTTAATATAGATAGTTTATTAAATCAGTATGTTTTATCATCATCAGATAAGGATGCCGGAATACTTGTCGGTGTTATTGATTGCAGAACAGACCTGATAAAAACATTTTCAAAAGGGTCAATTGACAAGGGAAACGATTTAAGGCTGGTGTGTCCGGGTTCAAAACCTGCTCTTAGCTATTTAATCCTGAAAAACGGATTAAATATTCAATCAACGATTGATAAGTGGTTTCCACCGGAACAAGGTTATCAAAAGTCTGACAAAATCACTATTAAAATGCTGCTCTCAAATACCAGCGGGATCAATGATTATGTTGGATTGCTATTCAACTGTAAGCAGGCCGGCAATGCTCAATTCACCGTTGATACTGCATATAAGAATAAAGAATTGGCATTTGACCCGGGTGTTTCTGTTTTATATTCAAACACAGGTTTTAATATGGCCGGGATTATTTTAGAAAAAGAAACAGGGAAAACTGTCAATGAATTATTATCACAGCGGTTTAAGAATATCTCACCGTCGATAAGGATGGATGATGGTAAAGGCAATTATCCAAAAGGTTACATGAATCCCTGGCCATATCATTATAGTTTATCGGCATATTCCGGTGGTATTATAGGCACAATTGAAGATTACTTAAGGATGATGTCGTATATAAGTAAACAACCGGAATTTAAAACGATGACAGATTGGGTAAAGGCTATAAATGGTTGGAAATATGGCCTGGGAATCGAGGGTGAAGGGGATAAAATTTTATACCCGGGTAATTCTGGTGCAAACTTATCGTGGTTTACAAAGATTGATTCGAAAATTATATATGTTCATACTGCAAATGATTTGGATAATGATAAGTTTCAGGGATTCGTAAACAGCCTGATTCCACTACTGATGAAACTTTAAAATGCATTGTGCCAGAAAAAAAGGCAAAAGAAGTGTGAGTGTGAGTCCTCCTTCGCTTAAACCTCGGAGGACAAAGTGTGAGTTTTGAGAACCGAACCCCGATTTATCGGGGTGAGCTCGACGAACGAAGTGAGTCAAAAAAGAGATGAGAGTGTTCGTGATTGCTCTCGCACTCGCTCTCACTCTCACTCTTTTTCTGTACCCCGAACGGTTAAAAGTTGCAACCATATGACAGATATTTATAATGGAGATTGGTGTTTGTTTACACCAATATTTCTCTGATTAATGATTGTTATCATGTTGTTTACATCCATGGGTTCTGCCTGATTGATTTCCAAGTCTGACTCAATGATGTCTGTTCTGGTAGTAACACAAAATAAGCTGGAGAAGCCAGTTGTTCTGACCAGGCTCTGCTGGAGTTAATTGACCTCCTTAAGCTGGTTGTATTTATTTGTTATCATGTATCTTATATTCCTGTACTTCTGACCGGCCAAAAGTGATAAAGGCTACTGGCTTTTGCACTGAACAGAAAGAGACGGTAGAAATTAATACCGTCCTCTAAATTTGAAAAAAAGGACAATTATCAACAAGGATTTATTATTTTTAGTTTTTTATCATAAGATGCCAAAAGATAACCGATTAGAGCAATGGGTTGAAGATTATACAAGAGATCTGTATTCCTGGGCCTTTCATAAAGTTTCAGATACCGAACTTGCAAAAGACCTGGTCCAGGATACATTTTTGGCTGCTGCAGAGAAAATCGAATCTTTTAAAGGAGATAGTTCACCAAAAACATGGTTGTTTGCTATTCTGAACTACAAAATAATTGATCATTACAGAAGAAAAGTTAATCAACCGATCCTTTTAGATACTCAGTCCTTTTCAACTTTTTTTGATGACGAAGGTTCATGGAAACCAGAAATGAGACCCAAAGATTGGGATTATGAAGATACAGAGCTTCTTGATAATCCTGAATTCAATGAAATATTAAGTAGATGTCTCGGAGAGTTACCTGAGATGTGGAATGCTACGATCAGACTTAAATATATTTTAGGAAAGAATGGAGAAGAAATCAGTCAGGAACTTGGAATTACTCCTACTAATCTCTGGCAGATAATACACAGAGCAAAAGTACAACTCAGGAATTGTGTTGAGAATGGATGGTTAAATAATTGAGGTAAAGTGAAAAAATTAATGAATAAATTGTTTCTGTCATGTCTCAAAGCAACTGAACTTATTGAGAAAAAACTTCTATTTAAGCTTTCAGTCCAGGAACGAGTACAGCTAAAAATTCATAAAATGATGTGTGATGCCTGTACTTTATTTGAAAAACAAAGCAATACTTTAGGTAAAGCTATATCAGAATCATCAAAAAAAGAGAACGTAACAATTGATGTGAATAATCTTAAAAAAGATATTTTAAAAAAGATCGGGGAACCTGAATAACTTTCATCATGCCTGCTGACCATTCTCATTCAATATCAAACTATTACTTTCAGCTTTCTCATGAACCCAGTACTGTCAAAAGAGCTTTCAGGACTTCTATAATAGTTGGAATAGTTTTAAACTTCATTAATCATTATCAGAACTTTGTTTCACTAACATTTAAGGATATTAATCCCATAATGGTTGTTCTTACCTTCCTGGTCCCCTATTTAGTTTCAACATTCTCCTCGGTTGCTTCAAACAGCAGTTTGAAGCCAGGGAAAATTTCCTCTATTGATGGTTTGCTCCAATGCAAGAACTGTAAAATGGTGAATTTCAAAGCTAAAATAGGAGATGAAATCGAGGAGTGTGGAAATTGCCACAAGAAAACAAAGTGGAGACCTTTAACAATAATTTCAACTGAAAAGAACGAGTCTGATATGCTGAAGAGTCTGGCTCTCTTTGCACGCCATAATCCACAGCCGCTATTCAGAGTCGATGAATCAGGAATTATTACTGGCGCTAACCCTTCGTCTGAAATACTTTTTAAAAAAGAAACTCTTAATGGCGAAAATATTAAAACTCTTATCTCTGAATTGTCTGCTCTGGATATATCAAGGATAATTAGAAATAATGAAAAAGTAAACTATACGATAATAATTGAAGACCGCATTTTTGATCTGACAATAAAAGGGATCAGTTCATTAAGTACATTAAATATTTACGCAAATGAGATCACTCAGATTATAATGGCTGAAAATAAAATAAAAGAACAAGCACGCAACATAAGTGACAGTATAGTATATGCAAGCCGGATTCAAATGGCCCTTCTGCCTGAAGAAAAAATTCTTAAATCAATCTTCCCTGAATGTTTTGTATTTTATAAACCCAAAAATGTGGTTAGCGGAGATTTTTACTGGGCTAATGAGTTGGGAGATCTAAAATTTGCCGCCGTTGCTGATTGTACTGGTCATGGTGTCCCTGGTGCATTTATGAGCATGTTGGGAATCTCTTTACTCAATGAAATAATTCTCAGAGAACACGTTACTGATCCAGGTGATATACTAAATATTCTTCGGGAAAGAATTATCTTATCACTTTCATCCGGATCTAACAAGGCTGATGTTAAAGATGGAATGGATATATCACTGGCTGTCATAAACACTAAAACAAAAACTTTGCTTTTTTCTGGTGCATTTAATCCAATGTATATCTGCCGTAACGGAAAGTTACTTGTGCTCGAAGCAGACAGAATGCCGGTCGGGAAACATTTTGTCGAGTATTCTCCCTTTTCTGTTAAGATAGAGAAAGTAATGCCAGGGGATAGGTTCTTCTTGTTTTCCGATGGATTTAAAGACCAATTCGGTGGGGTTAATAATAAGAAGTTTTCATCAGGAAAATTTAAAGATTTTATTATCGAAACCGACAATCTTCCATTTGATAAGATTTTTGATTCCCTTCAAAATAGGTTCGATTCGTGGAAGCTTGATAAAGAGCAAGTTGATGATGTACTGGTAATGGGAATTAAAATTGATAGATAGTATTAGCTTATACCCTTTTCTATAACTGTTCGTCCTTGTGAACATAAAAGAAACATTTAATAATAAAGCCGCCATCTTAACTCACTGTTAATAAATGGCTTAATCTCCTGAGGATAATTTTCTTTTGTAAATTTCAGATTCATCTTGTCAGGTTCTGTCATCATTACCGACTACTTGATTAAATAAAAAGAATTCAAGTAATAACTCTTAAAAAGATCAAGATGAAAACAGTAAAATCAATTCTAATCAGTGCAGTACTATTCTTGTTAGTGACAGTGTCTGCATTGGCTCAGTCTGAAGCAAAAGTAATCGCAGTAGTTAACAAAGCTGACTGGTGCTCGGTTTGTAAGGCAAACGGAGACAGGGCTATGGCAGCATTTATGTCAAATAATAAAGACATGGCTATTCTCTTTCTGGGAAACAATGTAACAGATGATAAGACTGAAGAGAAATCGGCTGAAGAACTGAAAAAATACGGGCTAGATAAAGAAATGGCAAAACATACAGGAACAGGAGTTGCCTATTTCTTTAATGCTAAATCCAAAAAACTAATAAATGAGATCAGCATTGCAGAACCCGACAACAAACTTGCTGAGGCGTTAGCCTTTGCTAAGAAGGGTGCAAATTAATCAGTCCAGCTTATTCATTAAGAAGGCGATATCATGAAGATTTCGCCTTTTTTTGTCAGTATTATTACCTAAGCTCGACTATTAATAAAACAGAAGAAAATAAATCATTTATAAACAAAAACAAATTTATTAAAACAATGAAAACAAAAATTTCACAAGCAGTAATTGGTGGTATCGTGGCCACTTTAGCAATGACTATGGTAATGTTTTTAGCTCCCTATATGGGCTTACCAAAAATGAATGCAGCGGCCATGTTATCGATGATGATGGGAGTCCCTGTTTTAATTGGCTGGGGATTACACTTTATGATTGGAATCGTTTTCGCACTGGCATTTTTATTCCTTTTTGTTCCGATTCTAAAGAAAGTGAAGAGCAGAGTTGTAAAGGGAGTCATTTTCGGTTTATCGGTGTTTATCTTCGCTCAGTTGATGATGGCAGTAATGAGTTTAATATTTGGCGGAATGAATTCTCCTTCTGGAAGTATGGTGCTAATTTTAACTGGTGGAATTATCGGTCATGTTATTTATGGTATCGTAGTTTCAATTTTTGCAGGAGCTGATTAAAACGCCATTAAATTTTTATATCATCTTTTAAATTTTAAACCCTGCAAATGATTACTTTGTAGGGTAACTTTTTTGCTGATTAATTAAATCTGATCTTTTAAATACTTTATATCAATTTAAAACCAAAACAATGAAGATTAAGCTATTCTTCCTAGTACTTGTTTTTTCAATATGTTCTGCAAAATTTCTGATGGCTCAGGATGGAAAGATCGCAACACCTTCTGACACTCTAATTGTTCTTTGGTCAAGCGGAGATGCGGATGTCGCTGAGAAAGCCTGCCTGATGTATGCTCATGCAGCAAAAAAATTCAACTGGTTCAGGGAGGTTATATTAGTTGTTTGGGGTCCCTCAGAAAAACTTCTAGCAGAGGATTCAAAATTGAAAGATAAAATTGCTTCTATGAAGAAAGATGGGGTAATCATCGAAGCATGTGTTGCCTGCTCCAATATGTATGGTGTAACAAATGATTTAAAGGTTTGTGAGGTTGATGTCAAGGGGATGGGTGTTCCTCTTACACATTATTTAAAGAGAGGTTATAAGATTGTTTCTTATTGATTAGTTTTATATTGATACTTCCTTATTTTAACATAACCAATGGTTCCAATTTGTATTATTCTTCAATAATCTAAATCTATTACCATTTTAACATGTCCAAGGAAGATTATCCAATTTTGCAGACAGTGTGATATCTTGCAAGGTTTCTTGCTAGATTTTTGGGATAAAGTGCAAAAAACGGTCACATTGACCACCTGGCGCCGGAGCAAAGTGGTCAGATTAGCCGGCGTATGAGGTTACACGAATAGTCATTAACAACACATTGGTTGCAACTCTGCCAAAAAACCTGATTTTCTGATTTGAAAAGTTGCAACCCTCCCAATAAAAAAGTCAGAACATCTCATCCGTAGAATTAATGAGGTTTTCAGAAGGTCATAAAAAAAGAAAAGAGGTCGATTTTGACCTCTTGTCCCGTTGGAGTACCCGGAGCGGGACTTGAACCCGCACAACCGCAATGGTCACAGGATTTTAAGTCCTGCGTGTCTACCATTCCACCATCCGGGCATTATTATAGTCTGGTAGATATTAAGTATGCAAATATATTATAAAGAACTCAAAACTCTTATTCGGATGGTGGAATGGCCTCCCCTGCAGTCTGGCTCCTTCGCTAAAACAGCCCACAGGGCTGTTTCTTAACGCTCGGTCCTACCATCCGGGCTTAAAATATACTTAGTAGACAATTAATCTGAGTGCAAATTTATAAAGATTTTCATAAGTCCCTCTCCTGAAGGAGAGGGATTAGGGTGAGGCATTTCATTTCCAAGGAATGGTGGAATGGTCCGCACTTCTTTGCCGGCTAAAGTCTCAGCTTACCGGATGCCGGCATCTCAATCACACAGTCTCCAGATTCTCACGTATCAGGGTCATACTGCCAGGAGTAACAAAAAAATAAAGTCCCCCTTCATGTGAAGAGGGACCTGATCTGTGATATTTTATTCAAAAAAGCTCAGCACTATTTGTTATCAAGCAGCACAGGTGCACCGAGTCCAGCCTTTTCAAGCTCTTTCAGCTGTGTCTGAGCATCTCCTGCAACAACATAATACATTTTCGATGGGTCGATAAATTTTTTCACTACCTCGAGTTGCTTCTCCGGTGTGAGGTTCTTCAGATATGCCTCTTCCGTCTTTACATAGTCGGCCGGAAGGTTATATGAACTCACGTTATTGAGGTAGTCTACAAGGCTGCCCAGTGTCTCAAACCTTCTTGCATTTGCCTTCATCAGGCCCGAAATCGTAAAATCGATATACTCTTTTGGCATCACCTGGCGGTATTTTTCCATTTCCGTCTTGAAGATGTTTACCGATTCGAGCGTGGCATTGGTCCTGACCCTTGATGAAGCAACAAAGTAGCCGTAGTTGCTGAATCCATTCACTGAAGAGTAAGCGCCATACGTGAAACCTTTCTGTTCCCTGATTATCTGCATCCACAAACCTGCTATTGATGCTTCCCTGGCCCCGAGCTTGTAGTTCGCAACAAGCAACGGATAGAAGTCAGCATTCGTTCTGGCAAGTGAGGGAGTGCCTATTGATATAACCGACTGCTTCGCACCTGGCACATCGACGAAGTATATTTTTGCCTGGTCAGGGGCAGCAGGAACAGAAATTTCAGGAGCCCTGACGACTTTCGACTGCCATTTTTTGTTTAATGAAGAAAGGGCATTTTCGACTCTTTGCC
>Ga0335071_10001862_pt1 | contig 22691 bp, 17 predicted proteins | sample Lox_Sample_15_FD_206724 | JGI IMG/M metagenome (GOLD analysis project Ga0335071, IMG submission 206724) | Soil microbial communities from Loxahatchee National Wildlife Refuge, Florida, United States - Lox_Sample_1.5 | ecosystem: Environmental > Terrestrial > Soil > Wetlands | place: USA... | reverse complement strand
GAGCGAATCGGACGCGTTCGTCCCCTCAACCCGAGCCGGTCGAGGCGAGAACGCCGCTTTCAAGTCAGTATCTGCTGCAGCTTCATGGCGAGCCCCATGTCGCCTTGGATGCGGAGCTTGCCGGACATGAAGGCCATCTGGGGGTTGAGCTTCCCGTTCACGATCCCCAAGAAGTCCTTGTCGGTGGAGGCGACGGTACACCGGGGCTGCGCGGCGGCACCGGCCGTCACCTTCCCCCCCGGCGCGGTGCAGTCCACCGCCCAGGTGCCGCCCTCCGGCCCGGAGATGTTGAACTGGTACACGGCGTTGATCTTGGCCACGACGTCCGGCTTGGCCTGCAGCCGGGCGGGGAGCGTCCGCTCGAAGATCTCCTTCACGCTGCTGGCGATGTCGGCCATGCGAGGCTCCCCTGCCCGGAAAGCGGGCTGGTGATTGACTGGCGAATCGACTCCCATTGGTATTGGCGCCTGCGCGGCCTGTCAAGCAGCCCCGGAGCTAGCGCACGCCGGACCCATGCCAGCGGGCGGCCAGCATGCCGGCCACCACCTCGGTGAGCGCCTCGGGATCGACGGGCTTGAGCAGGATCGCGTCGACCTCGCGTCCCCGGGCGCGGCCCACGTCCTCGCGCTCCGCCCACCCCGTCACCACCAGAACCGGGACCGAAGGAGCGATGGCCTTGGCGGCCCGCGCCAGTTCCAACCCGCCCATGCCCTCCATCCCCAGGTCCGTGACCACCACGTCGACCGACCGCTCCGCGAGGCTGCGCAGCGCCTCCGGACCGCTCGACACCGAGTGCACCGCGTAGCCGGCGATGGCCAGGACCTCGGCCATCAGCTCGCGACTGTCGTCGTCGTCCTCCACCAGGAGGATGTTCATCCCGCTCGGATCCGGGGCCGGCACCCACCCTCTCTGCACGCCGCTCCCAGCCAGCGCGAGCGCCACATGGGGCTCGCGACCGCGAGGGCCTCGTCATTCGAGGTAGAAGGAGTCGAGCAGGGCGCGGTGTCGGTCGCTCACCACCTTGCGCTTCACCTTCATGGTGGGGGTGAGCTCCCCGGTGGCCTGGCTGAAGTCGCGGTCGAGGATTTCCCAGCGCTTGATGGTCGAGTAGCTCGCCTGCTTGGCGTTCAGTGCGTCGATCGCCTTCTGGATCCGGGCCCGGAGCCGCGGATCTTGGCGGATCCCCTGCCCCACGGGAACGCCGTTCTCGGCCGCCCAGGCCCGCAGCTGGTCCTCGTTCAGGGTGATGAGCGCCGAGAGGAACTTGCGCCGGTCGCCGTGGACCATCGCCTGGGAGATGAGTGGGTCGGTCTTGAGCTCGTTCTCCAGGTTCTGCGGGGCCACGTTCTTGCCACCGGCGGTGACGATGATGTCCTTCTTGCGGTCGGTGATCTTGAGGCAGCCGGCATCGTCGACGAGGCCGATGTCGCCGGTGCACAGCCACCCGTCGCGGAGCGCCTCGGCGGTGGCGGCCGGATCCTGGAAGTAGCCCTTCATCACGCACGGGCCCTTGACCAGGATCTCCCCGTCCTCGGCGATGCGCACCTCGGTACCGGGCACGGGCGGGCCGACCGTGCCGATCCGGTTGTTGCCCGGGCGGTTGACGAACGTCCCGGCGGAGGTCTCGGTGAGCCCGTAGCCCTCGAGGATGGTGATGCCGAGCAGGTCGAAGAAGTAGGCGATCTTGGTGGAGAGGGGTGCCCCCCCGGAGACGAAGAGGCGGATGCGCCCGCCGAACCGCGCCGAGAGCGCCTGGGCCAGCTTGGGGAACACGAGCCGCTTCCCGAGGAGCAGGCCGAAGGAGGAGAAGGGCCGGCCCTCGTCCCGCGCCGCCGCGTACTCGTCGAAGGCGTCCAGGGCCATGTGGAAGAGCCTGCCCTTCAGGCCCGGACTGGCGAGCCCCTTGCTGATGACCGCGTTGAAGGCCTTCTCGAAGATCCGGGGCACCGAGGGGACCACGGTGGGACGCACCTCGCCCGCGTTGTCCACGATCTTCTCCAGCGACTCCACGAAGGCGGCCGTGGCGCCGGTGGCGAACCAGACCGCCTCGATCACTTTCGCGAAAGAGTGGGCCATGGGCAGGAACATGAGGACCAGGTCGTCGGGGGTGATGATCTCGATCTCCGACACCGCCTGGGCCTCGTAGGTCCAGTTGCCGTGGGTGAGGACCACACCCTTGGGGTTGCCGGTCGTCCCGGAGGTGTAGATGAAGCTGGCCGGGTCGTCCGGACCAAGGCGCGCCACCCGCTCTTCATGGGCCCGTGGGTGGCTGCGGCGATACTCCACCCCCAGCGCCTCCACCTCGGCGAGAGTCCTCTCGAAGCCGTCGGCTGCCTCCCCGCGAGTGCGGATCACGCCTTGGAGCGCCGGCAGACCGGCACGCACCTCCCGCATCTTGGCCACCTGCGCCTCGGAATCGCAGAACACCCAGCGGGTGCCGGAGTTGGCCAGGATGTAGGCGCACTCCTGGGGCAGGTTGGACTGATAGATGGTCACGGTGATCCCGCCGGCGGCGAGGATCCCTAGGTCGGCCAGGATCCACTCGAGCTGGGTCTCCCCGATCACCGCTACCCGATCGCCGGACGCCAACCCCAGCGCCGCCAGGCCGTCCGACACGTCGCGCGCCCGCCGGGCCACCTCCGCCCAGGAGACGTCGACCCATTCGCCACCACGCTTGTGGCGGACGGCCGGCGCGCCACCTCGCCGCCGGGCCTGCTCCTCGAAGAGCGCCACCAGGTTCTTGGCCGGGGTTGCGCGTGCCAGCTGCTCGGGCTCGGCGATCATCCCTTCGACTCCATCCAGTCTGCGCCGTCGAGCTCGCGTTGCCCCGGCGGGGAGCGATCCATCGTGGGCGCCCATCGGATCGTGACGCGCTGCGTCGTCGGCGGGCACTGGACCCGACGCGGCGCTGCGATTCTGCGCACGGGAGCAGCGAACCGCAAGCGGATCTTGTTCACGGTCGGTGCGTGATGGCCAGGATGCTCAGCGCGCGCAAACGATGCTCAGCTCGACGTGATCGCCTGCGGCCAGACGGCAGGCGTTCTGGAAGGTGAGCGTGGCCGGGCGCCCCCCGCGGGGCGGGGTGTACACCGCGCCTGCCTGGGCGCTCGCCGGATCCCCGTCGGCGACGATGGTACAGGCGATTCGACCCCCGCCCGCCTTGTCCACCGCCACTACCAACATGCGCGAGTCGGACGGCGCTCCGTCGAGCGGTACCGTCTGGGGAACGAGCAGCTCGGCGATGCGCTCCAGCGACGGGCCGAAGCTCTGGTCGCAGATGCTGCCGCGGAAGGAGCGGTCCGGTCCCATGGCGTCGAGCAGAGAAGCGAGCCGGGTGGGTGCGTCGAAGGAGGTGGCACAGCCGGTCGGAGCGAGCGTCTCCTGGTCGAAGCCGGCGATCACCGCCACCACCGGGCTCCGCTCCTCTCCGGCGATCTCCCCGTCGAGGAAGTCGAGGAAGGCCGAGGGCGAGGGGAGCTGCGCCTTGATGGCCGGATCGTGGCAGTGGTCGTTGGAGTCGCCCAGGAAAGGAAGCGTCCACTCGGAGCAGTCGTCCTCGTCGGTGAGCACGATGAGGCCGAGCCGCGCGCCGGGGCGGAGGAACCCGGCATTGGCCGCGTCTGCCACCCGTTCGGTGAGGGCCAGCTCCACCGAGCGGAAGGGCTGCTCCTTGGAGCTCCCCAGCGTGCCGAGGAGCACGTTGGCCTCGAAGTCGGGGACCAGCGTCGAAGAGCTGGTGACCAGGATTCGCGTTCCGCCGAACCCGTTCGTGGGGTCGTAGAGGATCTTCCCCACCTTGCTCGCATCGGTGCGGGCGGCCGGATCGACCGCCACGAGCGCCCCGCGGGGATAGGGGACCGTGTACGGGTAGTCCAAGTACGGTTCCAGCCACCAAGGGTAGTCGACGGTGAAGCCGTCGAAGTCGACCACGTCGGTGGTGGTGACGCCGATCTGGAAGTCGTGGGGGACGGGGCTCGCGGCCAGGGCGGTGACGAAGACGCCGAGGTTCTCCCGGAGGTTCTCCTGCTCCTCGGCCATCGAGCCGGAGTCGTCGACCACCACCAGGATGTCGGTCTTGGCCGGCAACACTCGGACCTGGGCCTGGCAGGACTCTATGGCCTCCTGCGGGACGCGGTCGCAGGCGGCACAGGCCGCGAGCGCGGCCAGGAACGTGAGTCGCGGACCCATCACGGTCCGGAAGCCTCGCTCCACGCCGGGGCGAAGGCAAGTACCGTGCCCCGGCGTCCGCCGAAGGGCTCAAGGGGTCGGGGCCGGACAGGTGTCCGAGGCCGGCGTGCAGCCGTCCTTGCAGGTTCCGGAGGCGGTTCCCCCGCCCGAGGCCGCCAGGTAGCGCGGCCCGCAAACGCAGGTCCCCACCACCCCGCCCACCGGCAGGATGCAGGCGTTCGAGTCATCGACCCCGGCGAAGCAGGTCCAGTCGCCGGCCCGGCCACCGAGCGTCGCCACGCAGGCCGCGTCGGCATCCTCGGCGGTGGCGCCGGTGCAGCCGCTCGCCGGCAGGCGACCCAGGTAGTCCATGGAGTAGCTCTCGCCCGGGTTGGCCTCGCAGTTCATCGTGTCGTGGTTGATGTAGACGTAGCGGCTCGCCCCGGTGGGCTGCTGCTCGTCGGGGGTGAGCTGCTCGCGGGAGGCGGTGAACCACCAGTCGTAGGGGCACTGGGCGCACTTGTCGGGGCCGGTATCCGCCGCCTGGGCGGCGGTGAGGCTCGAAGGGGCCGGGCCGTTGCAGGTCTTGCGGGTCTTCCCGTCCGCGCCGGCAATGCGCAGCACCGACACCTTGTCGTCGGCCGGCTGGCTGGGGAGGAGCAGCCCGGTGGGCGGCTTCACGATCTCGGCGATGCGGTCGAGGATGGCAGCGAAGTTCGGGTCGCAGATCGACCCGGCCACCACATCGGCCGCCGCCCCCCGCAGCTGATCGGCCGCCGCCAAGAGCCGGGTCCCCGGCGCCTTGCCGCCGCAGGTCTGGCTGTTGCAGACGTTGGGGTTCCCGGTGCAGGCGGTGTCGCAGCAGATGGCCGGGGTGCAGGTCTCGTCCTGACACACGTCCTGATCGCCGGCGCGGGCCGAGACGATGAAGGCCGCTCCCAGCGGCCGGTCGAGGCCGGTGAAGTAGTTCACCAGGCTCGTGACCGAGAACTCCTTCTGCTGGTCCGGGGGAAGCGCCTGATCGGCGACGCAGGCGTCGGAGCCGGGGTTGCCGGTGAGGACGATGCCGGCGCTGGCGTCCTCGGGCGAGGAGCAGTCGTCCTCGTCGCCGATGAACACCGCCACGAGCTTCGAGTCGGGGTGGGGCCAGATGGCCGGCGAGTCCACGGCCTGGCCGGCCAGGTCGTAGGTGTCGCGCTGGCCGTTGGCCAACGCCTTCACCACCGCCAGCTTCCCGGCCTGGAGCGCCTGCTCCTCGCCCGAGCCGCAGGTCCCGGCCGCCACGTTCTGCTTGAAGAAGGTCATGAGCTGCGAGGCGGTGAAGCCCTGGCCGTTCGTGGGCGTCGGCCCCCCCGGGGCGGCCGGGTAGAGGCTCTTGTCGAAGTGGATGACGAGCGGGTTGCCGGCGGCGCCCACGAAGGCGCCGTGCGGGTAGGGCATGCCGTTGACGGCGTCGCCCGGGGAGCAGCTGTCGCCGGCGGTCCAGCGGTAGTGGGTCTGGAGGTCGCCGCAGGGCGCCCCCACCGTCTGGCAGGGCACCTCCTGCGTCTGCTGCGGGACCTTGCTGGTCGGGTCGCAGCAGGCGTTCTCCCCCAGGTACTCCGTGCAGTCGGTCCGGCACGTCCCGGCGACGCAGTCGCTGTCCTTCTCGCACCCGGTCTGCACCACCTTCATCGGGGCGACCGCGGTGGAGGCGTTCACCGTGCAGCACACCGAGCCGGCCGAGGTGGCGCCGGGACAGGCGCCGGCGGCGGTGCAGGTCGCCTGGGCCGGCGCATTGTAGAAGATGGAGGTGGTGGTGACCGCCAGGTGGAAGTCGATGGGGGTCTGCTGCTGCTGCACCCGGGTCTGGTTGGTGTTGTCGAGGTTCGTGATGAAGGTGTCGAAGTTGCTGGCCAGCTTCTGCTGCACGCCGCCCATCGAGCCCGAGTCGTCGATGACGAACAGGACGTCGGCGGTGGTGACCGCCGAGAGCTTCACCCGCTCCGAGCCCGGCTGGATGAGGCAGTGGCCCACCGGGTTGAAGTTGTAGTCCTGGCAACCTGCCGCGGCGAGGAGCGCAACGAGCACCAGCGCGCGGACACGGAACGGTCGCGACATCGAGGACCTCCGATCCGCCGGCGATGATAGCAACCCTTCGTCCCACGGGGAAACGACGGGACGAGAAGTTTCACCCCGGGACCGGGGGCGCAGGAATGCCCACCTACTCCCACTCGATGGTGGCCGGCGGCTTCGAGGAGACGTCGTACACCACCCGGTTGATGCCCCGGACCTCGTTGATGATCCGCGAGGACATCCGGCCCAGCAGATCGTAGGGCAGGCGGGCCCAGTCCCCGGTCATGCCGTCGGTCGACTCGACCGCCCGGATGGCGCAGGTCGATTCGTAGGTCCGCTCGTCGCCCATCACCCCCACGCTCCGCACCGGCAAGAGCACGGCGAACGCCTGCCAGAGCCTCTCGTACAGGCCGGCGGCGCGCACCTCCTCCTGGACGATGGCGTCGGCGCGGCGCAGCAAGGAGAGCCGCTCCTCGGTCACCTCCCCCAGCACGCGGATGGCCAGCCCCGGGCCGGGGAAGGGCTGGCGCTGGACGATGGGCGGGGGCAGCCCCAGCTCGCGGCCCAGCTTTCGCACCTCGTCCTTGAAGAGCTCGCGGAGCGGCTCCACCAAGGAGAGCTTCATCACCTCGGGAAGCCCGCCCACGTTGTGGTGGCTCTTGATCGTCGCCGACGGGCCCTTGAACGACACCGACTCGATCACGTCCGGGTAGAGCGTCCCCTGCACGAGGAAGCGGGCCCGCTGCCCCTGCGCCGCCAGCCGCTCCACCTCCTCCTCGAAGACGGCGATGAACTCCCGGCCGATGATCTTCCGCTTCTGCTCCGGGTCGCTCACCCCGGCCAGCCGGGCCAGGAAACGAAAGGAGGCGTCGACGGTGATGAGCGGGAGGTGGAACATCCTCCCGAAGACGTCCTCCACCTGCTGCCGCTCGTTGGCCCGCAGGACGCCGTTGTCCACGAAGATGCAGCGCAGCCGGTCGCCGATGGCCCGGTGCACGAGCAGCGCCGCCACCGCCGAGTCCACCCCGCCGGACAGGGCGCAGATGACCTGTCCGTCACCCACCTGGGCCCGGATCTGCTCCACCGCCACCTCGGCGTAGGCCCGCATCGACCAGCTGCCCGAAAGGCCGCACACCCGGTGGGCGAAGTTCCACAGGATCTCCTGCCCACGCGGGGTGTGGACCACCTCGGGGTGGAACTGCACGGCGAAGAAGCGGTGCCGGGCGTCCTCCACCGCGGCGAAGGGGGCATTGGCGCTCGCCGCCACCGGCTCGAAGCCCGGGGGCAGCGACTCCACCCGGTCGCCGTGGCTCATCCACACGTCCAGCCGGGGCGGCAGCTCCTGGAACAGCGGCGAGGTGCCCCGAACCTCGATGGTGGCCGGACCATACTCTCGCTGGACGGCACCACCCACCCGGCCGCCCAGCTCGTGGGCCATGAGCTGCAGCCCGTAGCAGATGCCGAGGACCGGGACGCCCAGCTGGTAGACGGCTCGGTCGGCGCGAGGACTCCCCGGGGCGGTCACCGAGGAGGGCGAGCCGGAGAGAATGATGCCGCGCGGGGCGAAGGCACGGATGGCCTCGGCGGAGGCCGTGCAGGGGTGGATCTCGCAGTAGACACCGAGCTCGCGCAGGCGCCGGGCGATGAGCTGGGTGTACTGCGAGCCGAAGTCGAGGATGAGGATCTTCTCTGCGTGGATGTCGGCGGTCATGGGCTCAACGTCCGCTCCGCAGGGAGCGCGGCGCCGCAGCGGGCGGCGCGAGGTCGAAGGACCAGCTCACTCGGCACGATAGTTGGGCGCCTCCTTCTCGATGATCACGTCGTGCACGTGGCTCTCCCGCAGCCCGGCCGGGGAGATGCGCACGAAGCGAGGCTTGGTCCGCAGCTCGGCGATGTTCTTGCACCCGAGGTAGCCCATGCCGGCGCGCAGCCCGCCCACCAGCTGGTAGATGTTCATCTCCAGCGAGCCCTTGTAGGGCACCCGCCCCTCGATCCCCTCCGGCACCAGCTTCTCGGCGTCGGTCACCTCTCCCTGGAAGTAGCGGTCGCGCGAGCCCTGCTTCATGGCGCCCAAGGAGCCCATCCCCCGGTACGACTTGTAGCTCCGCCCCTGGTAGAGGATGACGTCGCCGGGGGCCTCCTCCGTGCCGGCCAGCAGCGAGCCGATCATCACCGAGGCGGCGCCGGCCGCCAGCGCTTTCACCAGGTCGCCCGAGAACTTCACCCCTCCGTCGGAGATCACCGGCACCCCGTGCCGCTCGGCGGCGCGGGCGCACTCGTCCACGGCGGTGATCTGCGGAACCCCCACCCCGGCCACCATCCGGGTGGTGCAGATCGAGCCCGGCCCCACGCCCACCTTGACCGCGTCCACGCCCGCCTTGCACAGCGCCTCGGCAGCCTCGCCGGTGGCCACGTTGCCGGCCACCAGCTCGAGCCCCTTGAACGTCGCCTTGGTGTCCCGGACCGCCTCGGTGACCGCCCGGGAGTGGCCGTGGGCAGTGTCGACGGCCACCACGTCCACCCCGGCCTTGATGAGGGCGGCGATGCGCGCTTCCCGGTCCGCCCCCACCCCCACCGCCGCGCCACAGAGGAGCCGCCCGTTGCGGTCCTTGGCGGCGTGAGGATGCTTCTGGATCTTCTCGATGTCCTTGATGGTGATGAGCCCCTTGAGCTCGAAGGACTCGTTCACCACGAGGAGCTTCTCGATGCGGTGCCGGTGAAGCAGCTCCTTGGCCTGCTCGATGGTCACCCCCTCGCGCGCCGTGATGAGATCGCGGGTCATGACCTGCTCGACCCGCTGCTCCAGGTTCTTCTCGAATCGGAGGTCGCGGTTCGTGAGGATCCCCACCGCCCGGCCCCGCTGCACCACCGGGATGCCACTCACCCCGTGCTCCCGCATCAGGGCGACCGCCCGGTGGATGGGAGCCTCCGGCTCGATGGTCACCGGGTCGGTTACCACCGCCGACTCGTACTTCTTCACCTTGACCACCTGGGTTGCCTGGTCCTCGATGGACAGGTTCTTGTGGATGAACCCCAGGCCGCCGGCCGCGGCCATGGCGATCGCCATCCGAGCCTCGGTGACCGTGTCCATGGCCGCCGAGACGACGGGGATGTTGAGGCTCAGGTTGCGGGTGAGACGGGTGGAGACCTCGACCGACCGGGGCAATACGTCCGACTCCGCCGGCAGGAGCAGGACGTCGTCGAACGTGAGGGCCAGCCGCAACTCGTCTCGGTTGAGCATGGGGACGTATACGGAGATCCGTGTAGGACCGTCAAGGCGTTGCGGGGCGTACCACGCACACGGGCGCCCAACCTGGCTACGGGGTGGGTGGACTGCGGCCCGGCAACGCCGAAAGGAACCGCCCGGAACCTGTCACGCGAACGAACGCCTTGCCGGGGGTGGACCCCGGAGGGGATAATCCACACCGAGCGTGGAGGGGCCGTCGGACAAACGCGGAGGCGAGCGACAGCCCGTGGGGCTGCTCGTCCGGTTGGCCTACGGGAGCGTCGACGAGTTCATCGAACGCTTCGCGGTCAACATGTCGCGGGGCGGCCTGTTCATCCGCACCCGTGATCCGCGCCCGGTCGGCACCGCCGTCCACCTCGAGATCCGCCTCCAGACCGGCGAGACGGTGATCCGCGGCCAGGGCATTGTCCGCTGGGTCCAGGCTGCCGAGGGCGGAGCCCATTCCCACCCTCCCCTCGCCCCGGGCATGGGCATCCAGTTCACGAGCCTCGATGAGCCGTCCCGGACGGTGGTCGAGCGGATGGTCTCGCTGCGCGACAAGCGCGGCCTGGCACCCGGTGCCGCCGGCGCTGCCCCCGTGGCACCTCGGCCGGCCGTCACCCCTCCACCCACCCGCGCTCCCCACGTCATCACCCGGTCGGAAGCGGCGGCCGCCGCCGGGGCCGGGGCGCCCCCGCCCGTCGCCCCGCGCATCACACCGCCCGGAGGCGTACCCGTCGCCGCACCACCGCCCGAGGCCCCCCCCCCACGGCCCGCCACCGCCCCGGGCATGCCAGCCCTCGCCGACCTCACCGCGAGCCACCGGGTCGAGCAGATCTCGGCCGGCCCGGCGCGGGTGAGCATCGACCTGCCGGATACGCCCATCCCCGTCGCCCACCCGTCGAAGAACATCATCGGCATCGACCTGGGAACCACCAACTCCTGCGCGGCGGTGGTGCGGGAGGGAAGGCCGTACGTCATCCCCTCGCGCGAGGGCTACAACACCGTCCCCTCCATCGTCGCCCTGAACGCCCGCAACCGCATCGTGGTCGGGCACCTGGCCAAGGCGCAGCTGCTCACCAATCCGCGCCAGACGGTCTGGGGCGCCAAGCGACTCGTGGGGCGCGCCTACGCCTCCCAGGTCGTCCAAGACATCAAGAGCAAGTTCGCCTACGAGATCGTCGACGGCCCGGAGGGGCTGGCGGCGGTGAAGCTGGGGAGCGAGGTCCTGACGCTGGAGCAGATCTCGGCGCTGGTGCTGCGCGAGGTCAAGGAAGTGGCCCAGAACCACCTCGGCGAGGAGGTGAACCGGGCGGTCATCACCGTCCCGGCCTACTACAACGAGCGGCAGCGGGCCGCCGTCCGCCACGCCGGAGCCCTGGCCGGCCTGCAGGTGGAACGGATCCTCAACGAGCCCACCGCCGCGGCGCTCGCCTACGCCTTCGGGCGCCGGGTCAACCAGCGGGTGATGGTCTATGACCTGGGCGGCGGCACCTTCGACGCCTCGGTGCTCGAGCTCAACGACAACGTCTTCGAGGTCATCTCCACCGGAGGGGACACCTTCCTCGGGGGGGTGGACTTCGACGCCCGCATCGTGGAGCGACTGCTGGAGGCGTGGCGGGAACAGACCGGCGAGGCGTTCGCCGGCGACCGGGTGGCGCTGTCGCGCCTCGTCGACGCGGCCGAGCGGGCCAAGTGCGCGCTCTCCGAGCGGATCGACTTCCCCATCCAGCTCCCCTTCCTGGCCATGAGGGAAGGCCGGCCCCTGTCCCTGGAAACCTCCCTGGCCCGCGACGACGTGGTGAAGCTGGTCGCGCCGCTCGTCGATCGGACCATCGATGTTTGCCGGGAGGTGCTGTTGGCAAAGGGGCTTTCCACCTCCGACGTCGACGAGGTGTTGCTCGTCGGCGGCCAGTCGCGGATGCCGCTCGTGCACGAGCGGGTGGCGGCCTTCTTCGGCAAGCCGCCCTCGCGCGCCGTGCACCCCGACGAGGCGGTGGCGGTGGGAGCGGCGCTTCTGGCCCACTCGCTGGGAAGCGCCGAGGGAGTGGTGCTGATCGACGTGCTGCCCATGTCCATCGGCATCGGCCTCCCCGGGGACCGGGTGAAGACCATCATCGAGCGGAACACACCCTTGCCGGCCCGCAAGCAGTACGGGCTCACCACCACCCGCGATGGGCAGACCGACTTCGAGCTGGTGGTGGTCCAGGGGGAGAGCCCCCACATGGCCGAGTGCGAGTACCTGGGAACCCTGCGGCTCACCGGGTTGCCCTCGGGGCCGCGCGGGATGGTGAAGATCGCCGTCTCCTTCGAGCTCGGGGCCGAGTGCCTGCTCACCGTCACCGCGCGGGAGCTGAACACCGGGCGGAAGGTGCAGGCGGTCATGTCCGCCAAGGAAGGCGCCTCCGCCGCCCGGCGCAAGCTGGACGAGGGAGTGTCCCGCGGCGCCACCAGCGCCTGGCCGGTGGCCACCACGCCGCCCGGCGGCGTGCCCGCTCCGGGGCGGCCCCCGCGCCGGGCCGGGCCCTTGCGCCGGTTCTTCCACCGGCTGCTCGGACGCCTCGAGGCGCCCTAGAGACATTCCCTCCCTTCTTCAGGGGAATGGCCACCTCGCCCGGCGTACTCCCCCCATCCGCTCGCACCCCGCCCAGAGGCTTCCACCCCGGACCACAAGAACGGTCCGGCCGCGCCAAGGCAGGCGCGCCGGCGAGTGGTCGAGGATCCCGGAGGGGGGGCTGGCTACCGCCGCCCGTCGCGCGGGCGGGGGATCTCCGGGCGAGAGCTCGTGAGGTCGGGCTCGGACTCGGTCCGCTCCGCGGTGGCTCGGGCGCGGCGCCCCCGCAGCCAGCGCAGCGAGAGCGCCAGCACCACCACCACCATGGCCGCCAGGATGTAGTGGCCAAAGCGCTGCGCCTGGTGGGCGGCCGCCTCGATATCGGTCCCGAAGTAGAACCCGATGCAGGTCCAGAGCGGCGCCGAGACGAGCGCGGCCACCCCGTCGAAGAGCAAAAACTCCCACACCGGCATGCGCGCGTGGCCGGCGGTGAAGTAGGTCGGGGCGCGAATGCCGGGCAGGTAGCGGGCCAGCACCACCACCACGTTGCCCCGGCGGCGCATCAGCTTCTCCACCTTCTCCAGCTTCTCCGGGGTGATGATCCGCCGCAGCGGCCGGAAGTCGGCTACCCGGGCCCCGAAGCGCCGCCCGGCCGTGAAGATGACCAGATCGCCGGCCAGGATCCCGGACAGTCCCACGCAGGTCATCCAAAAAAGCCCGCGGTCGTGGAGCATCCCCCGCAGCGAGACCTCCTCGAGCGGCGAGGCCATCCAGGCGAGCACTCCCCCCGTCACGAGCACGATGTCCTCGGGCATGGGCAGCCCGAAGCCGCACAAGAAGAGGGCCGCGAAGATGAACGCGTAGCCGAAGTGGAGGGAGTGGCCTCCGACCATCTCGACCAGGTGCTCGAGCATCCGCTCGCGTAGCCTCTACCGGCAAAAGGTGCTTGAACGTCCCGAGGCCCCGCACCGGACGGGGCGGCGCCCAGGCTACTACCGAAGTCCGGCCGCGCCGTCTACTGCGACACGCCCCTTCACTTGACCGTGGCCAACCGCAACAGGATGTCGCGGCTGTCGGCGAATCTGGCCGCCAGGTCGGTGGCCAGGGCCAAGGCCAGCTTCAGGCAGGCCTGGGGCTTCTCCGGCTGGAGCCGCACGAAATCCCGGTGGGCCAGCTCCACGACCTCGCAGGGCGTCACGGCGGTGGCCGAGACCAGCCGGACCGTGTTGCCGAGCAGGGCCAGCCCGCCCAGGTGCTCGCCCGGTCCCACCACCGCCAGCTCCTTCTCCCCGCCCTCGACCCGCTGGGTGATGCGCACCGCCCCCGTCTTCACGATGAAGAGCGACTCGCCCACCATGTTCTCCACGAAGAGCGGGGTCCCGGCGGGGATGGACTTCTCCTGGGCGATGCCGGCGAACACCCGCAGCCCCACCTCGGTGAAGCCCTTGAAGAGCGCGTTGTGCTGCAGAACCTCGAGCGCGGTCACCGCTTCCCCCAGCCCTCCGCGCGATAGCGCGCGGCCAGTTCCACGTATCGCGCCGCCGACTCGCGCAGGGAGACTCGCTCCTCCCCCGTGAGCTGCCGCTTCTCCCGCGCTGGCGATCCCAAGAAGAGCGAGCCCGGCGGCACCACCGTCCCCGGGGCCACGAGCGCCCCCGCTCCCACCATGGACTCCGGCCCCACCTCGGCCCCGTCGAGCACCACCGCGCCGATGCCGATGAGGCAGCGCTCCCGGATGGTGCAGCCGTGCAGGACCGCCAGGTGTCCGACGGTGACCTCGTCTCCGATGGCGGTGGGATGGCGCCCGGTGGTGACGTGCACCACCGATCCGTCCTGGAGATTGGTGCGCGCCCCGATCCGCACCCAGTGCACGTCGCCGCGCACCACCGCCCCCGGCCAGATCGACGACTCCTCCCCGATCTCCACGTCCCCGAGGACCGTGCTGCCCTCCATCACCAGGGCCGAGGGGTGGAGGCGCGGGGCGATACCCCGGAAGGGAGCGATGGTCGCCATCGGACGCGGATGCTAGCCCGCGATCCAGGGCGGCACAACCCTGTGACCTTGGCAGAGGGGACTATCGCCCCGAGCCCATCCGCCTGTCCCGGCCTCACGCCAAAACGCCCGAGAGCGAGCTCGTCCCGGCACGGCTGATGCGCACCCGCAGCAGCGCCCCGACCGGCGCCGCCGCCTCGTCGGCGGCGAGGTGCACCACCCGGTTCTCCGGCGTGCGGCCCAGCCGTTGGCCGGGGCGGTCCGAGGGGCCCTCCACCAGCACCTCGACGGTCTTCCCCAGCTCCGCCAGCAGGTGCTCGGCAGCGATCCGACGCTGCACCGCAAGGAGCCGCTCCAGCCGACCCAAAGACTCCTCCCGCGGCACCTCGGTCCACTCGGGAGAGGAGCCGAGCCGGAGGCTCGCCAGGGTGTGCGGCCGCGGGCTGAAGACGAAGCTGAAGCTCTGCTCGAAACGGGCCAGCTCCAAAAGGCGCAGCGAGGCCTGGAAGTCCTCCTCCGTCTCGCCGGGGAAGCCGACGATGAAGTCGGTGGTGACGGCCAGGCCCTTTCGCGCCGCACATAGCCGCCCGAACCGCTCCAGGTACTCCGAGACGCTGTAGTCGCGGCGCATGCGGCGGAGGACCGGATCCGACCCCGATTGGACCGGCAGGTGGAAATGGGGCATGACCCGCGGCTCGTCCCGAAACACCTCGATGAGCTCGTCGGAGAGGTCGTGGGGGTGGCTCGTCGTGAAGCGAACCCGGAGGACGCCCGGCACCCTGGCCACGCGCCGGAGCAGCTCGGCGAAGGAGCACCCGCCGCGGTAGGAGTTCACGTTCTGTCCGATGAGGGTCACCTCCCGCACCCCCACCGCGGCCAGCCCGGTGCACTCCTCCACCACCTCGGCGAACGGGCGCGACACCTCGCGGCCGCGGGTGTGCGGCACCACACAGAAGGCGCAGACGTTGTCGCAGCCCTTCATCGCCGCGACGAACGCCGCCGCCCTCCCCCTGGCCGCATCCGGCTCGGCGGCGGGGAAGACGTACTCCTCGGTGCTCATCCAGCCCGTCTCGGCGAACCGCTCCCGGGCCCGAGCCCGGGCCACCATCTGCGGGAGGCGCGAGAGGTTGTCCGGTCCGAAGACGAAGTCGACGTAGGGCACGCGCTTCAGCAGCCGTTCCTTCTCCTGCTGGGCCAGGCAGCCGGCCACGGCGATGAGCGACCCCCGCCGCGCCTTCAACTCGCGGTAGCGGCCCAGCGCCGAGAGCAGCTTCTGCTCCGCCTTCTCCCGGACCGCGCAGGTGTTGAGGAGGATGAGGTCGGCCTCCTCCGCCGTCGCGGCCGGCAGGAACGCGTGCCGGCCGAGGAGCTCGGCCATGCGCAACGAGTCGGCCTCGTTCATCTGACACCCGAAGGTGTGGACGAAGACCTTCCCCCCGGCGCCCGGATCGGCGATGGGGGCCGGGGCAGCCTGCTTGCGGCCGAGCGGGACGAGTTCCGACACGGGGCCGGAACGTAAGCGAAGGCAGCGCCCCGAGCAAGAGGCCTCGGCCCCCCCTACCTGGGCAGGAGCGACTCGGCGATCCCGTCCAGGTCGGCGAGGGTCGTCACCTCCGCCACCCGGTCGCAGGCCTGCTCGTAAAGGAGCATGTCGCTGTCGCCCGTGCCCCAGAGCCTCCGCGGCTCGGGGCACATCCACAGGACCCGCCGGGCTCGGCGGCGCAACTCGCGCACCGCCAAGGCCTGGGCCGGGTGGTAGTTGTTCCGCCCGTCGCCGATCACCAGCACCGTCGTCCGCCGGGTGACCGCGCCGGCGAAGTCCTGCCGGAAGGTCGCGAGGGCCCGGCCGGTGTTGGTGTTCTGGGAAAGGCTCGCCGCCCGGGAGGCCAGCGCCCGGTCGGCGGCCCGCGCCGGATCGCGCTCCTGCCGCAAGGCGTCGGTCACCTCGGCGAGGTCGGAGACGAAGACGAACGTCCGCACCCGGGCGAACAGCGACTGGAGCGTGTAGAGGAAGAGCAGCATCAGCCGGGTCGCGTGCCGGACCGACTCCGAGACGTCGCAGAGGACGGCCAGCTCCGGCCGGTGCGGCCGGCGAGGCCGGAAGACGAGCCTCGCCGGAAAGCCTCCCAGCGCGAGGTTGCGGCGCAGGGTCCGCCGGACCGACAGCACCCCGCGCCGCCCGGCCCGCTCCCGCCGACGCAGGCGCGTCTTCAGCCGCTCGGCTAGCCGGCGCACCGCCGCCTCCACCCGCTCCGCCTCCTCCGCCGTCGCCGGGGCGAGCCCCTCCCGCCGCTCCTGCTGGCGCCGACGCAAGGTGCGCGCCTCGGCCCGCTCCTCGGCGGCGCGCCGGGCTGCCTCCTCCACCCGCCTTAGCGCCGCCTCGAGCCGGCCGGAGAAGAGGCGGAGCCCCTCGACGCCCAGGCCACCGGCCCGAAGGGCCGCGGCCAGGCCCTCCCCCTCCCCCCTCACCGCCGCACCCCCTGCCGCGGCGAGGACCCTCCGGGCGTGGAAGCCGACCGCCCCCGGCGCCGACCCGGAAAAGTCCAACCTCAGCACCGCCTCCCGCAACAGCCGCGAGAGCCGCGCGGCGTCCCCGGTCAGCGCCGCCCCAAGGACCGGCGACAGGCCCGGGGAGAGCCGGGCCAGGGTCCGGGCGATCACCTCCAGCTCCTCCCCGCCCAAGAGCCCCTCCTCCTTCAGGGCCGCGAGAATGCCCCTCTCCAACCCCTCGACGAGCCGCCCCGCCCCCGAGAAGAAGTGCTCGAAGAGCGCGTCGAAGATGGGAACGTCGGCGCTCCGCTTGGCGAGCGTCGCCCGGAGCGCGGCGCGGAAGGTGGCCCGATCCTCCACCCCGACCAGCGCACCCGCCTCCACCGCATCGGCCACCTCGGCCGGCGAGACCCGCACGCCGTTGGCGCGCAGAAGACCGGCGAAGTCGGTGATGGCGCCGTCCACCGGGCAAGGATACCGCCCGTGCACCCCCTGCGCTCCCCACCCGGCCGAGGTAGAACTCACCCCATGAGCCCCGCCTCCTGGGTCGTGGCCCTCTTCTTGGCCTTCTTCGCCCTCCAACTCGCCGTCGAGGCCGGCCTGCTCGCGCTCAACCTCCGCCAGGCGGCCCGGAGCCGGGGCGTCCCACCCACCCTGGTCGGCCGGGTGGCGCCGGAGCGGGCCGAGCGCAGCCGGGCCTACACCCTTTCCCGCAGCCGGTTCGCCCTCGTCTCCATGGCCGCCTCGGCGGCGGCCACCCTGGTGGCGCTCTTCTCCGGCATCCTCCCCTGGCTCGACCGCGCCCTCTCCGGCATCGGCCTCAGCCACGCCCACCTGTTCGTGGCCTACCTCGTCGTGCTCTCCGCCGCCGCGGCCCTCTTCTCCCTCCCCTTCTCGCTCTACTCCACCTTCGCGCTCGAGGCTCGCTTCGGGTTCAACCGGACCACCCCTGGCCTGTGGGTGAAGGACCACCTCAAGGGCCTGGCCCTCCAGGCAGTCATCGGCATCCCCCTCCTCTACGCGGTGTACGCCTTCATGCGCTTCACCGGCACGCTCTGGTGGATCTGGCTGTTCGGCTTCCTGGTCCTCGTCCAGGTGGTGCTCGACTGGGCCTACCCGGTGCTGATCGCGCCGCTCTTCAACCGCTTCGAGCCCCTGCCGGAGGGGCCGCTGCGCGAGAGGCTAAAGAGCCTCGCCAACGAGGCGGGGTTCCGCAACCGGGGCCTGTTCGTGATGGACGCCTCGCGCCGCTCCGGCCACTCCAACGCCTACTTCGCCGGGCTCTTCCGGCCCCGCATCGTCCTCTTCGACACCCTGGTAGAGGGGATGGCCATCGACGAGGCGGCGAGCGTCCTCGCCCATGAGATGGGCCACTTCCGCCGCCACCACGTCCACCGGATGCTGGCCGTCTCGCTCGCCGGAATGCTACTCGTCCTCTACCTCCTCTCCCGGCTCGTCCCCTGGTCGCCCCTCTACGCCGCCTTCGGCTTCGCCCATCCCTCCCTGCACGCCGCGCTGGCGCTGTTGGCCCTCGGCGGCGGCGCCTTCGTGTTCTGGCTCTCCCCGCTCGCCGCCTTCTTCTCGCGCCGCCACGAGTATGAGGCCGACCGGTACGCAGTCCGGCTGGCCCACGCCCCGGACGCCCTGAAGAGCGCCCTCCTCCGCCTCGACGGCGAGAACCTCGGGAACCTCCACCCGCACCCCTGGTACAGCGCCTGGCATTACAGCCACCCGGCCCTGGTGGAGCGGCTCGAGGCCATCGACCGCGCTGCGACCACTTGACGCACCGCCCGCCATGATCCTCCAATCGCCGGGATTTCGAGGGGATCCTCCTCGTGGGGTCGCACTCGCGGCCCTGGTAGCGTTTACTCACGCCGGGATCGATGGCGGGCGGTGTTGTTCCGGCAAAAGGCGGGGGAAGCGCCCGGCCGGACGCCATACGGAGCCTAAATGACGCAATCGATCTTCCAGCTCTTCACCCGAGCCGGCGCGGAGTGGGTCATGTACCTGCTCGTCGCCCTCTCGGTGGCTTCCGTCGCGGTCATCCTCGAGCGCGGGCTGTTCTTCCTCCGCCGCGGGGCGGCCATTGCGGGACTGTTGCCCCTGCTCAAGGCCGGCCGGCTGGAGGAGGCCCGCGCCCGCGTCGGGGGCCGCCAGGGCATGGAGGCCGAGGTGGCCCGCGCCGCGCTCGCCGCCGCGGACGGAGGCCCGGCGGCGGTGAAGGAGGCGGTCGACTGCGCCATCGCCGAGGCCCGGCCCCCCTACGAGCGCGGGCTCTCCTTCCTGGGCACGCTCGGCAACAACGCCCCCTTCCTCGGCCTCTTCGGCACGGTGGTCGGCATCATCCGCGCCTTCTCCGACCTCGCGGTGGGCGGTCCCAAGGGCGCCGGGGCCGCCGCGGTCATGGCCGGGATCTCCGAGGCCCTGGTGGCCACCGCGGTGGGCATCTTCGTGGCCATCCCGGCGGTGGTCGGGTTCAACGCCTACATGCGACGGCTGCGCACCCTCACCGTCCGCGGCGAGGCCATCGGCCACGCCCTGGCCTCGCACCTCGAGCGCGACGACGTTCGCGCCGCCGCCCCGCGCCCCGTGCCGGTGCGCGAGGAGCCGGAGGCAGCCGGCCAGCCACGCCCCGCTCGCCGACCCGATCCCGCCGAGTCGAAGGGCGCGGCCTGAAGCACCACCACAGGTGGACGATCCATGGCCTCGCAATCCAACGGCAGCGACGATGCCATCACCGGGATCAATGTCACCCCGCTCGTGGACATCACCCTCGTGCTGCTCATCATCTTCATGGTGACCGCCTCCTACATCGTGAAGGAGTCGATCGAGGTGGACCTGCCCCGTGCCGCCTCGGGGGGCGAGACGGTGGGGCCGACCCTCTCCTTCGCCATCGACCGGAGCGGGGCGCTCTACCTGGACGGCCAGCCCGTCACCCGCGCTGCCGCCCGCGACGCGGTCCGGGCGGCGCTGCGCCGCAGCCCGGAGGCCCGGGCCCTCATCGGCGCCGACAAGGCAGTGGCCCACGGCGAGGTGGTCTCCCTCATCGATCTCGTGAAGGGCGAGGGGTTGACCCGCTTCGCCATCCAGATCGCCCACGACACGGCCGAGGGATCGCGGTGAGCTCCGCGGGGCGGGCCAGCTGGGCGGGCACCCTCTCCGCCGCCGCGGCAGCGTCGCTGGCGCTCCATGCCGGCGGCCTGGCCGCGGCCTCGCGCCTCTCGCCCCGCCCGCCCGGCAAGGAAGCCCCGGTGGAGGTGGCCTTCGAGGCGGTCGAGCCGGCCCCGCCCCCCCCGCCGCCGCCCCGGGCGGAACTCCCCCCGCCCGCGCCGCCCGCCCCCCACCGCGTCTCCATGGCCAGGCTGCCGCCGGCCCCGAAGGAGCCGGCCAGGCCCGCCCCTCCGCCGCCGCCCAACGAGCCGACGCCGCCGGCTGCTCCCCCCGCCAAGACGGCCGTTCCGCTCACCGGCCTCTCGCTCTCCTCCACGGTCGAGGCGGGAGGCTTCGCCGTCCCCATCGGCAACACCAGCTACGGCAAGGCTCCGGAGATCGCCCCCGATCCGCGTGAGGTGAGGCCCTACGCCGCCGAGGGCAGCTCCCCGCCCGCGCCGGCTCCGCCCCGGAGCCTCTCCGCCCAGCCGCGCCTTGTGGAGCAGCCGGAGGTACCCTATCCGGCGGAGGCGCGGAGGGCCGGCGTCGAGGGGCAGGTGAAGCTCCTGCTGCGCATCGACCGGCAGGGCCGGGTGATCTCGGCCCGGATCCTGGCCGAACCCGGCGGCGGGCTGGGGGAGGCGGCCCGCTCCGGCGCGCTCCGGTTCCGCTTCAGCCCCGGCGTGCTCGACGGCGAGCCGGTCGAGGTGCCCGACTTCTTGTACACGTACACCTTCGTCCTGGAGTGAACATGCGATGCATCGTGCCCGTCCTGCTCGCGCTCCTCGGCGCGGGCGCACTCCCGGTCCATGCCAAGGCCGACGACACCCCGCCGGGCCAGCTGACCCGCGCCCCGGTGCTTCTGGCGCCGGCCGAGCCGGAGTATCCGGCCCAGGCCAGGGCCGAGGGCCTCGCCGGACAGGTGACCCTGGAGATCGAGATCTCCGAGACGGGAGAGGTGCAAGATGCCGTGGTGACCCGGTCGGCCGGGCACGGCTTCGATGAGGCCGCCCTGGCCGCCGCCCGTCGGCTCCGCTTCTCGCCGGCGGAGATCGACGGGAAGCCCGCGGCGGTGCGGATCGAGTACCGCTACGACTTCACCCTGCGCCCCGCCCCGGCCCAGGCCCAAAGCCCGGCGGCGCCCGCAGAGGGAGCCCCCCCGCCAGCGAACCTGCGGGGCCGAGTGCGGGAGATGGGCACCCGCCTGCCGGTGGTGGCCGCGCTGGTCCAGGCGGGCGGCAAGTCCGCCTATACCGACCGGGAGGGCCAGTTCGCGCTCTCGGTGCCGCTCGGCGAGGTGAAGGTGGTCGTCACCGACGCCGCCCACGCCCGCTACGAGGTGGCCGAGACCGTGCTCGAAGGGACGGTCACCGAGGTCACCTACTGGCTCCTCCGCACCGCCCTCTCCGCCAACGAGACGGTGGTCACCGGCATGCGCGAAGAACGCGAGGTGTCGCAGCAGGCCATCACCGCCGGCGAGATCCAGCGCATCGCCGGCGTCTCCGGGGACGCGGTCAAGGTGATCCAGAACCTGCCCGGGGTGGCCCGCGCCCCCTTCGGCTCCGGCCAGCTCGTGGTCCGGGGCGGCAACCCCCGCGATACCCGCGTCTACGTCGACGGGCTGCCGGTCCCGGAGATCTTCCACTTCGGCGGCGTGACCAGCATCTACTCCTCCGAGCTCGTCAAGGAGGTGGAGTTCGAGCCCGGCAACTGGGGCGTGAGCAGCGGGCGGGCCATCGGCGGGCGGGTCAACCTCGTCACCCGCGACCCCGGCGACCGGCTCCATGCCCTGGCCGACGTGAACCTCTACCAGGGCACCGTCCTCGCCGAGGGCCACCCCAGCGACGATCTGGGCCTCGCCTTCGCCGCCCGCCGCTCCTACGCCGACTTCGTCATCCGCCAGGCGGTGAAGCGCATGGACAACCCGCCCGGACTCACCGTGGCGCCGCAGTTCTACGACCTCCAGGCCAAGGCCGCCTGGAAACCGGCCGCCAGCGACACCGTCCGGCTCGACTTCTTCGGCTCCTACGACCGGATGGCCTTCACCAACGTGGACACCAAGGGGCTCGTGAACCTCGACGAGCTCAAGTACGGCAACCAGTTCTACGACGGCAACCTGCGCTGGGAACACCGGACCTCCGAGGACACCCGGTTCGACCTCTCCCTGGGAGGCGGCTGGCAGCGGGTGGTGGCCCAGGTGGGCGAGTACTTCACCGAGACCGATGACATCTTCAGCTCCATCTTCCGGGCCGAGCTCCGGCATCGCATCGGCCCCGCCCTGGAGCTCCGCACCGGGGTGGACGGCCAGTGGGATCCGCGCGCCCAGGTCTCGGTCCAGGCGGGCAGCCTGGAGGTGCCCGGCCAGATCTCCCCGGACACCCAGGTGCTCCAGGAGCCGAACCGCTTCGACCGGACCCTGGACGGCTACGAGGCCGGCGCCTTCGTCGAGGCGGCGGTCGAGCCGTTCTCTCGGCTGCGCATCGTCCCCGGAGTGCGCGCCGACGTCCACCGCTCGGTCAAGACGCTCTGCTGGGTCGACCCGCGCCTCTCCGCCCGGCTCGAGATCGACAAGGCCACGGCGCTGAAGGGCGGCGTCGGCCTCTACCACCAGGCTCCCCCCATCCCCTACATGACCGCGCAATGGGGCAACCCGGCCCTGCTGCCGGAAGGAGCCTGGCAGTACTCCCTGGGCGTCGAGCGCAAGCTCCTCCCCCGGACCCTGCCCCAGCTCTCCCTCGACCTCGAGGGCTACTACAAGCAGCTCTTCCACCTCGCCCTGCCCACCTCCGACACGGTGGTGCGCGACGGCCAGCAGGTGCCCGAACACTTCGTCAGCGCCGGATCGGGAGAGGCGTACGGCCTGGAGCTCCTCGTTCGCTGGGATCCGGACGGCCGCTTCTTCGGGTGGGTCGCCTACTCGCTCTCGCGGACCCGGCGCGACCAGTCGGTCTCCGGCGGGCGCCTGGAACGCGAGGGCAACGCCTACGACCAGCCCAACAACCTCATCGCCGTGGGAACCCTGGAGCTGCCGGAGATCTGGAGGGGCCTCTCGAGCGG
>Ga0335071_10001861_pt1 | contig 22692 bp, 12 predicted proteins | sample Lox_Sample_15_FD_206724 | JGI IMG/M metagenome (GOLD analysis project Ga0335071, IMG submission 206724) | Soil microbial communities from Loxahatchee National Wildlife Refuge, Florida, United States - Lox_Sample_1.5 | ecosystem: Environmental > Terrestrial > Soil > Wetlands | place: USA... | reverse complement strand
GTCAGATCAAAGCGAGCCATGTTCCAAGCTCCCACCGTTTGGAAGCTTGAATCACATCTCGCCCCTCAAGGGAATCCATTTATGAGTACAGAACCTAGCGCGACAGGCGCTCCAGCTTCGAGCGAAGCGCCAGGATTTCGGACGACAGTCGCCGCTCCTCGATCTCGGTCTGCTGTTCCTGGGCGACCAGCGCGTCCAGCGCTCCTTTGGCGCTGTACAGCCGGGTTCGCTCGGCGAACATGAACGTCCGCCGCGCCTTCGAGATCTCTTCCTGCAAGTTGCGGCGGAAAATCCGCGTTTTGTTGAGCGCCCGTTCCTGCTCGGCGAGGCTGCGGCGGAGCTCGGCCGGATCGTCGGAGTCGGAGATCGCGGGGGAGGGCGGGACCGCAGGTACGTCCGGGGCCGGCGGCTCGACGAGCTGAGGGACCGGATCCTCGACAGGGGCGGCCGTTGCTGCTGCAAGCTCGGCGGGACGTGCTTCCGGGACCGGCGTCACGGACGGCGCCGCGGGTGGCTGCGGCGGTGCGACCGGCTCAAACAGCAGATCGGGCACCCACGGCTTCGCCGGGCTGGGCTTTCTATCAAGCGGCATCCCACGCATCTTATCAAACCAAAGAGTTAAGAGCGAGCGAGACCGGCGAATCTTCGACCACGGACCTGCCGGGGCTCGAGGGGCGCGGTGGGCAGCCGGCCCGCGATGAAACTTTCATGACGTCGCGCAAAGGTCGTGTAACCCACGGTTGCGGACTCGCGGCATTTCTGCCTAAGGTAGAGCAAAGGCCGCAAAGGCCGGGCGGGGGACGATCGACGATGATGCCAGTTCTTTACGAGGCGCCGGTGCCGCTGACGCCCGAGGCGCACGGCACGAAGTCGTTAGGGACGCAGGCCGATTATTTCTTTGCCGCGCAAACGAACTCGGTGCCGCTCAACGGGCCCGAGTTCCCGGCGGCAGCACAGCACTATCCGATCGTCTTCACGGCCGGCGCGCCTCTGGCGGCGGTCGCCGTCGTGGGCCTGAGGCCGAGCGAGAACCTGTTCGTCGACGAGCGCGGGGCCTGGCGAGCGGACACCTATATCCCCGCCTATCTGCGGCGCTATCCCTTCATCTTCATCCAGGGGGCGTCGCCGACCCAGTTCGTGCTGGGTGTGGAGGAGAAGTCTCCGCTGGTCGTCGAAGGCCAGCAGCGTCCGTTCTTCGTCGACGGGAAGCCGACGCCCCTGGTCGACCAGGCGCTGCGCTTCTGTTCGGAATTTCAAAGCCACTACGACGCGACGTCGGAGATGTGCGCGGAGCTCGAACGCCTGGACCTCCTGGTGAACAACCGGGCCGACGCCGTCCTCGCGGGCGGACAACGCACCGTGCTGAGCGGCTTCCGCATCATCGATGAAAACCGGCTGAACAGCCTGCGCGACGAGGACTTTCTCACGTTGCGCCACCGCAAATGGCTGGGATGGATCTATTGCCATCTCGTGAGCCTCGGAAAATGGTCGGTTCTCGGCACGCTCGCCGCGCAATCTGCGGGTGCGAAGCGGGTCAACTGAGGAGAAGCACGCCGAAGAGTACAGGAGTGTCACAGACGTAGCGTGGTTTCTGGCGCGGCTTCAGGGAGCCGCTAGGGGGAGACATGGCTGTCAGAACCGGACGCAAGCGCGCCGCGTGCGCGCGTAACCGCACGTCAGTTGTCGGGCATGGCGTAGGGGGGCATCACACCGGACGGGGGCGCAACGCCGTCAGCCTGGTTCGTCTGCTGAAGAGCGGTCGGCTCCGCGACGGTCTCCTCGCCACGAGCTGTCTCGTTATCGCCTCGGCCGCACTACCCGCAGCGGTATCCGCGCAGTCGCTCCCGCAAGGCGGGGTGGTGGTCGGCGGCAGCGCCACGATCACCCAGACGAGCCCGACACAGCTCACCATCAACCAGTCGACGCTCCGCGCCGTCACGAACTGGAACAGCTTCTCGATCGGCACCGGAAACTCGGTGAAGATCGCTCAGCCCGGCACCAGCTCCGTCTCGGTGAACCAGGTCGTCGGGCCGAGCGCGTCGGCCATTTTCGGGTCTCTTACCTCCAACGGCCAGGTCGTCGTCGCGAACCCGAACGGCGTCTGGTTCGGTCCCGGCTCGCATGTCGACGTCGCCGGCCTCGTGGCCACGACGGCCACGATGTCGCCCGCGAGCGTCAGCGGCTTCATGGCGGGCGGCAAGCTCAACTTCGACACGGCCGGCAGTCCCACCGCCTCGGTGGTGAACGACGGCACGATCACGATCGGGAGCGCCGGCCTGGCGGCCTTCGTCGCCCCCGGCGTCGCCAACAACGGCATCATCCAGGCGCGGCTCGGGAAGGTGCAGCTCGCCTCGGGCAATACGTACACGCTCGATCTCAACGGCGATGGACTCGTGCAACTCGCGGTCTCGGACAAGGTGCTGCAGCAGGCGATGGGCCCCGACGGCAAGCCGCTCAGTGCTGCCGTCGTCAATTCCGGCCAGATCCTCGCCGATGGCGGCAGCGTCTATCTCACCGCCAACGTCGCCAAGAACGTCGTCAACAACGTCATCGACATGTCCGGTGTCATCGAGGCGCGCGCGGCCACGGTGGCCGGCGGCGACATCATCCTCTCGGGCGGTGACGGCGGACAAGTGGCGGTCAGCGGCACCTTGGATGCCTCGGGTCTCGGTGCCGGCCAGACCGGCGGCACGGTCAAGGTGCTCGGACAGAACGTGGCCCTCAACGCCGGTGCCAGCATCAACGTCTCGGGCGATGCGGGCGGCGGCACGGCGCTGATCGGCGGCAATTTCCACGGCGCGGGCCCGGAGCCCAACGCCCAGACGACCTATGTCGATGCGGCGGCGGCCGTCGCCGCCGACGCCGTGACCTACGGCAACGGCGGCAACGTCGCCGTGTGGGCCGACATCTCCACCGTGTTCAACGGCACGATCACTGCGCGCGGCGGTACCTTCGGCGGCGACGGTGGTTTCGTCGAGACCTCCGGCAAGCAGTTCCTCACGGTCGACACGGGGTTCGTGAACACGCTGGCGCCGCTCGGCCGGGTCGGCACCTGGCTGCTCGATCCGCAGGACATCACCATCGTAGCCACCGGCGGCACGGCAACGCTTGGGGACGTCGGAAGCTTCGGGGCCAACCCCGGCGCCAGCGAGCAGATCAACGCGGGGACGATCATGCTCGCGGCCAGCAACGTGGTTCTGCAGGCCACCGACAACATCACCTTCGGCGCCCTCATTGCCATGCAGAACAACGGCGTGGGCCTCACCGCCCAGGCCGGCAACAACATCGTGGTCAACGCGGGGACGGGCATCACGACGCGCGGCGGCGCGATCACCTTGAGCGCCAACGATCCCGCCAGCGGCGCCCAGACCGGCACCGGATCGATCTCGATCGCGTCCGCCCTCGACGCCACGAACGGCAACACGGCGGCCGGCGCTGCCGTGACCCTGACGACGAACAACGGCGGCAGCATCACGTCGAGCGGTTTCATCTCGAGCGGGGCCGGCGCGGTGGCGATCGCGGGTAACGGCGTGACCCTCGCCGGTGTGACGACCAGCGGCCAGACCATCGGCGTGACGAGCGGCGGCGGCATGGTCTTGAACGGCTTGCTGAGCACGAACGGCAACGGCGGCCTCGGCGGCGCGATCAATCTCACCGCCGGCGGAAACGTCGGGTTGGGTCTCAACGGCAGCACCCTCCGCACGGCGGGTGGAACGGTGACGATCGACGCCGGCTCGGTGACGAGCGTGGCCCCCGGGCTCAATAGCCCCGGCATCAGCACCTCGGTCGTGGGCGTCACCGGCGGGGTGAACGGCGGTGCCGTGACCATCACGACGACCACGGGCGGCGTCTCGATCGGCGGCACGATCAATACGGAAAGCTCGTTCGGCGGCACGGCCGGCAACGTGACGATCGCCGCGGCGGGCGATGTGACGCTGGGCGCCGGGCTGTCCAACCCGACGGCGAACTCGGCGGTGCTGGCGGTCGGCCTTGGCACGTCGGCGGCCGGGCAGGTGGCCGGGAACGGCGGCAACGTGTCGATCAGCGGCGGCAACATTTCGCTGCTCTCCAGCCTCTCGACCTTCGGCGGCGCGGCGACCGCGGCCGGGTCGACGAGCAATGGCGGCAACGCCGGCTCGATCACCCTCAACGGCACGGGCGCGGTCACGATCGGCACGGCAGCCACCGGCAACCTGGTCGGCCTGAACTCGGGCGGCGGCAGCTCGCTGAACGGGGCCGGCGGCAATGCCGGCGCCGTCTCCGTCAGCGGCAACACGATCGCGCTCGACCGCGTCCTGGCCAGCGGCGGCAACACGATCTCGGTCGCCGGCGGCGGCAGCAACGGGGCCGCCGGCAACGGCGCCAACGTCACCCTCGCGGCGACGGCCAGCTCGGGCAACGCGATCACGTTCTACGGCAATGCGGAATCGCCGACGGACACGTCGTCGAACACGGCCACCTCGTTCATCACGGTGAGTGCGCGCAGCGGCCTGCAGGGGAACTCCTCGGCCACCAGCATCGACGGGGTGCTCGGCGGCACGGGCGGCAGTGTCACGATCGGCGGGGCGGGCGGCGGCATGCTGGCCGGCTCGGCGATCATCCGGCTGATGAACGACAGCTCGGCCTCCTCCTTCAACGGCGGAGCCACCGTGCGCATCATCGCCGGCGGTTCTGCCGGCAACCTCAACAACGGGTCGGTCCTCATCAACGGCCCGGTCGAGGCGGCGACGTCGAACGTCGAGAGCCTGCGCCTGCACGCGACCAACGCGAGCCTGACCGTCGCGGGCGATATCGGCGGCCAGACGGCGGTCAACAGCCTTGTGTTCGGCACGGGCCGGGCCACGGTCGGGAGCGAGGGCTCGATTACCCTCGGCGGGCCGGTGACGGCCGGCACGCAAGTGATCGACCTCAGAAGCTCCGGCAGCCTCACCTTCAACGGCTTGGTGACCACGCCGGCCTTCACGCTGACGGCCGGAACCACGGCGGTGGCGATGAACGCCGGCGCCAACTTCACCGGCACGGTGAGCGGGTTGAGCTCGGTCGGCTCGCTAATCTTGGGCGGGACGTTCGGGTTCACGGGGGCCGGGCTAAGCGTCGACCAGACGATCCCGCTGACCTTGTCGGGGCCGACCACCCTCAACACTCCGAACGGCGGGATCACGCTCGCGGCGGTGGACGGCGCAACCACGGCAGGCGAGGCCCTGAGCCTCAACGCCGGCGGAGCGGTGACGCTCAACGGGCCGCTGGGCGGTTCGATCTCGCTGGGCGCCGTGACGGTGAACGGCAACAGCCTGTTCGTCGGCGGCAACGTGACGACGGCCGGTCAGAGCATCGATCTGACCAGCGGCAGCGGCGGCATCATCACGGCCGGCGTTTTGGACACGACGGGCAACGGCACCGCCTCGGGCGGGGCCGTCAATCTGACCGCGAACGCGGGCGGAAACGTCACGACGAGTGCCGGCATCACCGCCGGCAGCGGAACGGTCACGGTCTCCGGCACGGGCGTGACCCTCGACGGCGCCACGACCGCCGGTTCGACGATCGCGCTGACCAGCAGCGGCGGCGGAGTCGTCGTCAACGGGGCGCTGATCACGAATGCCAACAATGCCATGGGCGGTGCGGTCACTCTTACGGCAACCGCCGGGGACAACGTCACCACCAATGCCGGCATCGTCGCGGGAGGACCGGTGACGGTCTCCGGCAACGGCCTGTCGATCAACAGCGTGACGACGTTCGGTCAAGCCATTGACCTGACCAGCGGCAGCGCCGGGATCGTCGTGACCGGGTCGTCCCTGTTTACGAACGGCAACGGCGCCCTGGGCGGCGCGATCAATATCGCGGCGAATGCCGGGGGCAACGTCACGGTCCAGGGCAGCCTGTTCGCCGGCGGACCGGTTGCCATTGCCGGCAACGGCATCACGACCAACGACGTCGTGACGCTTGGTTCGGCGATCTCGATGACCGGCGGCAGCGGCGGGATCGTGGCCGGGCCGCTGATCACGAATGCCAACAGCACGGTGGGTGGTGCCATCAGCCTCACCGCGAACAGCGGGGGCAGCGTCACCCTGAATTCCGACATTATCAGCGGCGCGGGTGCTGTGACCATGTCGGGCAGTGCTGTGAATGTCCGGGGCATCTCGACCGCCGGCCAGAACATCGAGCTGACCGGCGGCAGCGGCGGGATCAGCGCCGCCGGCGTGCTGAACACGACGTTCGGAAACCTGTTCACCGGCAGTATCGATCTCACCGCCACTTCCGGCGGCAATGTGTCGACGACCTCCAACGTCTTTGCGGGAGGACCGGTCACTGTTGCCGGCAACGGTATTACCATCGGCAGCGGCGGCGTGACGACGTTCGGCTCGACGATCGGTTTGACCAGCGCCGGCGGCGGGATCGTCGTCAATGGGCAGCTGAGCACGACGGGCAACAACGTCCTGGGTGGTGCGGTCAATCTCGCCGCGAGTGCGGGCGACAACGTCACGACGAACGCGACCATCTTCGCGGGAGGGCCGGTCACGGTCTCCGGCAACGGCCTGACGCTCAACAACGTGACGACGAGCGGGTCGGGGCCGGTGACGATCTCGGGCAGCACGGTCACGCTCGCAAACGTGACGACGGCGGGGCAGACGATCGATGTGACCAGCGGCAGCGGCGGAATCGCGCTCAACGGCGGCTTGAACACGACGAGCTTCAACGCGCTCGGCGGAGCGGTCAACGTCACGGCGAATGGTGGCGGTACCGTGGCCTTGGGGTTGAATGGCGCGACCATCCGGACCGCTGGCGGTGCCGTCACCATCGATGCGGGCTCGGTGACGAGCGCGGCACCGGGCGTCAACGGGCCCGGCATCAGCACGGCCGGCACAAACGTCTCAACCGGGGTCAATGGCGGTGCGATCGACATCACCACCACGGTCGGCGGTGTCGCGATCGGCGGCTCGCTCACGTCAAACAGCGCCTCAGGCGGGACGGCGGGCAACGTGACGATCGTATCGGCGGGCGACGTGTCTCTGGGCGCCGGGCTGACGAGCCCGACCACGTCATCGGCCATATTGGCGACGGGCTTCAGCCCCGCCGGCCCCGGCAAGGTGGCGGGCAACGGCGGCAACGTGTCGATCAGCGGCGGCAATATCTCGCTGTTCTCGACGGTTTCGACGGCGGGCGGCCAAGCGACCGCGGCGGGCTCGACCGGCAACGGCGGCAACGCCGGCTCGATCGCTCTCGCCGCCACGGGCAACGTCATGATCGGCACGCCGGCCGAGGGGAACCTGGTCGGCCTGAACTCGGGCGGCGGCAGCTCGTTGAACGGGGCGGGCGGCAACGCCGGGGCGGTCTCGGTCAGCGGCAACACGATCTCGGCGAGCCGCATCCTGGCCAGCGGCGGAAACACGATCTCGGTCGCGGGCGGCGGCAGCGATGGGGCGGCTGGCAACGGCGCCAACGTCACCCTCGCGGCGGGCGCCAGCTCGGGCAACGCGATCACGTTCTACGGCAACGCGCAGCCGCCCACGGATCTTTCGGCGAACACGAGCAGCTCGTTCGTGACGATAAGCGCGCGCTCCGGTCTGCAGGGAAGCTCCTCGGCAACGAACTTGGATGGGCTGGGAACCGCCACGGGCGGCAGCGTGACCATCGGCGGGGCGGGCGGCGGCATGCTCGCCGGCTCGGCGGTGATCCGGCTGGTGAGCGACAGCGCGGCCGCGGCGAACAACGGCGGGGCGACGGTTCGGATCATCGCTGGCGGCGGGTTCGGCAACCCGAACGGATCCGTCCTGCTCAACGGCCCGGTCGAGGCGACGACGGGGAACGTCGAGAGCCTGCGCATGCACGCGTACAACGCGAGCATCACGGTCGCCGGTGACATCGGCGGGCAGACGACGCTCAACAGCCTGGTGTTCGGCACCGGGCGCAACCTGGGGCCGAACGAGGGCTCGATCACCCTGCAAGGTCCGGTCGCGGTGGGTACCCAGATCGTTGACCAGCGCGCCTCTGGCAGCCTCACCTTCAACGGCTTCGTCAACACGCCGGCGTTGACGTTGCAGGCGGGGACCCTCGCGCTGGCGATGAACGCCGGTGCGAACTTCACCGGTACGGTGAGCGGGTTGAGTTCGATTGGCTCCCTGACCTTGGGCGGGGCGTTCGGGTTCACGGGACCCGGGCTGAGCGTGAACCAGACCATCCCGCTGACCTTGTCGGGACCGACGACCATCAACACGCCCAACGGCGGGATCACTCTCGCGGCAGTGGATGGAGCGAGCTCCGTGGGCGAGGCGCTGAGCCTGAACGCCGGCGGCGCGGTGGCGCTCAACGGGCCGCTGGGCGGCTCCCTCGCGCTGGGTGCCGTGACCGTGAACGGCAGCAGCCTGTCCCTGGGCGGCAACATCACGACCGCCGGCGGCGCCATCATGCTTAATCCGGCGACGATTTTGGCCGCGGACGTGGCTCTGGACACGACCGCGGGCGGTGCCGCGCCGGCGGGCGCTGGCATCACCTTCGGCAGCGGCGTCGACGGCACGGCGGCCGGTGCCCAGGCGCTGAGCCTGAACGCTGGGACCGGCGCCGTGGCGCTCAACGGCGCCCTGGGCGGCGCGATCGCGCTGGGCGCGGCGAGTGTGAACGGCGGCGGCCTGACCCTCGGCAGCGTAACGACCGCCGGGCAGACGATTGCACTCACGAGCGGCGGCGGCGGGATGGTGCTGGATGGCCTGCTGAACACGTCGGGCAACGGTGGGCTCGGCGGTGCGGTCACTCTCACCGCGACCGGCGGCGGCAACGTGGGCCTGGGCGTCAACGGTCAGACCATCCGCACGGCGGGCGGTACGGTGACCATCGATGCGGGTTCGCTGACGAGCGTCGCCCCTGGAAACGATGCGCCCTCCATCAACACGGGGGCAACGAACGCTCCAGGCGGACTGAACGGCGGCGGCATCAGCATCACGACGACCACGGGCGGCGTGTCGGTCGGCGGGACGCTGAACACCATGAGCGGCTCGGGCGGCACGTCGGGCAATGTGACGATCGCCTCGGCGGGCGACGTGTCGCTCGGAGCCGGCTTGTTGAGCCCGACGACCTCGGCGGCGGTGGCGGCGAACGGCTTCAGCACGGCGGCTGCGGGCACGGTGGCCGGCAATGGCGGCAACGTGTCGATCAGCGGCGGCAATATCTCGCTGTTCTCGAACCTGTCGACCTTTGGCGGCCAGGCCACGGCCGCGGGGTCGACGGGCAACGGCGGCAACGCCGGGACGATTACCCTCAATGCCACGGGCGCGGTCACGATCGGCACGCCCGCCGAAGGGAACCTCGTGGGTCTGAAGGCGTTCGGCGGCAGCTCGTTGAACGGCAACGGCGGTAACGCCGCCGCGATATCGGTCAACGCCAATACGATCTCGGCCGGCCTGATCCAGGCGAACGGCGGCAATACGATCTCCGTGGCCGGCGGGGGCAGCAACGGTGCCGCCGGCAACGGCGCCAACATCGCCCTGGCGGCCAGCGCCAGCTCCGGCAACGCGTTCACCTTCTACGGCAACGCGGAAGCGCCCACGGATGTGTCGACGAACCTCAGCTCTTCGTTCGTCACGGTGGCCGCGCGCGGCGGCATCCAAGGGACCTCGGCCGCGAACATGATCGACGGCGTGATCGGCGGCACGGGCGGCAGCATCACCATCGGCGGGGCGGGCGGCGGACGCTTGGCCGGCACGTCAGTGGTCCGGCTGGTCGACGACAGCGCCGCCGCGGCCAACAATGGCGGCGCCACGGTGCGCGTGATCGCCGGCGGGGCATCCGGCAACGCCAACGGATCGGTTCTCATCAACGGCCCGGTCGAGGCGACGACGGCCAATGTCGAAAGCCTGCGCCTGCACGCCTCGAACGCGAGCACCACGGTGGCCGGCGACGTGGGCGGCAGCACGGCACTGAACAGCCTGGTGTTCGGCACCGGGAACAACACCAATGTCGGCACCGGCAATCAGGGTGCCATCACGTTGCTCGGGCCGGTAACGCTCGGGACGCAAGTCGTCGACCTGCGCAGCTCCGGCAGCCTCGCCTTCAACGGTCTCCTGACCACGCCCAAGCTCCTGATGACCTCCGGAACGACGACCCTCACGATGACGGGTGGTGGTGTATTCTCCGGCCCGGTGACGTTCTCGGGCGGCGCCCTGTCGTTGGGCGGGAACTACCAGTTCACGGGCGGATCGAGCGTCGATCTGGCGGGTCCGCTGACCCTCAAGGCAACGACCTCGCTTGACAGCTCGAACGGCGGTGGAACCCTGACCCTGCGCGCGGTCGACGGCGCCACCTCGGGTGCGCAGTCCCTGACGGTCAATGCCGGAACAGGCAGCGTGTTCCTCGACGGCGCCATCGGAGCCGCCACCCCGCTCAACAACCTGACGGTCACCGGCGGCGCCATCACCACGACCAACAACATCACCACCCAGGGGGCCACCACATTCAACGGCCCGGTGACGTTCGACGGAATCTTCACCACCCTCGGCGGGTTCACCGCCCTCAGCCCGATCAGCCTCGCGACATCCACGACCATCAATGCCGGCAGCAATGCGATCCGGCTCGGCGCGGTCACGGCCAAGTCCGGCGTCACCGGCCTCAGCTTGAACCTGGCCGGGTCCGGCACGGATACGATCGCCTCGCTCCAGTCGCCGCCGATCACGCTCGGAACTTCGGGCATGACCGGAGGCTCGATCACGGTCGCAGGCAAGCAGGTGTTCCCGACCCAGGGTAAAGACCACGACCATGATCACGACCACGATCATGACCACGATCATGACCACGACCATGACCATGACCATGACCATGACCATGACCATGACGACCACGGGAAGGACAAGGACCACCATGGCCGCGACGACGACCACGGGAAGTCGGATCGATAGGGAAACCGCCAGCCGCCGGCGTAGGCGCGCGCGTGGTCGCGGGTCGGTCCTATTCCCGGCCGCTCAAGCGTTGAGTCCCATCGCGTCGAGCTCTTCCTGGCGAAGGGCTTGAGGGTCCGGCGTGCCGAACGGTGTCACGGCACTTCCCGCGGCAAGCGCTTTCAGCTCCCGCTGCCAAAGCTTGCGAAGCAGGATCACGGCCGCGTCCGAGGTGCCGAGGAATTCCCGCGCGCGGTCGACGATCTTCCCTTGTCCGCAGATCGCGACACCATCCTGAATCCGGATGATGTTGGGGTGCTTCGCGACGTCTTGCCAGGTCTTTCGACCGGACAGGATGGCCTGGATCTCCTCGTGGATCGGCGTGGCCTCGGGGCGCTCGCGCCGCTTCGTGTGGTAGACCATGATGAGAAAATGCATATGGCTCTCGTCATCGATCGGCACGTACCAGAACAGCGCCTTGAACCAGAACGGCTTGTCGTCCCGCGCCGAGCGTAGTTGGTGGGCGAGGAAGCACTGGTTCGGCATGATGAAGTGGATCTGGTCGGTGTGCCCGCCGCGCTCTTGGTATTGCGTCAGCCCGAAGGACGTTTCCCGCGCCCATGTCTTCGTGGGGATGAACGGCCGCGCCGCCGTGTTCACGAGGTGGTCGCGATGCGAGAAATTCACATGGACGTCGTCCATGATGTTCTCGGCACTCTGAAAATAGTTGCACGGGATCATTTCGGCGGACGGGCTGACCGTCCACCCCTCGCGAGCGCCGTCTTCCAGCCCGGGCAACGGGCGGAAGGCGGGTGCGGCACCTTCGCCGAAATAAGCGAAAACAAGACCGTGCGCCTCCTGCGTCGGATAGGAAGCAAGCTTCGGCACTTTCTCGCAGAAAGGCCGCGCCTCGGCCGGCTGCTCGACACATCGTCCGGATTCGTCGTAGCGCCAGCCGTGATAGCGGCAGCGGATGGTTTCCCCCTCGATCCAGCCCGTCGACAACACGGACAGGCGATGGGGGCACTCGTTGGCGATGACGCGGGGCGTTCCGCTTTCGCCGCGGTAGAGCGCCAGGTTCTCGCCAAGGATGCGGATCGGAACGATCGATCCCTGTGCGAGCTTCCCGGACACGTAGATGGGCTGCCAATAGCGGCGAAGGTAGCGCCCGGCCAGGGTGCCCGGCCCCGTGCGCACGAAGTCGTCGTCCGAGTTGAGTGACGTCGTCACGTTTCGCCTCCGTCGACCAGTTCCGTGTCGTCAGTGGTGTCTGGCAGTGTACTGCAACAGCAGTACACGCTCACGTGAGCCGGCGCCGCGCAGCAGCGGGATCGCCTCGCGCCCCGGGCCCACGGGCGCTATTCGATCACCTGGTCGGCGGTGGCCAGCAAGGATGGCGGCACGGTCAGGCCGAGCGCTGCTGCGGTCTTCAGGTTGATCGCCAGGACGAATTCCGTCGGCTGCTCGATCGGCAGGTCGGCCGGGCTCGTGCCCTTGAGAATGCGGTCGATGAAATACGCCGCCCGCCGAAGCGGTGCGCGATCGTCCGGCCCGTATGTCAGGAGCGCTCCGGCTTCGGCAAACACCAGATAATCGGTGATTGCCGGGAGGCGCGCCGCTGCGGCGGCCTGGGCGATCTGATCCTGGCTGCCCATGAAAATGGGCTGGACGACCACGGCTTGCGCGCCCTCGCGCTTGAACTGTTCGAACAATGCCGCGTCGATCTCGCCGGGCGCATCGATCAGGCGGGTGGTGAGGCCCAGTCCCAGCCGGTCCGCGGCCGCTTTGGTCCCGGCGACGAATGTCTTGGCGTTGGCGTCGCGCGACGACCCGAGGAAGGCGATCGACGTCAGAGAGGGCATGATCTGCTGCAGGAACTCGAGGCGCTTGCCGGAAAGATCGGGGCCGAGCATCGACATGCCGGTGAGATTTCCGCCCGGATGGGCCAGGCTGTCGACGAGACCCGTCGCGAGAGGGTCAGCCACCGGCGCCATCACGATCGGAATCGTCCGGGTCGCCTCCTTGGCGATGTGGATGGCGGGCGTAGCCGTCACCACGAAAACGTCGGCGTGACGTTCGATGTCGGCGCGCACCGCGTCCTGGGTGCGTTCGCGGCTGCCGCCGGTGAACGAGGACAGCAGGACAAGATTGCGCCCTTCCACATAACCATAGCCGCGCAGTCCCTCGCGGAGACTGTCGGTATGTCTCGCCTGAAGCGACGGTCCGAACCAGCTCACCAGGCCGACGGTGATGGTTTTCGACGCCTCGGCGGCACGCGCAACCCGAAGCCCGAGCGCCGGCGATAGCGCCAGGGTCGCGGCAGTGGCGGCGATGACGTGCCGCCGGCCGATATCTGTCCTGTTGTTCGACGAACGACCGCGGCTCATGGGCCCTCCCTGAAGAACTTTGTGCCAGGAAGGCGCGTGACCCCGTGTCCTGGTGCGTTCCGCAATCTCGCCGCCATCCTCTACACAATCGCAAGCCCCGCCGCCACCGCGAGGAGATGCACCAGGGTCGGGCGCCGGTACCGCGTCCCCAGCCGGCCCGGGCTGAGCTCCGCGGGTCCGGCATCCCGACCCGGCGATTTATTGCGGCGGGATATCGTAGGTCTTTATCATCTCGGCGATCTTGGCGCGATCGGCCTTGAGGAAGGCGGCGAATTCCTGCGGCGTGCCGGCGGTGGGCTCGAGAAACTGCTTGGTCAGGAACTCGGCGGTGGCGGGCTCGCGGATCACCGCGTTCACGTCGGCGTTCACCTTGGCGATCACCGCGTCAGGGGTCGCAGCCGGTGCCACGAGGCCCCACCACACGTGCACGGGGTAGGCGCCCAGGCCGGTTTCGGCCAGCGTGGGGGCATCAGGCATCAAGGGCGAGCGCGCCGCACTGCTGACCGCGAGCAGCTTGACCTTGCCCTGGTTGACGAGGCCCGCGAGATTGCCGACGCCGATGCGCGCGAAGTCGATCTCGCCCGAGAGCAGCGCCGTCGCCACGTCGCCGCCGCCCTTGTAGGGCACGTCGACGAATTTCGTCTTCCACTGGTCGCCCAGCCAGCGGCGGAATACGTCGGGGGTCGAGCCCGGCCCCAGGGTGCCGACGTTGAGCGACTTCGAGGCCGCCAGGGTCTTGAGCTCGGCGATCGAGCCCGCGGCAACCGCTCCCGATCCGACCACGCCCTCGATGACGTTGAACAGGCTCGTGATCGGGCGGAAGTCGCGGTCGGGATCGTAGGGCAGGGTGGTGCGCAGCGCCGGATTGAACGACATCGTGTCGGAGCTCACCGCGCACAAGGTGTACCCGTCGGGCGGCGCCTTGGCGCAAAGCTCGGCGCCGATCGCCATCGCCGCACCGGGCCGGTTGTCGATGATCCAGGGCTGGCCCGAGCGGGCGGCCATCTCCTTGCCGATCGCTCGCAACGTGACATCCGTCACCGCTCCTGCGCTGAGCGGCACGATGACGCGCACCGGACGGGCGGGATAGGTCTGTGCCGCGGCCGTGCCGGTCAGCAGGCACGCACCGATCACGACTCCGCAGAATTTCTGCCACGCTGTCATGTCGTCCTCCCTGTTTTCCTATTTTGAATCCGAGCCCGGCCGACGGATGACACGACCGAACATCGCGTCGTCCTCTTTCATGTAAGCCGCAAACGCGCGATCGATTCGCCAGCCCAGCGAAAATCCGCGCCGCCCGCAGGCCGCGCCGAAGGCCGGGTTGCGCGCGACGCGGCGCAGGGCCGCGACATAACGCGCCCGCACGCGCGCCGGCAGGTGCGGCGGGCCCACGAGGCCACGCCAGTGGGCGACCCGCCAGTCGAACCCGATCGCCTCCTTGACCGTCGGAATGTCGGGGAACAGCGGATGGCGGACCCCATCCATTGTCGCCAGCGGGCGCACCTGATGACGGAAGATCAGCTCCGGCGCCTCGACCATGGGCACGGGTGCCACATCGACCTCGCCGGCGATCACCTTCGCGATCCCCTCTTCGCCGCTGACCGTTTCGGTCCAGCGAAGCTGCGAGCGCGGCACGCCGGCCTTGTCCAACAGTCCGACCAGCGCGAACTTCCACACCCCGAAATCGGGCGAACCGGCGCCGCGGATCGGCTGAGCCCGCGCCGCATCCAGGAAATCCTCGAGGCTGTGCCAGGGTGCATCGTCGCGGACGATGACCGCCGCCGCCTCGACATAGGGAACGCCGAGCGGGGTATAGGATTTCCAGGTGAGATCCGTCACACCCTCGTGCCAGTGCATCATGCCGATCTCGCCGGTGATCATGCCCAAGGTCCGCCCGTCCGGTACTGCGGCCGCGATCGCCGCATGCCCCGCGACAGCACCGGGGCGATTGACCACGCGCACGGGAGTTTCGAGCTCCTGCTTCAGGAAGCGGGCGAGGAGCCGCGTGCGCTTGTCGGTGCCACCGCCCTTCACATAGGGGACGATGATCGTGATTGGCCGCCTGGCGGCGGGCGATGTTTTTCCCATTCCACCTACATTAGCAGCCGGGCATGAGAAAATGAACATGTTCGGCTTTGGCGACGAGACCTCGTCCGGCGGCGGGAGGCGCGTGTTATGCTGGCGCCATGCAGACAGCGGAGCGTCATATCTCCTGGCGTCAGGGCCTTCTTGACGGGCCGGCCGAGCACGGCGGCGATCTCGCCGCGATCAGGGCCGCTCATCCGCATGCCCCGCAGCCGTGGATCGACCTCAGCACCGGCATCAATCCGTGGCCCTATCCGCTCGGCCAGATCCCGCGCGCCGCCTGGCAGGTCCTGCCGGGCTCGGCCGACCTCGAGCGGGTGCGCGTGGCGGCGGCGGCGCATTACGGCGCCGAGCCGGGGCAGGTGGTGCTGGCGCCGGGCTCGCAGGCGATCATCCAGTGGCTGCCGCGCCTGCGCGGGCGCAGCCGTGTCGCCATCCTGGCGCCGACCTATGACGAGCATGCGCGCAGCTGGGCCGCGTGCGGCCACCAGGTGACGTTCGCGGGCAGCCTCGAGCGGATCGGACGCGACATCGACGTGGTGATCGTCGGCCGCCCGAACAATCCCGACGGCGGCGTCGCCTCCTTCTCCGCGCTCGCCGAGACCGCGACGCGGGTTGGCCGGCGTAGCGGCTGGCTCATCGTCGACGAGGCGTTCGCCGACGTCATGGAGGCACCCAGCGTCGCCGCGGTTTTGCGCAGCGAGGCGGTGATCAGCCTGCGGTCGTTCGGCAAGTTCTTCGGGCTCGCCGGCGGCCGCCTCGGTGCGGCACTCCTCGGCGGTGCCGTGCGCGACGATCTCGAGCGGGCGCTCGGGCCATGGCCGGTCGCCGGCCCCGTGCTCGATGTGGCGGCGCGGGCTTTCGCCGACGAGACGTGGATCGCGCGCACGCGCGAGCGCCTGGAGAAGGCGGCGGCGCGCCTCGACCGCCTCGCCCTGCGGGCCCGGCTGCGATTGGTCGGAGGAACGACGTTGTTCCGCCTCTACGAGAGTGCCCGGGCGCCGCAGCTGTTCGACACACTTGCCGCCGCGGGGGTGTATGTCCGCCGCTTCGCCGGTCGGCCGACCTGGCTGCGCCTCGGCCTGCCGCCCACGGCCGAGGCCGAGCGCCGTCTGTCGCGCGCGCTCCTCGAGCGCGGTGAACCGGCGGTGCAGGCCAAAGAACCAGTTGATCTGGCACCCTAGATCGCCGATAAGCTCGCCCGATGCGCGACGAAATCAAAACCATAGCGACCGAGATCAAGCAGTCCCTGGAGCTGCTGAGGAGGCATCTTTGACTGGGACAAGGCGGTCCGGCGTCTCGACGAGCTGAACGCGCTCGCCAACGATCCCAATTTCTGGAGCGATCCGCAGAAGGCGCAGGGGCTGCAGCGCGAGCGCGCCCAGCTCGAGAAGGCGATCAACGTCGTCAAGTCGCTGGAGCAGGAGCTCGACGACGCCTCGACCCTGATCGAGCTCGGCGAGGCCGAGAACGACGCGGCGACGGTGAGCGAGGGCGAAGGCATCATCCGGGCGCTGAAGCCGGCTGCGGAGAAGCGCGGGCTCGAAGCGCTCCTGTCCGGCGAGGCGGACGCGAACGACTGCTTCCTCGAGGTGCACGCCGGCGCCGGCGGCACCGAATCCCAGGACTGGGCCAGCATGCTCCTGCGCATGTACATGCGCTGGGCCGAGCAGCACGGCTACAAGGTCGAGTTCCTCGAGGAAAGTGCCGGCGAAGAGGCGGGCATCAAGTCCGCCACGATGAAGGTGATCGGCCCGAACGCCTATGGCTGGCTCAAGACCGAAAGCGGGGTGCACCGGCTCGTCCGCATCTCACCGTTCGATTCCAACGCGCGCCGCCACACGAGCTTTTCCTCGGTGTGGGTCTATCCCGTCATCGACGACAAGATCGACATCCAGATCAACGACGCCGACCTGCGCGTCGATGTCTACCGTTCGTCGGGGGCCGGCGGCCAGCACGTCAATAAGACGGAGAGCGCGGTCCGCATCACGCATATACCGACCGGCATCGTGGTCGCCTGCCAGACCGACCGTTCGCAACACCGCAACCGCGCCTCGGCCATGGCGATGCTGAAGGCGCGCCTCTACGAGGCCGAACTGCAGAAGCGCGAGGCGGCGGCGGAGGCGGTCGAGGCGGCCAAGACCGACATCGGCTGGGGGCACCAGATCCGTTCCTACGTGCTTCAGCCGTACCAGATGGTGAAAGATTTGCGCACCGGGGTGCAAACGAGCGACACTGGTGCCGTTCTTGATGGCGATCTCGACCAGTTCCTGGAGGCGAGTCTGAGCCATCGACTGAAGGGGGGCGCAGGGCAGGCGCAGATTGCCGACATCGACTGAACGGAGGAAAACATGAAGTACGTGATGCTGGGCGTCCTCGGTAAGGACTCGCTGCAAAAGCAGAAGAACCGCACCACGACGGCACGAGCCAAGCTCAAGAGCCTCGGAATGAGCCTCGAGAGCGTGTACTACACGCAAGGCCCCTTCGATTTCGTCGACGTGGTGAACGCGCCCAGTGCCGAGGCGATGCTCGCCTTCTCGGTGTGGTACAGCGAGCAGGGCTTCGGCAAGGTGATCTCACTGCCCGCCTTCGACGAGCGGACCTTCGTCAAAGCGCTGACCAAAGGCGGCCTGCGCGGCAAAGGGAAGCGCTGAGGCCGATTTCCGTCATTGCGAGGACCCCGGGTTTGCAAGGGGCTTCGCCCCTTGCAAGGAATTGGGCGACGAAGCAATCCAGATTGCGCTCGCGCCCCTGGATTGCTTCGCTTCGCTCGCAATGACGGTGGGCTACAGTCCCTGCACCGCCTTCAGCACCGCGTCCACGTGGCCAGGGACCTTCACGCTGCGCCACACGCCGCGGACGATTCCATCCTTGTCGATCAGGTAGGTGGCGCGGTCCATGCCCATGTATTTGCGGCCGTAGAGGCTCTTCTCGACCCACACGCCGTAGGCCTTCGCGACCTTGGTCTCGGTGTCGGCCGCGAGGTGGAACTTGAGGCCGAACTTGGCCCGGAAGCGGGCGTGGCTGGCTTCGTTGTCTTTCGAGACGCCGATGATCTCCGCGTTGAGGCCGGAGAAATTCGGCAGGTTGTCGTTGAAGCCGCAGGCTTCCATGGTGCAGCCCGGCGTGTCGTCGCGCGGGTAGAAATAGAGCACCACCGGCTTTCCGCGCAGGGCCGCCAAGGTGATCTGCCCGGTGCCGTCGGTCGGCAAGGTGAAATCGGGGGCCTTGTCCCCGACCTTGGGGCCTTTGACCGGCGCTGTCTTCTTGGCGCCCATCGTTTTGGCAGCCGTCTTTCCGGGCGGCGCCTTCTTGATTGCCGTCTTGCGCTTGGCCGGCGACTTTTTCGCCGTCTTCCTCTTTCCCTTCTTCTTCGCAGCCATAGAGTCTGGTCTCCCCTGGTTAGCCCGGTTTTCCGGACGGAATAAGCGCTTCGAAGATCGCCAGTGCCTGGGCCGAGCGGTCCCGCATGTTGGCTTCGAGTGCGGCGAAGTCAACCGCATCCGCCGCGCGCGCGAGCGAGCGCCTCAGGCCGGGCGGGAACTGGGCCGGATCGACCTGGGACCCCATCGAGAGCCGCAGCAGTCCCTGCACCACCTGCCACAGCGAGAGCGCCCCCAGCAGCGCCAGTCCGTCCGCGCGCGCGAGCACGCCTGCCGCGACCGCGCGGTCGAGCGCTTCGGCCGTGTTGGTGGTCAGCATCCCGGGATGGGTCGCGGCGTGGCGGAGCTGCAGATATTGCGCGATGAACTCGATGTCGATGAGCCCGCCGCGCCAGTGCTTGATGTCCCACGGCTGCTTGGCCGAATGCTCGCGCGCCATCAGGGCGCGCATCTCGGCGACGTCCGAGGTCAGCTTCGCGACATCGCGCGGCCGCAGCAGCGCCTCGCGGATCGTGGCGGCGACGCGCGCCCGGAACGCCGGCGTGCCGGTGATCGGCCGCGCGCGCGTGAGCGCCAGGTGCTCCCACGTCCAGGCGTCCTTGCGCTGGTAGGTGATGAAGCCGTCGAGGTTGGTCGCCAGCGGCCCCTTGGTTCCCGAGGGCCGCAGGCGCAGGTCCATCTCGTAGAGCTTGCCCTCGCCGGTGGGGGCGGTCACCGCGTTGATGAACCGCTGCGCCAGGCGCTGGTAGTAGAGGCCGGCCGGAAGCGGCTTTTCGCCGTCCGACGTCTCGGTCACGTCGGGCGCGTCCCACAGGAAGATGAGGTCGAGGTCCGAGGTGACCGTCATCTCCCGCCCGCCGAGCTTGCCGTAGGCGACGACCGCGAACTCGCCGTTCGCGACCCGGCCATGGACGCGCGCAAACTCTTCGACGACCGCGGACTGCAGCGCACCGATCGCGACCTCGGCCGTGTCGGCAAGGGCAGCGCCCACTCGCGGCGCCGGCAGCAACCCGCGCAGCATCTGCACGCCGACCTGGAACTCGCGCTCGCCCTTCCACCGCCGCAGCACGTCGAGCGTGTCCTGGAAGTCGCGCGCCTGCCGCAGCGCGTGGCGGAGATCGGCCTCGAGCCTCGCCGTGTCCGGCAGCGGATCCAGGAACGCCTGCGACAGCACGCTGTCGAGAAGATGCGTGTGCTCGGCCAGGAGGTCGGCCAGACGCGGCGCGTCGCCCATCACCTCGGCCACGAGGCCCAGCAGGTTCGGATTGGAGTGAAACAGCGAGAACAGCTGCACGCCGGCGGGCAGCTGCGACAGGAAGCGGTCGAAGCGAAGGAACGCGCCGTCCGGCTGCGCGGTCCCGGCCAGCGCCTGCAACAGGGCCGGCATCAGCTCCGTCAGAAGCTCGCGGGCGCGCGAGCTGCGCACCGCGCGATGATGTCCGTGGTGCCAGCCGCGCACGGCCGCGGCGACCTTCGGCGGGTCCTGGAAGCCGAGCTCGCGCAGAGTTTCGAGCGTCGCCGGATCGTCCTCGACGCCCGTGAAGATGAGGTTGCCCGGACCGCCCAGGGCAGGCGCCTCCTCGAACAGCTTCGCATAGTGCTTCTCGACCCGTGAGAGGTGCGCGAACATCTCGCTGCGAAAGCCCGACCTCGTCTCGTACCCGAGAAATGTCGCAAGCGCGTCCAGAGCCGGCCCTTCCGGCGGGAGCGTATGGGTCTGCTGGTCGTCCTTCATCTGCAGGCGGTGCTCGAGACCCCTCAGGAAGCGATAGGCCGCCAGCAGGTCGTCGGCCGCTTCGCGCGTGACCCGCCCTGCGTGGGTGAGCGCCTCGATGGCATCGCAGGTGGCCGGCGAGCGCAGCTCGGGGAAGCGTCCGCCCCAGATGAGCTGCTGGGTCTGGGCGAAGAACTCGATCTCGCGGATTCCGCCGCGCCCGAGCTTGATGTTGTGCCCGCCGAGCGCGATTTTGCCGCCGCCGTGATAGGCGTTGACCTGCCGTTTGATCGAGTGGATGTCCTGGATCGCGGCGAAGTCGAGATGCTTGCGCCAGACATACGGCCGCAAGGTCTCGACGAACGCCGCACCCGCGGCGAGGTCGCCGGCGATGGGGCGCGCCTTGATCATCGCGGCGCGCTCCCAGTTCTGCCCCAGGCTCTCGTAGTAGGTCTCGGCGGCGAGCACCGACAGCGCCAGCGGCGTGGAGGCGGGATCGGGACGCAGCCGCAGATCGGTGCGGAAGACGTACCCCTCGGGCCGGCGCTCTTCCAGGATGCGCACGAGATTGCGCGTCAGGCGCACGAAAATCTGCTGCAGCGCGTCGGGAGCCGCCCCCTGCACGCGCTCGGGGTCATAGAGGACGATGAGATCGATGTCGCTGGAGTAGTTGAGCTCGCGGGCGCCCAGCTTGCCGAGTGCCAGCACGATGTAGCCGGACTCGATCTCGGGTTCGGCGGGATGCCGCAGCCGGATCGTGCCCGCCGCCGCCGCCCGGCGCAGCAGGTGGCGCACGGCCAGCGACACCGCGGTCTCGGCCATGGCACTCAGCGCCTCGGTGATGCGCTCGAGCGGCCACAGGCCGGCGATGTCGGCAAGGCCGATCGCCAGGGCTGCGCGCCGCTTGGCGACCCGCAGGCCCGCCATGAGCTCCGCCTCCTCGACGTCGCCGCCGAGATGGTCGGGGAGGTCGTGGAGGAGCTGATCGGTCACGTCGGGCCCGCGGCGCAGCAGGTCGATCGCGAACTCCGGGTCCTCGATCATGCTGTGCGTCAGGTAGGGGCTGTTGCCGAACACGGCGGCCAGCGCCTTCTGTCCCGCCGCTGTCGTCGGGAGGCCCTCGCCGAAGCCGCGCGCCGCGGCATCGTCCAGCGCCGCCACCGCCTCGCGCCACCGCCCGAGCTCGATCTCGACCTGTGCCGCGTCCGCCGGTTGCGGCCAGCGCGCGGACGCAAATCCGGGGTGCAAATCCGTCATTTCCCAACGCCTCGTTTTGCCGCACACTGCCACGACAAACCAGCGGGTCAAGCTTTTGTCTCGGGCGGGCGCGCGGTCTCGCGGCTGTGAGCATCGAGGGCCGGCCGCGGAAATCGAGGACGTTCTGGCGTGCTGTTCGGCCGGGTCTCGCGCATCATCTTCGACATCGTGGGGACGTTCGTCGTCCTCGCGATCCTGGCTGCCGGCATCCTGAGCTGGCGCCTGTCGGAAGGGCCGCTCTCGCTCGATTTCCTGACACCGGTGCTGGCGCGCACCCTCAGCTCCAACACCGTCTCCGTGACGGTGAAGGACACCGTCCTGGCGTGGGGCGGCTGGCAGCACAATTTCGACATCCGCATCCGCGGCGTGCGGATGCTGACGCGCGACGGGCTGCCGCTGCTCGAGGCACCGGAGGTCTCGGTCGGCCTGTCGCCGCGCGCCCTGCTGCTGCACGGACTGATCGCCCCCACCTCGCTCGACGCGTTCGGGGTCCAGCTCACGCTCGTGCACTCCGCCGACGGAACCTGGCAATTCCAGGGACCGGGCACGGGCACCCCGGCCGCGGGGGCGCCGTCGGGGATGCCCGTCATCTTCGAGCAGCTGCTGGCGCCGCCCAACCCCGACAGCAGCCTCGGCTCTCTCGCGAGCGTCAGCATCCTCGACTCCTCGGTCACGATCCTCGATCAGCGCAGCCTGCATACGTTCGTGGCCCGCGACACCCGGTTCCTGGTGCGCCGCGACCATATCGGGCTGCGCGCGGAATTGACGGCCGCGGTTGACCTGGCAGGGAAGCCCGCGACTGTGTCGGCGATCGGCCACTATGTGGCGGCGAGCCAGTCGGTCGATTTCGGCATGAACTTTGCGAAGCTCGATCCCGTGGCGCTGTCCGCGGCGGCACCGGAACTGAGTGCGCTGTCCGGCCTCGACGTGCCGCTCTCGGGCCGTGTCGACCTTGCCTACGATTCGCAGTTCCGGCTGGCGAAAGCCAGCTTCAGCGTCACCGG
>Ga0335071_10001859_pt1 | contig 22708 bp, 20 predicted proteins | sample Lox_Sample_15_FD_206724 | JGI IMG/M metagenome (GOLD analysis project Ga0335071, IMG submission 206724) | Soil microbial communities from Loxahatchee National Wildlife Refuge, Florida, United States - Lox_Sample_1.5 | ecosystem: Environmental > Terrestrial > Soil > Wetlands | place: USA... | reverse complement strand
GCCCGCCATTTTGCGTCCCCCTGGGGGGCTAGTTCACGGTGGCGGGGAACGTGCCGCAGCTCGTGGTCACGGTGGCGGTGAACTGCTGCTGACCACTCGTCGACACGCTGGCGGAGGTCGGGCTCACCGCCACGGAGAGGACGTGATCCTGCACCGTCATGGTCGCCGTGGCCGAGCCTCCGGCGCTGCTCGTCGCCACCACGTGGTAGGTGCCGGAGGTGGCCGGGGCGGTGTAGAGGCCCGTCGCGCTGACCGACCCGCCCGCCGCCCCCTCGGAGACGGCGTAGGAGAGCGTGCCGCTCTGAGTGGTCGCCTGGACCTGCGCGGTGGTGCAGGCGTAGAGCGTGTACGTGGCTGGGTTCACGGTCACCACATTGGCCGCTTGGTTCACGGTGACCGTGGCGACCGCGGTCACCGAGGTGCTCACGGCGCTCGTGACCGTGACGTGGCAGGTCCCCCCGGAGGAAGGCGCGGTGTAGAGACCGGTCGTATTCACCGTCCCGCAGTCGGCGGTCCAGGTGGTGGCGGTGGGGGAGAGAGCGGCCGCCGCTGCATGCGGGGCTACGCCTTCAGGTGTGGCCGACGGTGTCGGGGTCTCCTTCTGGCTGGGGGAGCCCTTGTCGCAAGCCAAGGCAACCAATAGTGCGGCCAGGAACAACCTCTTCATCGTGTACCTCGTTCATGTTGTGGGACGATCTCTCCGTGGGAGATATCGACAAGGCCGCGGGACAGTCCGGAGGGATTGGGCGAACCCTACACCACTCTCTGAGTGAAAATCGATGTACGCGAAGCGCTCCCCCTGTACGCGGATGGGAGGGGATGGGAGAGGCGAACCCCAGATCTCCGACTCCGAGGGCGAGCGCCTCGAAAGGGAGAAGGAACCTCAAGCTGGGGACCCCTCGAGCCAGGGGGCGCGGAGCGCCACCGGGGCGGGCTCGAGGGGAGCGAAGGGGAGTTAGCGCGCTCGGTCCGAGGCGCTCCCGTGGGCGTGCGCGCCGTGGAGTCCGCCCGATCCCTTCCCGGCGAATCGGAGGGAGGCGCGCTTTTCCTCGAGCCAGGCCACGAAGGCGTCGATCCCCTGTCCGGTTCGGGCCGAGATCTCGATGGCCCGCGGGCTGGGCATGACGCGCGAGAGGGCGTCGTGGATGTTCGAGAGGTCCACGTCCAGGTGGGGGACGAGGTCGCACTTCGCGACGAGCACGAGGTCCACCGCCTTGAACATCACCGGGTACTTGAGCGGCTTGTCCTCCCCCTCGGTCACGGAGAGCACCACCACGCTCGCGGCCTGGCCGAGGTCGTAGATGGCGGGGCAGACGAGGTTGCCCACGTTCTCGATGAAGAAGACATCGGTCTTCTGCCAGGGGATGTCGTGAAGGGCGCGGTGGAGGAGCTCGGCGTCCAGGTGGCAGGCCTGCCCGGTGGTGATGGCGCGGGAGGGGATGCCGGCCGCCTCGAGCCTCTTCGCATCGCGGTCGGTGGCGAGGTCGGCCGAAACCGCCCCGAGCCGCCAGCCCCGTGAAAGGGCGGCGCGGGCGGTGGCCTCGAGGAGCGCGGTCTTGCCCGACCCGGGGCTCCCCATCACGTTCACGGCGAGCACCCCCGCCGCGACGAAGTGCTCGCGGTTGTGCCGGGCGGTGCGGTCGTTCCCGGCCAGGATCTTCTCGCGCAGCGCGACGGGCACGAGCTCGGGATCGCCGCAGCCACAGGTCTCGCACATCACGGCACCTCCATCTCGATCGAGTCCAGGATGAGTGCGTCGGCCCCCTCGGAGAGCTCCGCCGCGACGTCGCAGTCCGGGCAGCGCAGGACCGCCCCGGGCAAGAGGATCCTCCCGCATCGCGGGCAGAGCCAGGCGGCGGGCACGCGCGTGACCTTGAGGTCCGCGGCCGCGCAGGGCGTGCCGGCCCGGGCGATCTCGTAGGCGCCGGCGAGCAGCTCGGGGTCCACCCCGGAGAGCTCGCCCACCCGGAGGGCGAGGGCGTGGACCTTGAGGGCCTGCCGGGCCCGGACCTCCTCCTCGACCCGCTTGAGGAGCGCCTGGATGAGCGAGTACTCGTGCATGGGCGCCCTAGCAGATCCGCGGCAGGAGCTCGCCCTCGGGCTCGGCCAAGATCCGCCTCCCGAACCCGGTGTCGAGGATCACCGTCCCCGGCCGCTCCGCCACCGCCCGGCCGACCCTTGCGGCGCGGGCGCCCAGGGGGTGCGCCCGGAGGGCCGCGAGCACGCGCTCGGCGGCCCGGGCGCGGACCCCGAGCACCGCCTTGCCCTCGTTGGCCACGAGGAGGGGGTCGATCCCCACGAGTTCCGCGGCGGCCCGCACCTCGTCGCGCACCGGGAGCGCGGGCTCGTCCACCACGATCCCCACTCCGCCCTTCTTTGCCAGCTCGTTTAGCACCCCCGCCACCCCGCCGCGGGTCGGGTCCTTCATGGCCACGACGTCCTCTCCCCCGGCCCGGAGCGCCTCGCGGATGAGTCCGTTCACCGGGGCGACGTCGCTCGCGAGGTCTCCCTCGAGGCGCAGGTCGTGGCGGCAGGCCATGACCGCCATCCCGTGATCCCCGACCGTGCCGGTGAGGAGGAGGACGTCCCCGGGCCTTAGGCCGGAGTCGGTCACCACCCGGTCGCAAAGGCCCACCCCTGCGGTGTTCAGCACGATCCCGTCGAGCTGCCCCTTGCCCATCACCTTGGTGTCCCCGGTGACCACCGGCGCGCCCGCCTCCCCCGCCGCGGTGCGGATCGAGTCCACGATCCGTAGGAGGTCCGCGCGGGGGAAGCCCTCCTCGAGGATGACGGCCAAGGTGAGGCCGAGGGGCTCGGTGGCGCCCATCACGGCGAGGTCGTTCACGGTCCCGCAGACTGCCAGCCGTCCGATGTCGCCGCCCGGGAAGAAGGCGGGCAGGACCACGTGCGAGTCGGTGGTGAGGACGAGAAAGCGGTCCCCGACCCGCAGGGCCGCTCCGTCGTCGAGGGCAGAGAGCCCCACCCCCTCCACCTCGGAGGCGAGCGGGAGAAAGGCCTCCTCGATGAGCCTCCGCATGGCTCGCCCGCCGGCCCCATCCTTCAGGGCGATCCGCTCCGGGGGGCTTCGCGACGTGCCCATGCCGTCTACCCCACCTCTCGGAGATCGGGCGGGCCGCCGTAGGTGTGCCAGATGCGGCACTGGCCCTCGGAGGACACCATGCAGGCGCCCACCGGTGACTCGGGCAGGCAGGTCTTCCCGAAGAGCGGACAATCCGAGGGAGAGGCGAGGCCCAGCATGATCGGCCCGCACAGGCAACCGGTCGCCTCGGCCTCCCTCCCTTCCTCGCGCCCCGCGGAGGTGGGGAGCCCGAACCGCCGTCGCGCGTCCAGATGGGCGAAGGCGGGGGTGAGCTCGAGGTTCCCCCCCGGCACCTCCCCGAGCCCCCGCCAGCGGCCGCCCCGAGCGAGGAAGACCTGCCAGAGCGCCCGCTGCGCCGGCCCGTTCCCCTCGCGCGTGACGCAGCGCGGGTAGACGTTCGCGACCTCGGGCCTCTGGTCGCGCACGAGCTCGGTCACCTTGAGGAGCGCGGCCAGGATGTCGAGCGGCTCGAAGCCGGCCACGGCCACCGGCGACTTCGTCCGTTTCGCGAAGGGCTCGAAGAGCGCGAAACCGGTGATGATGGCGGCGTGCCCGGCCGCGAGGTACCCGTCGATGCGTCTCTCCCGGGCGGCGGCCACCACCTCCATCGCCGCAGGCACGTACTTGTGGACCGAGAGGACGGAGAAGTTCTTGGGCGGCGTCCCCAGGGCCGCCGCCGCGGTCGCGACCGCGGTGGTCTCGAACCCGGAGGCGAAGAAGCACACGTCCTCGTCCGGGCGGCGCTCCGCGAGCTCGAGCGCCTGCGACACCGAGTAGACGACCTCCACCCGTGCGCCCTCGGCCTTCGCGTCGGAGAGCGACCGCGAGGTGCCGGGGAGACGGAGCATGTCGCCGTAGGTGCACAGGTGGACGCCCTCGCGGGCGAGAGAGAGGGCCAGGTCCACCTCGGGGGCGTCGGTCACGCACACCGGACAGCCCGGTCCCATGAGGAGGCGGAGGCCTTGGGGGATGAGGGTGCGGAGTCCGAAGCGGGCGATGGCCTGCTCGTGGCTCCCGCACACGTGCATCACGGTGAGTTCGCGCCCGACGGCGTCGAGGGTGCGCCGGAGCGCCTCGGCGAGGGCGCGCGCCCGCGCCGGGTCCCGGAACTTGAGCTCCCGGCTCTGGTCGGGCGCGGGCACGCTTTCTAATCCTTCTCCCTCCCCGCCGCGATCTCCCCGCGCACGTCGGCGGCCATGAGATCGTCCGGGGACCTTGTCCCGTGCAAGAGCTCGTCGAAGAGGGCCAGCGTCTCCTCGGCCTCCCCCGGAGGGATGCGCCGGATGGCAAAGCCCACGTGATTCAGCACGTAGTCGCCGACCAGGACCGGCTCATCGACGATGTCGAGCCTCAGCTCCCTCTTCACGCCGAAGAAATCCACGGTGGCCGAGAGGCCGTCGATGGCGACCACCTTCCCCGGCACTCCCAGGCACATGCCTACTTCCTCCGTTCACCCGCCGAGGACCCGGTCGGCCACCAGGGCCTGGCCGAGGGCGATGCCGCCGTCTCCCGGCGGAACGGTCTCGTGCAGGACCACCCTCATGCTACCCGAGAGCGGCCCGAGGATCCCATGGACGAGGTGCGCGTTCTGGAAGCACCCGCCCGTGAGGACGAGCGGCAACTTGCCGTCCCGCTGGACGACTCGCCGCACCAGCTCGGCGGCAGCCGCCGAGAGCGCACCGTGGAAGCGGCCCGAGATCTTCCCCGGCGGATCGCCCGAGAGAACATCCTTTACGAGGGCGCGCCAGAGCGGACGGAGGTCGAGCTCCTCGAGGCCGCCGGGCGCGGGGGCGATCCCGAAGGGGTAACTCCCCGGCTCGGCCGGCTCGGCCGCGGCGTCGAACGCGAGCGCGACCTGTCCCTCGAACCGGGAGCGGAAAAGGCCGAGTGCGAGGGCCCCGGCGGCGTCGAAGGCGCGGCCCGCGCCGTGCGCCCTCGGGCAGTTGAGCCCCGAGGAGAGCATCCGCCGCGCCACCCTCAACTCGCGCTCGGACACCCTGCGAAAGAGCGGCAAGCGGTCGAGGGGCGCCTCGTCGCCGAAGGCGTCAAGAACGGCGGCGAGCGCGAGGCGCCAGGGCTCGCGAACGGCCAGGTCGCCGCCGATGAGGGGGAGCGGCCGGAAGGTGGCGAGCCGCTCGAACCCGGTGCCCTCGACCCTGAGGAGCTCCCCGCCCCAGGCGGTTCCGTCCGTTCCCAGGCCGGTCCCGTCCCAGCAGAGGGCCAGCACCGGGCCGTCCAGACCGTGCTCCGCCATCGCCGCCGCCGCGTGCGCGTGGTGGTGCTGGACCTCGACGAGCGGCACGCCCAAGGAGGTGGCCCTCTCGCGGGCGTAGCGGGTGGAGAGGTAGAGGGGATGCAGGTCGCAAGCGACGAGCTCGGGCCGTAACGAGAGGAAGGCCTCGAGCCGGGCCACCGCGGCCTCGAACGCCTCGAGGGTCTCGAGGTTGTCGAGGTCGCCGGTGTGCGGGCCGAGGGTGGCCTCGTCGCCGCGGGCGAGGCACACGGCGTTCTTGAGCTGCGCCCCGACCGCGAGGACAGGCCGCGAGAAGCGGTGGGCGACGCGGACCGGGCGGGGGACGTAGCCGCGCGAGCGCCGAAGGAGCATGGGCCGGCCGCCCACGATCCGGGCCACCGAGTCGTCGCAGGGCGAGGCGATGGGGCGGTCATGGGTGAGGAACAGGTCGGCGATCCCGGACAGGCGGAGGAACGCGTCCCGGTCCTCGAAGGCGATCGGTTCCTCGGAGAGGTTTCCGCTCGTCATGACGAGGGGTCGGTTCACCTCGCCGAGGAGGAGGTGGTGCAGGGGGGTGTAGGCGAGGAGGAGGCCCACGAGCGGGCTCTGCGGTGCCACCTCGGGGGCGAGGGGGGCGTCCGCCCTCCTCCGGCAGAGGACGATGGGCCGCTCCACCGACTCGAGCAAGGCCTCCTCGGCGGGTGAGAGCTCCGAGAGGGCGCGTGCCGCCTCGAGATCCTGGACCATGACCGCGAGCGGCTTCTCCTCGCGCCTCTTCCGGGCGCGGAGCGAGCCGACGGCATCGCCTTTGGTGGCGTCGCAGGCGAGGTGGTACCCGCCGAGCCCCTTCACCGCGACCACGCTTCCTTCCCGGAGGGCGGCTGCGGCGCGCGCGATGGGGTCTGGGCAATCGAGGGGGGAGCCGGTCCGGTCCCGAAGCTCGAGGGCGGGCCCGCAGGCGGGGCAGGCGTTCGGCTGGGCATGGAAGCGCCGATCCCTCGGGTCCGCATATTCGTGCGCGCAGGCCGGGCACATCCGGAAGCCGGCCATGGTGGTGGCGGCGCGGTCGTAGGGCACTCCCAGGGCGATGGTGAAACGCGGCCCGCAGCTCGTGCAGTTCGTGAACGGGTAGCGGTGGCGCCGGTCGGTCGGGTCGAGGAGCTCCTTGAGGCAGTCGGGGCAGGTGGCGAGGTCGGGCGGGATGGCGACCCTGCGCTCGGCCGCCCCGCCGCTCTCGGCGATCTCGAACCCGGTCACGGGCTCGTCGGGGATGGCGAAGGCGCGCACCGTTTCCACTCGGGCCGCCGCCGGCCGCTCGAGGACGAGGCGTCGCTCGAGGAGGTCGAGCACCGGCCCGGGCCCGAACGCCTCGACGGTGAGCCCGGCCGCGTCGTTCCACACGCGCCCGGCGAGGTCGAGCTCCCGCGCCAGCCGGACCGCGAAGGGCCGGAACCCGACCCCTTGCACCGTCCCGGTGAGCGCGATCCGTCGCCCTTCACGGCGCAGGGAGCCGGCGTCTTTGGCCATCGGTTGCTCTTTAGAGGAGAGCTTTACCCCCTCATGCTACCAGGGGAGCGAGAGGCGTCGAAGCGGGGGCCGGCTCACCGCTCCGCGCCCAAGAGCTCGGGGGCGACGAGGGGCCGCGGCAAGGGCTCGACCGGAGCGAGCTCGGGCAAGGAGAGCCCTTCGGGCGCCGTGGAGAGCTCCTCGAAGCGGCGTGCCTGGGGGAGGACGCGCGCCTCCAAGGAGCCGACCGCCCGGTTGTAGGCGTCGACCGTCTGGGACAGCCCCTTTCCCAGGCGAGCGAAGTGCCCTCCCAGGTCGGCGATCCGCTTGTAGAGCTCGCGCCCGAGCGAGGCGACGGCCTCGGCGTTCTCGGCGGCCGAGTCCCTCTGCCAGCCGTAGGCGACCGCCTTCAAGAGGGCGATGAGGGTGGTGGGCGTCGCGAGGAGGATGCGCCGCTCCACTCCCGCCTCGAGCAGGGTCGGGTCGGCTTCCAGAGCTGCGGCGTAGAAGCTCTCCCCGGGGAGGAACAGGATGGCGAACTCCGGGGCCGGCTGGAACTGCTCCCAGTAGGCCTTGCGGGAGAGCGCGGCCACGTGGTCCCGGAGCTGGCGGGCGTGCTCGGCAAGGTGGGCGGCGCGGGAGAGGTCGTCCCTCGCCTCGACCGCCTCTAAGTAAGCGGAGAGCGGCGCCTTGGCGTCGACCACGACGTCGTGGCCGCCGGGGAGGTGGACCACGAGATCGGGCCTGAGCCGGCCGGCGTCGGCCTCGACCGTCTGCTGCTCGTGGAAGTCGCAGTGGTCGAGCATGCCGGCCAGCTCGACCACCCGTCTTAGCTGCAGCTCGCCCCACCGGCCGCGGACCTGGGGCGCGCGGAGGGCCTTGACGAGGTTACCGGCCTCGGCGCGCAGCTCGCCCTGGGCCTCGGCCATCCCCTTGAGCTGGGTGGCGAGCGCCTGGTACGCGCCCACCCGCGCCTCCTCCAGCTCCCGAAGCTGGCCATCGAGCTTCCCGAGGCTCTCCTTCACCGGGGCGAGCAGCTCGGCGATGCCCCGCTCGCGCTTCTCCAGCTCGCCGCGTGCGCCTTCCTGGTACTTCTCGAGGCTCGTGCGGGCCAGCTCCAAGAAGGAGGTGCTCTGGGCCCTCAAGGCCTCGGCCGAGAGGGCCTTGAACGCGTCGGTGAGCCTCGAGCGGGCCTCCTCGAGGAGGGCGAGCTTCTCCTCGGCCGCCGCTCGCTCGGCTATTCGCCGCGCCTCTGCCTCCGCCGCGTGGCGGTCGGCAGAGGACGCCAGTGCCCGCGCCTCGAGGGCCTCGGCCTCGCGCGCCTCGAGTCGGGCCTCGAGGTCGGCGATCCGTCGGGCGCGCTCCTCCGCCACCCGCGCCACCCCCCCGCGGGAGAGGTACCCCACCGCCGCGCAGAGCGCGGCCACGGCGGCGAGGAGGAGGAGAGAGGCCGGATCCATTACGGACGTTTACCGCGCCGGTCTGTCGCTCTGCTCAAAGGGGAGGGTCGACCCGGGCCTCCTCGTGCAATCCCCTGCGCTCCGAGGCCGCACTCCCATCTCGGGGAGCCGCCATTGGGACAGCAGAACCGCGCGTAATCGCGCCTTGATCCGGGCGTCGAGAAGGGGTACGAGCACTGCACGTCGTAGGTCACCGTGGCTCGGCCGTCGGCCGAGGACAAGAGCGCTACCGGGCAGGCTTCGATTGGTAGCGAACCACCACCGGAACAGGGGAGACGCCCAATGGCAGTGAAAGTTGCGATCAACGGTTTCGGCCGCATCGGCCGCCTCGTCTTCCGGGCCCTCGTGGAGCAGGGCCTGCTCGGGAAGGAGCTCGACGTCGTCGCCGTGGGCGATATCGTGCCGGCGGACAACCTCGGCTACCTCCTCAAGTACGACACCACCCAGGGGCGCTTCAACGGGACCATCGATTCCCGGAAGTCCTCTCCGGACAAGGGGGACGACGACATCCTCGTCGTGAACGGCCGGGACATCCAGGTGGTGAGCGCCAAGACCCCGGCCGAGCTGCCCTGGCAGAAGCTGGGCGTGCAGTTCGTGATCGAGGCCACGGGGCTCTTCAACGATGCGGAGAAGGCCCGCGGGCACCTTTCCGCCGGGGCGAAGAAGGTCCTCATCACCGCGCCCGCCAAGGGCGAGGACCTCACCGTGGTCTTGGGCGTAAACGACGGGAAGTACGACCCGGCCAAGCACCACATCGTCTCCAACGCCTCCTGCACGACGAACTGCCTCGCCCCGGTGGTCCACGTCGTCCTGAAGGAGGGCATGGGCCTGGCCGAGGGGCTCATGACCACGATCCACGCCTACACCGCCACCCAGAAGACGGTGGACGGCCCGTCCAAGAAGGACTGGAAGGGCGGCCGCACCGCGGCCCAGAACGTCATCCCCAGCACGACCGGCGCGGCCAAGGCGGTGGGCCTGGTGATCCCCGAGGTGAAGGGCAAGCTCACCGGCATGTCCTTCCGCGTGCCGGTCCCCACCGTCTCGGTGGTCGACCTCACCTTCCGGACGGTGAAGGAGACCTCGCTCGAGGAGATCAAGGCCGCCATGAAGCGGGCCAGCGAGACGTACCTGAAGGGGATCCTCGGCTACACCGAGGACGAGGTGGTCTCGAGCGACTTCATCCACGATCCGCTCTCCTCGATCTTCGACGCCGGCAGCTCCATCGAGCTCAACAAGGGGTTCTACAAGCTCGTGGCTTGGTACGACAACGAGTGGGGCTACTCGAACCGAGTGGTGGACCTCACCCGGAAGATGGTCGCCCGGCTCTAGCCGTTCTTCGTCCCGGGCCGGGCGCAAGGCGCCCGGCCCTCGTTTCTCCTCGCCGCACACGACTCGACCCGTCGTTCGCCGCACAATTCGCCATGGCCAAGTTCAAGACGATTCGCGACCTCGAGCTCGCCGGCAAGCGCGTCCTCATGCGGGTGGACTTCAACGTCCCCCAGGACAAGGCGACCGGCGCCATCACCAACAACCAGCGCATCCAGGCGGCGCTCCCCACCATCCGGTACGCGCTCGAGAAGGGGGCCTCGGTGGTGCTCATGTCGCACCTCGGCCGGCCCGACGGGCAGAGGATCGCCAAGTATTCGCTGCGGCCGGTGGCCGAGGAGCTCTCGAAGCTCCTAAAGAAGCCGGTCAAGTTCCTCGACGACTGCGTGGGGCCCCAGGTGGAGGCCGCCTGCGCCCCCGGGACCTTGAAGCCGGGTGAGGTGGTCCTGCTCGAGAACCTCCGCTTCCACATCGAGGAGGAGACCAAGGTCAAGCTCGACGACGGCACGAAGAAGGCGGCCGATCCGGCCGCGGTGAAGGCCTTCTGCCAAGGGCTCACGAGGCTCGGGGACGTCTACGTGAATGACGCCTTCGGCACCGCCCACCGGGCTCACAGCTCGATGGTGGGAGTGGCGCTCCCGAAGAAGGCGGCCGGCTTCTTGATGGAGGCCGAGCTCAACGCCTTCAACGCGGTGATCGAGAACCCGAAGCGGCCGTTGCTCGCCATCCTGGGCGGCGCCAAGATCGGCGACAAGATCCCCCTCATCAACAACCTCCTCGAGAAGGCCAACGAGCTCATCATCGGCGGCGGCATGGCCTTCACCTTCAAGAAGGTTCTCGAGGGGATGGAGATCGGGGAGAGCCTCTTCGACCCCGAGGGGGCGAAGATCGCGAAGGAGCTCTTCGACAAGGCCAAGGCGAAGGGCGTCGTCATCACGCTCCCCGTGGACTTCGTCTGCGGTGACAAGTTCGACGCCGCGGCGAAGACCCAGGTCCGGTCCGACAAGGAGGGCATCCCGGCCGGTTGGATGGGGCTCGACGCCGGCCCGAGGTCGCGCGCACTCTTCGACGAGGTCATCGCCCGGGCCCGGACCATCATCTGGAACGGTCCTCCGGGGGTGTTCGAGTTCGACGCCTTCGCCGGCGGGACGAAGGCCATGGCCGACGCCATCGCCCGGGCGACCGCGGCCGGCGTCACCACGGTGGTGGGCGGGGGGGACACCGCCACCGCGGCCAAGAAGTTCAAGGTGGCCGACCGGGTGAGCCACTGCTCGACCGGCGGCGGCGCCAGCCTCGAGTTCCTCGAGGGGAAGGTGCTCCCCGGGGTGGCGTTCCTCGAGTCCTGAGGCGGAGGACTCGGGGACCCTCTTCGCGGCGGGCGATCGTGGGGATCGCTCGCCGCGCGCTCTTGGAGGGCCTCATGGCTGGTCGGGGAGCGGGCCTTCGCCGAACCGGTACCGCACTTCGGGTGACATGCTCCAGATGATCCCGAACTGGAACATGGTGGTCCGACCCACCGCGTAGAGGATGTTCATGTAGTCCTGGCCCGTGTAGCCGCGGGCGAAGAATCCCATCCCGTACACCCGGTCGAAGACGTAGCTCAGCTCGAGGATGGTCCGGTTTTTCGGGACGCCCAGGGCGGTGTTCCACATGAACTCCTGGCTCAGGGTGGCGGCGGCGACGCCGGCGAGCCAGGGATCTCCGGAAAAGAGGTGGCGGCGGCCCTGGGCCTGTAGGTTCGCCCGGTGGATTCCGTAGATCCACGCCTGGTCCGGATGCATGGCGCCCGGGAATCCCTGGTACGCCGCATTGGTGACGAAATTCTGCTCGTATCGGATCCCGATACTCACGCGGGAGCGCAGGTATCGAGCGGGCCTCTCGAGCGTCATGTACGCGTAGTGGAGGCCGGCGTAGACATAACTCGTGGTGAAGTCGCCCGAGCGGTAGTTCACGTAGTGACGCAAGGAGCCGTTGATCTGGCCCGGCGAGAGGCAGGTGGTGGGGTTCAAGGTGCCCTGCTCGTCCACCGGGACGAACGAGCATTGACCCGGGCCCTGGCCGTTGGAGTGATGGGCGAGCGCCCCCTCCGCTTCGAGCTCCCGCACCCCCCCGCCCTCCGTCTTCACGAGGCCGAACCACTGCAGGTGTGTGGAGGGCATGTAGGAGGGCGGGCGGATGGGCTCGGAATTCGCCCTCACCATCCGCAGCTTGAGGACGAAAGAGAGGTCCCAGCTCAAGACCGAGGCCAAAGAACCAGGTGGGCTCGTCTCTTCCACCACTTTCCACTGGTTCAGGATGAAGAAGTGGGAAGCGACCTGCGCCTCGAATGCGAGCGGGCTGTCCCCCACCGGTCCGACGTTGGGGAAGAAGTAGTCGAGGTAGCTATCCTCCAGATACTCGTAGTGGGGCAAAAGCCGCGGTCGCTCCCCCCGGACCTCCTCCTCCTCCACGGAACCGGGATCGGAACGAAGCCCGGCCTGGGACTGCCCGGCCTCGACGGCGGGGAGGGGTGCTCCTCTACCCTCGAGGAGGGACGGCGGTTCGGCCAGCACACCGGCGGCTCCGGGCTCCTCGGCAGGAACGCGCGAAGGAGAGACGAGCGCGGCAGAGGCGAGGACGGCGAGGAAGCTTCCTTGGCTAAGCCCGGTCCTGGGGAGCCGGGAAGGGGTCGTGGTGGCCGCCCCGGCCCTGCGCGGGCGGGACGAACGGGTCATGAAACCTCCCGGGGGAGGCGTGGCTCCACCGCTCGTGACGATCCCACGCTGCACGCCTGGCAGTGCACCGCTTCGGGGCCGCGATACGCCTGGGTGTTGCCGATCCCCACACGAGCCAGGGAGGTCGCGGGAGACGCGAGAGGGCGCCCGGAGGCGCCCCTCGTGAACCCTCCCTGTCCGAGGAGGAACTATGCGCGGCCGGCCGAGCCGAGCACGTCCTGGTTCTTGTGCTTGTAGAGCTCCTTGGCGGCATCGCGGGCCGGGCCGAGGTACTTGCGCGGGTCGAACTCGGCGGGGCTCTTCGCGAAGACCTCGCGGATGGCGCCCGTCATAGCGAGCCGGGCATCGGAGTCGATGTTGATCTTGCAAACGGCGGAGGCAGCGGCGCGCCTTAGCTGCGACTCGGGGATGCCCACCGCGTCCTTGAGCTTGCCGCCGTAGGTATTGATCTGCCTCACCTTGTCGACCGGCACCGAGGAGGCCCCGTGCAGCACGATGGGGAAGCCGGGGATCCGCTTCTCGATCTCCTCGAGGATGTCGAAGCGGAGGTCGGGCGGGACGAGAACGCCGTCCGGGGTCCGGGTGCACTGCTCGGGCTTGAACTTGGTGGCGCCGTGGGAGGTGCCGATCGAGATGGCGAGGGAGTCGACGCCGGTCTTCTTCACGAAGTCCTCGACCTGCGCCGGCTGGGTGTAGTGCGAGTGCTCGGCCGAGACGTCGTCCTCGACGCCAGCTAATACCCCGAGCTCGCCCTCGACCGTGACGTCGCGGGGGTGGGCGTACTCGACCACCTGCCGGGTGAGGGCCACGTTCTTTTCGTAGGGGTGATGGGAGCCATCGATCATCACCGAGGAGAAGCCGCTGTCGATGCAGTCCTTGCAGAGCTCGAAGGTGTCGCCGTGGTCGAGGTGCAGGACGATGGGGATGGGGTACCCGAGCTCCTTCGCGTATTCGACCGCGCCCTGGGCCATGTACCGGAGCAAGGTCTTGTTGGCGTACTTGCGGGCTCCAGAGGAGACCTGGAGGATGACCGGGGACCTAGTCTCGACGCAGGCCTGAATGATGGCCTGGAGCTGCTCCATGTTGTTGAAGTTGTACGCCGGGATGGCGTAGCCGCCCGCCATGGCCTTCCGGAAGAGCTCGCGGGTGTTGACGAGCCCGAGTTCCTTGTAACTGATCATTTCGCGACTCCTCTTTCGAAGACCCTGCGGGCCGGCCGCCCCTCGGTCCTTGGCTAAACAACCATCGTGACACGTCGAGTGGAGGTGGACAAGGGGACGCGGCGCCGCACCGTCGGTACCTGCCTGCGGTCGCCGCCGGAGATGGGGAGGGACCGTTCTACGGACCCTGGTTAGGTACCGCGCTCCGCAGAGCCCCGACCTTTCCTTTGCCTCGTCGCGAGGATTGCGAATAGGCCCATAGCTCGGGCCCGCGAGCTGCTGCGATCACCTCTCGCAGTGCGTCAGCAGGCGTTTGCATTGAGTCGTCTGCACTCAAATCCGTTCGCGTGGCGAGCGGGGAAGAAGCCCGCAGGCGAAAGACCTCCTTGCCAATCAAGAGGTCCGTTCGCCGGCCAAGAGCCGCTCGGTGGCGACGAGCCAGAGCACGGCTGCGAGAGCGAAGAAGAGCAGGATGGAGAAGAGGTCGCTTCCCGAGAGCGGGAACTTCCCCGAGACGTTCAGCCACTCCATGAACCGGCGCCCCGCGGCCCCGAGCTGGATGAGGGCGAGGATCATCCCCGTCACCGCCCCGCCGGCGATGAGCCCCGAGCTAAAGAGTACGCCCGGCCCGCTCTCGGCCTCCGCCTCGGAGAGCTTGCGCCGGGCGGTGCGGTCGCCGAGCCAGCGCACCACTCCGCCGATCATGATGGGGATCGAGGTCGACACCGGCAAGTACACGCCCACCGCGAAGGCGAGGGAGGAGATCCCGAGGAGCTCGAGGAGGACAGAGATGAACACGCCGATGAGCACGAGGCTCCAGGGCAGCCTCCGGGACATGATGCCGTCGATGATGAAGGACATGAGCATGGCCTTCGGGGCGTTGTACTTCTCGACCTTTTCCCCTCCGTCCCGGACCTTCACTCGTCCATTGATGCCCGGGTCCTCGAGGTAGCGGATCCGCCCCTCCCCGTCGACCAGGTACTTGCCCGCGGGCACGCCCTCCTTGGGCTCGCTGAGCCGCAGCACGTGGTACAGGGCGGGATCGGAGGAAGCGTCTGGGCCGCGCAGGGGCTGGCTCTCCGCGAGGGTCGCCGGGTCGACCCGGAAGCCGGGGTAGTCGCGCCTCGTGAACACCGTCGCCGCGTCGTTCATCTTGAGGAGGATGAGTCCGATGAGGAGGGCGGAGGAGATGGTCCCGACGAGGATGGCGATCTGCTGGCGCGCGGGGGTGGCGCCCACGAGGTAGCCGGTCTTCAGGTCCTGCGAGGTGGTCCCTCCGTTCGAGGAGGCGATGCAGACCACCCCGGCGATGGAGAGGGCGGCGATCTTGTCGGGGGCGCTCACCCAGCCGAGCCCGAGGAAGATGAGGCTCGTGAGGAGCAGGGTCGCAACCGTCATTCCGGAGATGGGGTTCGAGGAGCTGCCGATCTCGCCGGTGAGTCGGGAGCTGACCGTGACGAAGAGGAAGCCGAACACGACCACCAGGATCGCGCCGAGCACGTTCAGCTCGAGCGACGGGGCGAGGGTGAGCACCACGATGACGAGGAGCGCCCCGCCCCCCCAGAACCAGACCGGCAGATCGCGGTCGGTGCGGGCCTCGCTGCGCGGTCCGCCGCCCTTCAGGCCGGAGAGTCCGCGGACCGCGCCCCCGGCGATGGTGGGAAGGGCCCGGACGAGCGAGATGATCCCGCCCGCGGCCACTGCCCCGGCGCCGATGTAGAGGACGTAGTCGTGCCAGATCTGGTCGGTGGTCATGTCCTTGATGAGGGCGGTGGCGGGGTAGATCGGGGCGGCGGCGCTTGAGCCGAACAGCTTGATGGCTGGCATGAGGACGAGAGAGGCGAGGATCCCGCCCGCCCCCATGACGAGGGAGGTGCGGGTGCCGATCACGTAGCCGACGCCGAGGAGGGCGGGGTTCACCTCCGCGGCGAGGTTCCCGCCGTCGTACCACTTCCCGAACACCTTCTGGGCCGTGTCCTTGAAGAGGCCCAGCCCCTGGTAGGCGAGGGCGAAGAGGGACCCGAACCCGAGCCCGGCGAAGACCGTCCGGGCGGTGGTCCCGCCCTTCTCTCCGGAGATGAGCACCTCGGCGCAGGCCGTGCCCTCCGGGTACTTGAGGGTCTTCGCCCCCTTCACGATGTGGGCGCGGCGAATCGGGATCATGAGGAAGGTCCCGAGCACCCCGCCCAGCACCGCCACGAGCGCGGTGTGCAGGTAGCTCAGGTCGTAGCCGAGGATGAGCATGGCCGGCATGGTCACGCCCGCCCCGAAGGCGATCCCTTCGCCTGCGCTCCCCGTCGTCTGGACGATGTTGTTCTCGAGGATGGTGGCCCTGCGGATGCCGAACGCCCGCGAGAAGCCGCGGAAGAGGGTGATGGAGAGGACCGCGACCGGGATCGAGGCCGAGACCGTCATCCCCACTTTGAGGACGAGGTACATGGAGCTCGCGCCGAAGAGGATTCCGAGGAGCGCTCCGACGAGGACCGGCAAGAAGGTCAGTTCCGCTGGCTCCTCGGTGGCGGGGACGAAGGGCGCGTGCTCGGACTCGCCCCTATCCGCGGGAGGCGGCGGCCGGATGGCAGGGGCGGGGAGCGGCTCAGCCATGGTGGGATCTCCGGGCGCGATGTTTGGCGCGAGAGTGTGGCACCAAAGGGCAGGGAAGTGTGGGGGCGAAGCCACCGGGGGCTCTAACCCCTTGGGTATTCGGGCGTTCACCTCCGGCGCCGAGTGGGGTTGGGCGCAAGCGGTGCAACGCTTCGTCGACTCTGCGAGGAGGACCCTCGCCGATGCCGGCAGGGGGTCCCTTCTCAGTCCCTCGATCCACTAGGACCCCGACTCGCCGTGCTCGAGGGCGTTAAGCCGTGCGCGCACCGCCCGTGCGATCCGCCGCGCGTCGCGGCCCATCTTTCGTAGGTTCCCCGTGGGAGGGCTCGAGAAGCCGAGGAGGTGAAGGCCGGGCGCCCCGTGGACGGCGGCGGCACCCTCTACCGTGGGGATGCCCTTCTCGTCGAGGAGGCCGAGGCCGTCGAGCATCCCTTGGAGCGCGGGGGAAAAGCCCGTCGCCGCGACCACCACCTCGGGCAGGACTCGCGTCCCGCCGCGGAGGAGGACCGCGGCCCCGTCGAAGCCTTCCACCGCCGGCACGATCTCGAGCCGCCCGGCCCGGAGCGCCGCGATGAACCCGACGTCGAGGATGGGGATCTTCCCGTCCCGGACGTTCCGGCTGTAGAGGCCATCCTTCGCCGACTCGAGGCCGAAGCGGGTGAGGTCGCCCACCGTGAGCCGCGCCGCGGCCCGAGCGAGGGCGTCGGCGAGGGGCACCGGCAAAGAAAAGAGTGCGATCGACACGAGCTGGGTGGGGAGGACGCCGGCCACCCTCCGGGGGACGACATGGGGAGCGCGGCGCACCGAGACGCGCACCCGGGCCGCGCCCTGCTCCACGAGGTCCACTGCGATCTCCGCCCCGCTATTGCCCGCGCCGACGACGAGGACGTCCTTGCCGACGAATTCCTTTCCGCTCCGGTAGGCGCTCGAGTGAAGGAGCCGGCCGCGAAAGCGGTCCTGGCCGGGCCAGGCCGGCATCCGCGGCGCCCGGCACTGGCCGGTGGCGAGGACGACGGCCGGGGCGGAGACCTCCCCGCGGGAGGTCTCCAGCCGCCATCCCGGTGAGGCCCTCTTTAGGCGACGGACCTCCGTCCCCGTCTGGACGTCGAGACGGTGGTGACGCGCGTAGGCCTCGAGGTAGGCGACGAACCCGTCGCGGGACACCCACGGTCCCTCCCGGCGGGGGATGGACAGGCCGGGGAGCGCGGACAACCACCGCACGGTGTGGAGGTGAAGCCGGTCGTAGTGGCCCCGCCAGCTCGCGCCCAGGACATCGGCGCGCTCGAGGACCACCGCGGAAACGCCTGCCCGCCCCAGTTCGGCGGCGGCGGCGAGCCCACCCGGGCCCGCGCCGACGACGATCACCTGGCTCGCGCCGGCATGGAAGGACTCCCGCGAGGGCGCGATGGGCGCTTTGGCTCCCACGTCACATCGGGGGGACGACGGCTCCCTCACCGACGGCGAGCCGCTGGGCGACGAGGCTGCCGTCCTCCCCCGCGGTGGCGACGGCGAAGACATGCGCTCCGGGGACGAGCAGCGAGCGATCGCCCGGGAGGAGCTTCACGATGGGGATGCCGGGTGGAACGACCACCGTCTGCTCGCCGCCCTGGTACTTGAGGGTGAGGGTGCGCTCGCCGCCTGCCTTCTCACTGCTGGTGACGGTGGCATTGGTCATGCTGCTCTTGGCCCCCTGCTTGGCGTTTCCCCCGCCGCGGCTCATGCCGGAGACGGTGGCGTTGGTCATGCTGCTGCCCGGTCCGCGATCCCAGGGCCGGTGCCCTTCGCCGGTGCCGCGCATGGACTCCGGGAAGAGATGAACCTCGATGGCCCGCAGGGTCCCGTCCGGTTCTGCGACGGCGGTGGTCCCGATGAACGTTCCGTCTGCGAGGGCCGCCGGGTCCGCGTCCACCACCTGAGCCACGCCCGCCTTCTCGGCGAGCCGGAGGTGGACGACCCGGTTGTCGCGCGTCCGTACGTCCAGGGTGTCGCCGTTCAGGGCGACGACGTCGCCGCGCACGTGCTCCTGGGGCCGGTCCTGCTGGGCCTGGGCTGCGGAGGGCAAGAGGATGAGAGCGCAGAGCGCCAGGGTCGACGAGGTGCGCATGGTGCGCATGGGTCCTCCGGATGCCGGAGTTAGGGGCGCTGTCTTCCCAAGGCACGGCACATCCGGGGCCCTTTATTCTCGCGGGCCTCCCGCTTCAGGGGACGAGGACGGCGGCTCCCCGTACCCGGCCGCCCCGCAGGTCCGAGAGAGCCCGGTTGGCCTCGGCGAGCGGGTAGCGGGTGACCTCGACGTGGAGCGGTACCGCGGGGGCGAGCGCGAGGAGCTCCTCGCCGTCCGACCGCGTCAGGTTGGCGACCGAGCGGAGGGTCCGCTCCCCCCAGAGGAGCGCGTACGGGAACCCGGGCAGATCGCTCATGTGGATGCCGGCGCACACCACCGTCCCGCCCGGCTCGATGCGCGAGAGGGCGGCGGGGACGAGGGCACCCACCGGGGCGAATAGGATGGCGGCGTCGAGGGGCTCCGGAGAGGCCTCGTCCGAGCCGCCGGCCCATTCGGCGCCGAGGGAGCGGGCGAAGGCCTGGCCCTCGCGATCGCCGGGGCGGGTGAAGGCGAACACGCGTTGTCCCCTGGCGCGGGCGAGCTGGGCGACGAGGTGGGCGGCGGCGCCGAAGCCGTAAAGGCCGAGGCGCCCGGCGGAGCGGACGGGCGACCAGGCCCGGTAGCCGATGAGCCCGGCGCAGAGGAGCGGCGCGGCCTCGTCGTCCGGGTAGGCCCCGGCGAGGGGGAAGGCATATCTCGCGTCGGCCACGAGCGCCTCGGCGTAGCCGCCGTTCCGGTGGTAGCCGGTGAACTGCGCGTTCACGCAGAGGTTCTCCCGCCCCGAGGTGCAGAACCGGCAGACGCCGCAGGTGAACCCCAGCCAGGGCACGCCGACCCGCTCGCCCAGCCGGAACCGGTCCACCCCCGGCCCGATCGCCTCCACCCGACCGACGACCTCGTGGCCAGGGATCACAGGATGGCCGGGGAACGGGAGCTCCCCGTCGACCACGTGAAGGTCGGTCCGGCACACGCCGCAGGCCGAGACCCGCAGCCGCACCTCTCCGGGCCCGGCCGACGGTATGGGGACCTCCCGGGCCTCGAGGGGGAGTCCGGGGCGGGACAGCACCATGGCGCGCATCCGTGTAATCTCCCTTTTCCCCCTCACAAGGACCGCGAAAGATCCATGCCCCAGTACGTGATGTCGATGCTCCGGGTGAGCAAGATCGTCCCCCCCAAGCGGCAGATCATCAAGGACATCTCGCTCTCCTTCTTCGCCGGCGCCAAGATCGGCCTCCTCGGCCTTAACGGCGCGGGGAAGTCTACGGTGCTCCGGCTCATGGCCGGGGTGGACGAGGAGTTCGAGGGAGAGATAGAGCGAATGTCGAGCATCCGGATCGGTTACCTCCCGCAGGAGCCGAGGCTCGATGCGGCGAAGACCGTTCGGGAGGAGGTCGAGTCGGCCCGGGGGGAGGTGGCGACCGCGAAGGCGCGGCTCGACGCGGTCTATCGGGCCTACGGGGAGCCGGAGGCCGACCTCGAGAAGCTGGCCGAGGAGCAGGCGCGGCTCGAGGCCTTGATCGCCGGCGCGGGAGCCGACACCGACACCGCCCTAGAGATCGCCGCGGACGCCTTGCGCCTCCCGCCCTTCGAGGCCCGCGTGGAACACCTCTCCGGCGGGGAGAAGCGCCGGGTGGCGCTTTGCAAGCTGCTCCTCGAGAAGCCCGACATGCTGCTCCTCGACGAGCCCACCAACCACCTCGACGCGGAGTCGGTGGAGTGGCTCGAGCAGTTCTTGGGCCGTTTCCCGGGCACGGTGGTGGCGGTCACGCACGACCGCTACTTCCTCGACAACGTGGCCGAGTGGATCCTGGAGCTGGACCGCGGGCACGGGATCCCCTGGAAGGGGAACTACTCGAGCTGGCTCGAGCAGAAGGAGGCGCGGCTCCTTCTCGAGGCCAAGCAAGAGAGCGCGCGCATCAAGGCGATGAAGCAGGAGCTCGAGTGGGTCCGGCAGAACGCCCGGGCCCGGCAGGCGAAGAGCAAGGCCCGGCTGGCCCGGTTCGAGGAGCTCTCCCGGTACGAGGTCCAGAAGCGCAACGAGACCCAGGAGATCTTCATCCCGGTGGCGGAGCGGCTGGGCCAGAAGGTGATCGAGTTCCGGAGCGTCACGAAGGGGTTCGGCGACCGGCTGCTCATCGACGACCTCTCCTTCATCGTCCCGCCCGGCGCCATCGTGGGGATCATCGGCCCGAACGGCGCCGGGAAGTCGACCCTCTTCAAGATGATCACCGGGGCGGAGAAGCCGGACGCGGGGACGGTGGAACTCGGGCCCTCGGTCACCCTGGCCTTCGTCGATCAGAGCCGCGAGTCACTGTCCGGGGAGAAGACCGTGTTCGAGGAGATCTCGGGCGGGAACGACCTCATCAATGTGGGACGGTTCGAGATGCCGAGCCGGGCCTACATCGGCCGGTTCAACTTCAAGGGGCCCGACCAGCAGAAGAAGGTGGGGGCGCTCTCCGGAGGCGAGCGCGGCCGGCTCCACCTCGCGAAGACGCTCATGAAGGGTGCGAACGTCCTCCTCCTCGACGAGCCCTCGAACGACCTCGACGTGGAGACCTTGCGGGCCCTGGAGGAGGCGCTCCTCGAGTTCGCCGGGTGCGTGCTCGTGATCTCGCACGACCGTTGGTTCCTCGACCGGATCGCGACCCACATCCTCGCGGCCGAAGGGGACTCGGCCTGGTCCTTCTTCACCGGCAACTACCAGGAGTACGAGGGGGACAAGCGCCGGCGCCTGGGCGAGGAGGGGGTGAGGCCGCGCCGCATCCGGTACAAGCCCGTCGCTCGCTCGCCCTAAAGGGGCGAGGCGAGGATTGCCCGGCCCGCCCTCACCTCGCTCGCCGCGGTCCCATCGCCACCCGGACCTCCCGCGGCACACCGAGGACCTCGTGCACGATCTCGTGGCGGTAGAGGCCGAGCGCCTCCCGATGGATGACAAGGTACCAGAGCCGCTCTCTCGCGTGGGTAAGTGCCTCGCGGCGAAGCTCGAGCGCCGTCCGCGTCGGAGAGGCCGCGCAGGAGGCGTCCGCGGCGGCGAGCTCCCGGAGAGCTGCCTCGAGCCGCTCGGTGGCGCGGGAGAGGCTCGAGGCTCGCTCGGCCTCTAGGTCCTTTCGCGTGGCCTCGTAGGCTCGTGCTTGCCCCGTCATCGGATTGGACTAATCTCGCCAGCGGTGCCCGCCCCGGGGGCCCTCTTGGGGCCGCTTTGTCGACCTGGCAGGAACCCTGCAGCGGCTTGTCGGGGTGCAAACGGAACAAGTTGCACCCTCGGTCGTCGATGAAGGCCAAGGCGTGCTTCCACCCGCTCCACGCAGGAGGTCCGCGAGATGAAGAAGTTCCTCTGGGGTCTGGTTGTCGGGGTCGTGGTCATCCTGGCAGGGGAGGTCCTCTTCATGACTCAGGGAGGGATGCCCGTCTCGACCCGCGGAAGTCCCTTGCCCCTGGAGCGCTTCCTCGCGGACCGCGCCCTGCACGTGGCCGTGGGGAAGGAGGCCAACCGGACTTCGCCCTTGCCGGCCGACGAGGCGAACCTCCTATCGGGCGCGAAGGTGTACCAGAACAACTGCGCGGTGTGCCATGGCCTGCTGGACGAGTCCCAGCGCTCTCCCATCGGTCTGGGCATGTATCCCCCGCCCCCGGCCCTCCTCGAGCCGGAGAAGGGGGTGACCGACGATCCTGTGGGCGAGACCTTCTGGAAGGTGAAGAACGGGATCCGCCTCACGGGAATGCCGCGATTCGAGGGGGCGCTCAAAGAGGAGGAGATGTGGCAGGTGAGCCTCCTCTTGCAGAAGGCGGACGACCTCCCGCCTCCCGTGCTCCGGGCGTTGAAGTGAGCGGGAGGACGTCGGGTGGACGAAATCGCCTGCCGGCTTTGTTCTGCCGCCCGGCGATGCCGCGGGTCGCGGGGGAAGACCGCGGAGCTTCGGGGTGACGCCGGTTCGACATGCTCGTCTTTGAACGCGCGCATCTCGGCCGCGCGCCTGCCCGCAGTTGTCGTCGAGTAACAGCGCCGCTCGGAGGACGAGCGCGAACCCGCGCCGGGGAGTGCTTTAGACCGGCCGACCGCCAGGCGGTTTGCCTGGGTGCTTAGGGGGCGCGCTGCGATGGGTCGACGCCCTGCAGCGCGAGCTCCGCCGCGGGCACAGCGAAGGTGGGCGCGTGCCGGGCCGACGCGGAGGCAGGCACGGCCACCTCCAGGATGAACCAGGCCCACAACGTCGCCCAGACCACGAAGAGCGCGGCAACCGCGACCACATCGCGAATGGCGCTGCGCCTGCCGCCCAGCGCGGCCAGAACGGGGAACTTTGCGGGAACCGTTTCCATATCCGCTCCTGTAACCATCGAATGGCGTCTTTGATGGTTAGAAGATAGCGGTGGCCTCCTAACCGGTCAAGTGGTATATAGACGGTTATGAACGAGGAGACCCCGAAGGGAAGCGAGTGGCAATTCGAGCTACTCGGGGGGCGCCTCTGCCTCGACTTCGCCAATACGGTCAGCGGGAAACGTG
>Ga0335071_10001856_pt1 | contig 22729 bp, 18 predicted proteins | sample Lox_Sample_15_FD_206724 | JGI IMG/M metagenome (GOLD analysis project Ga0335071, IMG submission 206724) | Soil microbial communities from Loxahatchee National Wildlife Refuge, Florida, United States - Lox_Sample_1.5 | ecosystem: Environmental > Terrestrial > Soil > Wetlands | place: USA... | reverse complement strand
CCGACCCCATGCACCGGGACAACGTCGGGCTTCGGCTGGCGATGGAACGGCGCACGCCGCTGGTCTACCTGTTTGGCATCGCGAAGGGCGAGTACCTGCCATCGTGGCCAGTGTACGTGGTGGGGGATGATGGCGACGACCTGTGCTTCCGCATCCAGGTGGACGCACGCGAGAGGCTGGTCGGCGGTTCCGTGGATCTACCGCAGGTCGCGGAGGCGCGCCGGTCGTACGTGACCGTGGTTACCCTACGGAGAGTCCACCAGGCGACCTTCCGGCAACGGGTGTTGCAGGCGTATCAGCACCGGTGTGCGATCTGCCGGCTCAAGCACGTCGAGCTCCTCGAGGCAGCTCACATCGTTCCAGATGGTGATCCCCGGGGCGAGCCGGTCGTTCCCAACGGGCTCGCGCTTTGCTCGCTACATCACGCTGCCTTCGACAGGAACCTCTTCGGGATCCGGCCGGATCTCACCATCGAGGTTCGACGCGACATTCTCGAGGAGACCGACGGCCCGATGCTGCTCCACGGATTGCAGGAGATCGACAACGAGCCGATCCTTGCGCCGCGGTCGGAGGTCCTTCGCCCGCGCCAGGCCTTCCTTGAGATCCGTTACGAGGTCTTCAGGAAGGCGTCCTGACGCCAGGTGGCCCGCCACTGCGGTACGATGCTCTCGTGCGCGGCTATGTGGCCACGACCGACCACGACTGGTTCACGTTTCTGAGGGAGCGCCAGCCCGTGGACGAGGTGAACTTCTGGCAACCGTCCGCCCACGGCTTCAATGCGCCGCCCGGGACGTTGTTCTTCTTCAAGCTCAAGTCCCCGTACAAGGCGATCGGCGGCTTCGGGGTGGTCGCCCGGTACGAGGCGGCCACGGTCAGGCTCGCCTGGGAGGCGTTCGGCGAGAAGAACGGGGCGCCGACGCTCGATGCGATGGCGGCACGCGTGGGTAGGTACGCTCGTGAGTCCTCCGGGCAAGCGCACCGGATCGGCTGCATCATGATCTCCACGCCTGTGTTCTTCGCGGACGACGAGTGGATCGCACAGCCGCGAGACTGGCGCCCGAACATCGTCTCCGGAGCCGGGTATTCTCTCGATGAGGGAGAGGGTCGGCGCATCTGGGAGGAGTGTCTCGCGCGCGTCGGCTCCGTCTCGAGGGCCTCGAGCTCAATCGCCACGTTGGCAGGCGAGCCGGAAGCGCCGCGGTACGGCGCACCACAGCTTCTTCGGCCACGTCTCGGGCAGGGCACCTTCCGCGTGGCGGTCACCGGCGCCTACGGCGGCGCATGCGCTGTGAGCCGGGAGCACTCGCTTCCTGTCCTGGAAGCCGCGCACATCCGGCCCTACGGATCAGAGGGGTCGCACGAGGTCGTGAACGGGCTTCTCGTGAGAGCGGACATCCACCGGCTTTTCGACGCCGGTTACGTCACGGTCACCCCCGATCACCACTTCGTCGTGAGCCAGCGGCTTGCGAGAGAGTGGGAGAACGGCAAGGCCTGCTACGCATTGGACGGGCGAGAGATCGCCTTGCCGAGGCGGGTGAACGACCGCCCCGATGCGGAGCTCCTGCGCTGGCACAACGAGAACGTGTTTGAGAAGCTGGTGGCATAGGTGGACGTCTCGACCGTCACTACCTCGGACCGATCCCTCCTCCACGCGGTGCGCGAGGTGCTCTCGGACGCGGAGGACGCGTTCCTGTGCGTCGCCTTCGTCCAGGAGAAGGGCGTTCACCTGCTCCAGAAGGAGCTCGAGGCCCTACGGCGTCGACGGGTACGACCGCGGCTGCTCGTCACCACGACGTTCCAGACCACAAGCCAGCCTGCCCTCTCGATGGCCAATGGGCTCGGCCTCGATGTCCGTGTCCTGAACCCTGGCTCCGGGCGCACCTTTCATCCCAAACTTTACCTCGCTGCGAATGGCGCCAGTGCGAGCGCGGTCATCGGATCAGCCAACCTCACCGGTGGGCTGGCCACCAACCTGGAGGCCGGAGTCGCGTTGCGAGGGTCGCGGGACGACCAATCCCTGGCGAGAGCATGGGGCTGGGCCGAGGAGCTGTGGTCGGATCAGCGGGCCGAGCCCTGGACCCCAGGCGCCGCTGAACAGACCGTAGAGTCTTTCGACCCCGTCCTCTACGCAGCGCTCCGTATAGAGGTTGGGCGGGATCCGGTCTTCATGACGCTCGGTCGGCAGCCAAAGTCGAACCGGGTGCTCGAGCTCACGCCGGTCGAGGCGCAGGTGGAAACGGAGAGATCGCGGGGTAGATCTCGGGGAGCGGAGCCCATCCCGGCTTGGATGTTCAACCTGGCCTGGGAGCGCCTGCGCACGCACGGAACGCTCTCCAACTCCGAGCTCCTGAACGACCTGCGTGTTCATCGGTCGAGCGCCGTCTGCGCAATGCTCGCCAGGCTCCCGCAAATCGAGCGGATTCCCGGGAAGGAGATCGCTCTCCGGTGGCGCTGACCCTGGACGAGTTCTGCAGCCGCCTGGAACACTTGCGAGTCGACCGTTCGGGCGGCCTCGTCAAGCCTTACAAACCGCTCCTGGTCGCGGCGGTCGTGATCCTGATCCACAAGGGGAAGCAGCCCAGCCGCAACGTCTTCCTGGACGGCGGCCTGCGAAGCGCGTTCCAGCAATTGCTCGAGCTACTGTTCCCAAGATGGCCCAACGAGGCGAAGCCGGAGTACCCCTTCCGCCATCTGGAGAACGACGGCGTCTGGACGCTCGTTCCGATCGAGGGTGCATCCGAAGCGCTCCGCTCCGCCAAGGAAGCACGCGCGGAAGCATGGGACGTTCTCCGCCACGTCCGATGTGCGCAGCTCGACGGCGCGGTCTTCGAGCAGCTCGCGTCGAGCTTCGAAGCGCGCTTCCGTGTCCTGCGACTGCTCGCCCGTGCGTACTTCCCCACGGAGACCTCGGGGAGGCTTTGGGAATACCTCGGCGACGACCTGCCCGCTGTCGCGGTCACACGTGCAGCCGAAGGCGATCAGATCTCGGAGCGGGCGCTCGAAGAGCACCTCGAGCTGCACTGGGCCGAGACGCCGTTTGCGCGCAGCGGTGTCGAGCTCGCACGCCGTGAGGTCCACGGCTGGCCGTGCCGGCAGGTGTTCACGCCCGTGAACGCCATCGACCGGCTCGGGTTCGAGCCCGCTGCGAAGAGGTGGTGGGTGATCGAGCTCAAGCGCGGGCGCTCCGCGGACCAGGTCGTCGGCCAGGTCAGCCGCTACCTCGGCTGGGTCGGCGAAAAGCGGCGTGGGAATCGAGAGACTGCGGTCGGCGCGATCATCGTCCGGAGAGCCGATCCGAAGCTCCGATACGCGGTGAAGGCGAACGAGCGCCTTTCCCTCTGGGAGTTTGACGAGCGGCTAGAGGTGCGGCGGGTCGCGTGAGACGAACCGCGTGTTGGGTGAACGGTTGGTCACGCGCGCTCGTGAGCGATGGGTGAGATCTGGATGAACCGCTCTGGGGCACATACCGAACGCCCTGTCACTACTAGGAAGCTTCACGCCGCATGAGCCTAGACTTCGACGTCACAGGCACTCGAGCAGCTTGTTGTGGGGAGTTCAACCCGGGTATGTCCCCCCGCCCCGAGTCCGAGCCTCGTGCGAGTAGCCGTTCGCCACGGGCACAGTGGGGTGCAAGTATCGCGGCTGAGTGCCTGTAGTTGGCACCTCGCACCGGCGGCTCCCCTGCTAGACCGCTGGTCTGCTCTCGTCGAGTAGCGCACACCACCAGTGCGGGTCCCGATTCACCACAAACACGTGGTAGGATCTCCGGTGAATGGCGAAGGGAGAGCGCCGGTACGATCCGCGCTGCTCCTGTCGGGAGGGGGCATGGGCTCTTCTGTTGCGCCACCCAAGAGTACCGGCGCGGGCGGGGTAGTGTTCGAGGACAAGGTGTGCGCCTGGTTCCTCGCGCACATGCTAGTGGACGAGACGCCGAGAAGCTCCGCTGCCGGTGCGGTGAGACCATCCTCATGGCCGAAGGGCCGGCTAAGGCGTACGACAAGACACGGTTCGGGCCCAATCTCATGGCTCAGGTGGTGGTCTCGAAGTGCGCCGACTTGATCCCGCTCTACCGACAGGCCAAGGCCTACCGACGGATCGGGGTGCCCGTCGACGACTCGACCCTGGGCGAATTGTTTCACCGGACCGCCGAGATCACGGCTCCGCTTTCTGATCGGTTGCTCGAGGTAATTCGAGAGAAGGACATCGTCCTCGCGGACGAGACCACTCAGCGTGTGCAGGCGAAGAAGAAGACCCGTACGGCCTGGCTGTGGAGCTTCATCGGCAGGGACGAGCGCGAGAAGGAGCTCATCGGTTACGTCTTCTCCAAGAGCCGATCCGGCGAGACTCCGGTCAAGGTCCTCGGCGACACCGTCGGGAAGCTGCTGGTGGATGGGTACCAGGGGTACAACGGGGTGACTGTCCCAGGAGGCCGCGAGCGCGCGGGGTGCATGGCGCATGTAAGGAGGAAGTTCTTTGGCGCGCTCTCCTCGGCCCCGGAGGTGGCGAGGACGGCGATGGGCTACATCCTTGAGATCTACAAGGTCGAGCGTGCTGCTCTGGACCTTGGAATCGTCGGGACTGCCCAACATCTTGCGATGCGTGAGCAGCGCAGCAGACCGGTGATGGACGACTTCAAAACCTGGCTTGATGCGGAGGAGCCTCGGCATCCTCCCAAGGGCGACATGGGCCACGCCATCAGCTATGCGCTGGGCCAGTGGAATGCGCTCACGCTCTTCCTCACCGACCCCAGACTGCCAGTCGATAACAACCCTTCGGAAAACGCTTTGCGCGTTGCGGCCCTCGGTCGCGCCAATTTCCTTTTCGTCGGAAACGACACCGCCGGCGAGCACCTGGCCGGTTTGTACTCGCTGGTGATGACCTGCGAGGCGAACGGCGTAAACCCACTTGCCTACCTGGCGGACGTCCTTATCCGCGTCCAGACCCATCCCGCTTCGCGGATCGACGAGCTACTACCGCAGAACTGGACGCCGCTGAGTAGTCAGCCGTCGGCCTGACCGGTCGGCGGCGAAAACGAACAACTTGAACACGAGGGCACCGCCCGGCTCCGGGCAGCCGGGGACCTACGTCAACACCTACTTCTTGAGCCGGTTACGTTGAGGTTGCACGCAGCATGGGTCAACGGCTGACGGTCGATGAAGTCAACCAGCCGAAGTCAGGGCCCCGTAGTCGCCAGGGTCAACGCGGGATTCCCTGGCCGGTTACCCGGAGGGAGCCCGCTGCACGGGGCGTGCGCGCGGCGATAGTGTGGCCGCCCCCTTATCCCGCGGGCGGGTAAACGCAGGACCGATAGAGTTCCGCTCCAAGCCCCACGCGCAAGCTCGCGGTGTCCGCCCTCGAAGTGGGCCCCGGCGCCGAACAGCGCCTTTCAGAGGAGACACGACATGACCACTCCCGAGGCTGGCGAACCCACTCCGCACTTCACCTACGCGCAGCGTCGCCCCGCGGTGGAGGAGAGACTCGAGACGACGGGGGGACACACGCTCTTCGTTCGATCGTGGCGTCCTGACGGGAGCGCACGCGGCGTGGTCGTCATCGTGCCCGGCTTCAACTCGCACAGCGGCTACTACGGATGGGCTGCGGAGCAGCTGGTCGCGAGCGAACTCGCCGTCTACGCCGTCGATCTGCGGGGCCGCGGACGGTCGGACGGGGAGCGGTTCTACGTCGAAAAGTTCGGCGACTACGTGGACGACGTGTCGGCCGCGGTCAAGCTCGCGAAGTCCCGCGAGCCGGGGCTGCCGACGTTCCTGCTCGGCCACAGCGCCGGCGGCGTGGTCGCCTGCCTGTACGCGCTGGACCACCCGCGCGAGCTGAGTGGCCTCATCGCGGAGAGCTTCGCCCACGAGCTCCCGGCACCCGACTTCGCGCTCGCGGTGTTCAAGGGGCTGGGACACGTCGCGCCGCACGCGCACGTGCTGCATCTCAAGAACGAGCTCTTCACGCGGGACCCCAAGGCCCTGGAGGCGATGGACAACGACCCCCTGATCGCCCATGAGACGCAGCCGACGAAGACGCTCGCGGAGCTGGTCCGCGCTGATGCACGGCTGAAGCAGGAGTTCCCGTCGATGAAGCTGCCGGTGATGATCCTGCACGGCACCGCGGACAAGGCCACCCGGCCGAGCGGGAGCCAGCACTTCTTCGACGCAGTGGGTTCACTGGACAAGACCCTCAAGCTCTACGAGGGACACGCTCACGATCTCCTCAATGACGTCGACAAGGAGCTCGTGATGGAAGACCTCAAGAGCTGGCTCGTCGGCCACCTACCTCAGTGAAGCGCCGAAGCCTGACCACCAGGGAGGAGCAGTGGAGCTACACCTGTCGGACAAGGTCGCGGTGGTCACCGGCGCGAGCAAGGGGATCGGGCTCGCCGTGGTGCGGGCGCTGGTGGCGGAGGGCGCTCGGGTGGTGGCGGGTGCGCGCCATCCGAGCGACGAGCTGACGGAGCTCACCACCTCAGGTCGCACCCGGTTCGTCCCGGTCGACCTGAGCACGGCCACCGGGCCTGCGCACCTCGTCGAGCAGGCGGTGAGCGCGTTCGGCCGCCTCGACGTGCTGGTGAACAACGCCGGGGCCGCCCACCCTCGGCTAGGAGGGTTCCTCACGGTCTCCGAGGCGGACTGGGAGGCGACCATGGCGCTCGACTTCTATGCCGCGGTCCGCGCCACCCGGGCGGCACTACCCCACCTCCTCCGCACCGGGGCAGGCACGATCGTCACTGTCAGCTCGGTGAACGCGTTCCTGCCGGACCCGCTGGTGATCGACTACTGCGCCGCCAAGGCGGCGTTGACCAACTTCCTGAAGTCGTTGTCCAAGGAGGTCGGGCCGCGCGGGGTTCGCGTGAACTCGGTCAGCCCCGGCCCGGTCGCCACAGCGCTCTGGCTCGGCGGAGATGGGGTCGCCGCCACGGTGGCGCGTGCCAGCGGAGGCGAACCGGACGCGATCGTACGCCAGGCATCCACCGCCATGGCGACCGGAAGGTTCACTCGGCCGGAGGAGGTCGCAGATCTCGTCATCTTGCTCGCCAGCGACCGCGCCGGGAACGTCACGGGATCCGACTTCGTCATCGACGGGGGCCTCGTCACCACGCTCTGAGCGACCGCCGCGTTCGTCTCCTCGGCGAACCCCGATGGGGTGTAGCCACCTCGCCGTTGTCGATCCCGCGGCTCTCCGCTCGACCACCCTGCACAAGACCAAGCTCGTTACACTCGGGCGCCACCTAGAAGAGTTGGGCTACGAGATCGTCGGGCTCCTCACATCGAATCCGGAAGACGAAGATCAGAAGACGCTCTTCCTTCGAGCGGACAGAGTCGAGGTGCATTCCGTCGACTCACTACACGAGCGGAACGCGCAGCTTGGCGACATCGCTCTTTGCTACGGCCAGGCCTTCGGCGCCGAGTACGTCCGGCACTACCTGCTCCACCACCCGGCTCCGCCCCCGCGACAGGGGGTGCTCCTGTGAACGTCGACCTCCCGCTCGATGCCTTCCTCAAGCGGCTCAACCTGGCCAACACCCGCCGGATCTGGCGCGACCTCTGCTCCCGCGCCGAGAAGGAAGAGTGGTCCTACGAGCACTTCCTCTCCACCCTCGCCACCGGGGAGGTCGCTCACCGCCAGCAAACGCGGCTGCAGAAGCTCTCCCGCCGCGCCGGTTTCCCCTTCCTCAAGACCATCGACGAGTTCGACTTCACCTACCAGTCGACCGTCCGCCTGCCGCTCATCGGTTCCTACCTCTCACCGGACTTCGTCACCGACGGCCGCTGCCTGATCCTTTCCGGAAAGTCCGGCCGCGGGAAGACTCACCTCGCGGTGGCCATCGCCTACCGGGCGATCCAGAACGGCTTCGACGCCGTCTTCACCACCGCGGCCTCGCTCATCGATGAACTCTCCGCCGCCAGCCTCCGCGGCCGCCTGCGCGAGGCGCTCGCAGCGTACCTGCACCCGCACGTGCTCGTGATCGACGAGGTTGGCTACCTGGCCTACGGCGACGACGCCGCCAACGTGCTCTTCCACGTCGTCAACGAGCGCCACCTGAAGCGTCGCTCGATGGTCTTCACCACCAACAAGTCGCTCGATGCCTGGGGCCGCGTCCTCCACGACGAGGACCTCGCGGCCGCCATCGTCGACCGCGTCCTCGAGCGCGGCCGCCATCTCAAACTCGACGGACCATCCATGCGGACGCGGCACCTGGGCCTTGACGATCCCACCACTGCTGAGCCATCAACTCAACCGGCCAGAATTTCCGGAAACCGGACCGGCAGAGTTTCCGGAGCCCACAACCCGCATCGACGGCCTTCGAGGAAGCGCTGCCCCGGGTCTCCATCGCCGAGAACCCCTTCCCTAAAACTCGCGTGCCGGTTGGGTATCCCCTCGTCCCCGTAAGGGGCGGTCCCGCGAGCATGTAGAAGAAGGCCGATCGGGAGCCTCGCCGACGTCCATACCCGATCGGTAGCGGCCCTGCAGCCCGGCGCCTCGTGATGCTTCCGGCAGCGGGAAACAGCTTCGCGGCCCGGGCCGTTTCCCCCTTCAGCGCTTCACATTCCCGATCGGCCATGGGGTGCCTCCCCATAGACTGCGGAGGACGACCGTGAGATTCGACGCGTTCTCGTTCGGGAAGATCCGCATCGATGGCACCACCTACGATCACGACGTGGTGATCGTGCAAGGGAAGGTCCGCAAGCGCCGGAAGAAGCCGTCCAAGAAGTATCGAGACGAGTTCGGTCACACTCCCCTGTCCCTCGACGAGGACATCCCCTGGCAGTGCAAGCGGCTCGTCATCGGCACCGGAAGGGAGGGCGGGATGCCCGTCATGGAACAGGTCATGCGCAAGGCCCGCCGCCGGGGGATCGAGCTGTTCGTGGGACCGACGGCCCAGGCCATCCGGATCCTCGCTCGCCGCTCGCGCGACACCGCCGCGATCCTCCACATCACCTGCTGACCGCTCTTCCGGCCTCGCTCTCCAAGAAGAGGGCTCGGCCCGTACTCTTCCCCCCTCAATAGACGCGAGGGATGAGGCGAAACCGGACCTCTCGGCAGTACTCCGCATATCCGGGTAGCTCATTTGAGAGCATCCGCTCCTCGTCCCGGAGCCGGAAAACGAGGACGCAAAGGAAGGGAAGGACGAGCGGTAGGCTGAAAAGCGAACCCAGGGCCAAGGGCGTCGCGGCGAGCAGCAACAATGCCCCCGCGTACATCGGATGGCGCACGTGCCGGTAGGGCCCGGTGGAGATCACCCGCTGGCCGGCGCTCACCTCGATCGTGGCCGAGGCGTGGCTGTTCTCTCGGAAGACGAGGAAGACGATGGCGAATCCCAACACCACGAGCGCATCGCCGAAGAGGGCGGCCTCGACCGGAACCCTCGACCAGCCGAAGCGCCGATCGAGGCCCGACACCACGTAGATCCCGACGAAGAGGGCACTCGCGAGCGCCTGCAGGATCTTCTGTCCCCGGCGACGCTCGGAGATCGGCCCGACCGAAAGCCGGCGTCGAACCAGCTCCGGGTTCTTTCTCAGGAAGTGGACGGTCACGAGGAGCACGGCACCCAGGAAGACGGCGCAGTACACCCAAGCCTGCCAGTAGCGGAAGGTCATGGCCGACCCGAAAAGCGCCCCCATGATGACGAGCATGAGGAACGCAGCGCCGGCGAAGGACTTCACCCACAGCCTGTCAGCCTTTCCTCCGGACATGGGCAGCCCACCCAAGAGATGCGATCCTGGCCACGCGGCGTAGGCGGAATACTCTAGGCCGGACCGGCGCCCTCGAGGCGACGAAATCGACCACTTCCCCGATGGCGGCCTTTCAGGAAGACGACACCGAAGGCGGAGGCCCGTCGCCTCCACCAACGACACGAGTACCCTTCGAGCGACACGGGCGTGGCCCGGCCCCCAGGGCCGGACCTTCGGGCGACGAACCCGAGCACCCGACCCTGTCCCGGCCTCTTCTCGATCCCAAACGCGACACCGGTGGTCATGGATGGCTCGGGCTCGAGTCAAGCACCTCCGGCCGGACCCCCGCAGAATCGGCCGTGGGAATCTCGCCCTCTCGGACGATTGACCCCCGCCCTCCGGGCTCGTGTGTGTGACGCAGGGCGTCGTCACCGTCGCGCCTTCGGGCGTCATGGCCGTGTCGCATCCTCAGAGGTCGGAATCGATGCCGCCGTGTTGAGACGCCGGCTCTCGGATCCGCACCCCTCCGCGCGAAACGAGACGCGCGAGTGCCATGACCCGGGTCAGGAGGCACCGCGCGCGAATCCCGGGTGCCAGTGCGCCGCAGCGATTCGGTATACTCGCGAGCCTGTTACGAACACGGCGGGCGAGACCTCATCCAAAGGCCCCACCGTCGGTCGGGAGCCGTCCCTTTGCCTCACGAAAGACGCCGCCGAGCGCGACGCCCCAGGCCGGCACCGTCCGAACCTGCGGCTGCTTCGGCTCGCGAGCCAACCCGGGTGGTCGGCATCGGCGCCTCGGCCGGAGGCCTCGATGCCCTGGAAAGGCTCTTCTCGGAGCTGCCCGCGGACAGCGGCCTCGCCTTCGTCGTGGTGCAGCACCAGGATCCGCGCCACCCCAACACCCTCGCAAACTTGCTCGGCCGATGCACCCGCATGCCGGTGTCCAAGGCACAGGACCGCGTTCGCCCGGAGCCGAACCAGGTGTACGCGATGGCGCCGAAGACCCTCCTCTCGGTGCAGGGGGGAGCGCTCCGGGTCGCCGCCTCGAGCGAGGGTGCTTCCGCTGGCCGGATCGACGCCTTCCTCTCCTCGCTCGCAAAGGATCGCGGCGAGAACGCAGCCGGGGTGGTCCTCTCGGGGGCGGGGAGCGACGGGATCGCCGGCCTTCGGGCGATCAAGGACCGCGGCGGGCTCGCGCTCGCCCAGGATCCCAAGACCACGGCCCGTGGGGGCCTGGCGCACCCGCTCGTCGAGGCGGGCCTCGCGGACCGAGCCCTCCCGGTCGAGGAGATGCCCTCGGCCCTGGTCGCGTGGGCGCGCCACCTCGCTTTCGGCAAAGGCGCGGCCGGAACCACGATCGACGCGGATCTGGCGGGAAACCTAGGCGCGATCTGCGAGGTATTGCGACGAGGCACGGGACACGACTTCAGCCACTACAAGCAGGGCACGTTGCTCCGCCGAATCCGGCGGCGGCTCCATGCCCATCGGGCCGCCTCCGCCTCCGATTACCTCCGGGTCCTCGAACGGGATCCCGCGGAGCCTCGCCGGCTGGTGAAGGACCTCCTCATCGGGGTGACCCAGTTCTTCCGTGACCCAGATTCATTCGCCGCGCTCGCCCGGCAGGTGTTGCCCACGATCATGGAGGGCACGCCCGTCGACGTTCCGATCCGCATCTGGGTCCCGGGCTGCGCCTCGGGAGAGGAGGCCTATTCGCTCGCGATCCTCGTGCACGAGCATTTCCGGCGCCAGGGGACGGAACGGCGCATCCAGATCTTCGCCACCGACGTCGATCCCGAGACCATCGCACAGGCACGTGCCGGTCTTTACCCGAGCGACATCGCGGAGGACGTCTCTTCCGAACGGCTCAAGCGCTTCTTCGTCCACGAGGGGTCGAGCTGGCAGGTCGGCTCCGAGCTCCGCGAGGCCTGCGTCTTCTCCCTGCATAGCCTCATCCGAGATCCCCCCTTCTCCGGCCTCGACCTCGTCTCCTGCAGGAACGTGCTCATCTACCTCCAGCCGGATCTGGAGAAGAAGATCATCCCCCTCTTCCACTACGCCCTCCGGAGCGGAGGCTACCTCTTCCTCGGCCCGGCCGAGGCGCTCCCCGATCACAGCGATCTCTTCCAGGTGGTGGACAAGAAGCATCGGATCTTCCGGCGGAGGGAGACCCTGGCGCGCCCAAGGATCGATCTCTCGATCTCCGCCCGGCCCCTGCGGCGCTTCGAGCCTCCGGCGTCGGCCCCCCCGGCGAGGACGGCGCGCCAAGGTTCCGCCGCGGCGATCGAGCGGATGCTCCTCGACGACTACACCCCCCCCTGCGCGGTCGTGAACGAGCGAGGGGAGATCGAGTTCGTCGCCGGCCGCATCGGACGCTTTCTCGCCCCCCCGGCCGGAGCGCCCGCCTCGAACCTCCTCGACGCCGTGCGGGACTCGCTGCGACGCGAGCTGCGGACCAGCCTTCGTGCCGCCGTCGCCTCGGGGGGCCGGATCGTCCGCGACGGGGTTCCGGTGGAGCTCGAGGACGGGGTTCGCCGGGTGCGCCTCACGGTGAGGCCGGTGCCGGGGTCCGAGGGGCTGTTCGCGGTCGTCATCCAGGAGCGCGCCCTCGAGCCCGGCGAGCAGACCGAGGCGGCGGGCCCCCCGGCCGTTCCCCCCGCCCTGGAGCAGATCGAGACCGAGCTGCGCTCGACGCGCGCCGACCTGAAGGCCGCCATCGAGAGCGCCGAGACCGCGAACGAGGAGCTGCGCTCCACCAACGAGGAACTCACCTCCACCAACGAGGAGCTGCAATCCGCGAACGGACGGTTGCAAGGCTCGAAGGAGGAGCTCCAGTCCCTGAACGAGGAGCTCGAAACCGTGAATGCCGAGCTCCAGCGGAAGGTGGACGAGCTCGGACTCGCCAACTCCGACCTGCAGAACCTGTTCACCTCCACCCAGATCGCCACGGTGTTCTTGGATCGCGAGATGCGGATCGCACGGTTCACCCCGGCGGCGATGGCGCTCCTCCATCTTCTGGAGGGCGACATCGGCCGGCCCATCGCCGACTTCGCCCCCCGGTTCGAGGGCTTTGACCTGGTCGCGGACGCGGGCCAGGTCCTCGCCACCGAGACCCCGATCGAGCGGCAGGTCCGCCTCGGCCGTCCTCCGCGCTGGTTCATTCTCCGCCTCTTGCCCTACCGGACCGCCGAGAACCTCGTCGCCGGCGCGGTGGTCACCTTCGCCGACGTGAGCGACCTGAAGCGCGCCGAGGACGAGCTGCGAGCCGCCCGCGAGCGAGCGGAGTGGCTCGCCTCCTTCCCCGCCAAGAACCCCATCCCCATCGCCGAGATCGACGCCGACGGCCGGGTCCGCTACGCAAACGTCGCGGCGGAGCGGCTCTTTCCCGACCTCTACGCCTTGGGGAGCCTCCATCCCTGGCTCCGGGGGTGGGACGAGGTGGTGCGGGTCTTTCGGGGGGAGGGCACGGCCGCGACCGCCCACGAACGAATCGTGGCGATCGGCGAGCGGTCGTTCGAGCAGCACATGTACTCCGTGCCCGAGACCGGGTGCATCCGGATCTACGCGGTCGACGTCACCGAGCGGCGACGGGTGGAGGAGGCGCTGCGGGAGAGCGAGGAGAGGTACTCGGTCATCTTCGACAAGGCTCCCTTCGCCATCGCCCTGACCAAGATCCCGGAGGGCACCTTCGTCAGCGTGAACGACGCCTTCTTGAGGTTGTTCGAGTTCGCTCGGGAGGACCTCATCGGGAAGACGAGCGTGGAGCTGCGCCTGTCGGATGCGGAGGATCAAGCGCGGGTGACCGCGGAATTCCGGGAGCGCGGCTCGGTTCGCGACCTCGAGGTGAGCCGCACCACCCGCTCCGGCGCCCGGATCGTCCTCTCCCTGAACCTCGAGCGCATCTCCATCGGCGGCCAGGAATTCGTCCTCTCCAGCATCCAGGACATCACGGCGCGCAAACGGGCGGAGACCGATCGCGAGCGGGTGGTGGCGGAGCTCGATGCCACCCTGGCCTGCCTGCCCGACGGCGTGGCGGTGTACAAGCTCGACGGCTCGATCGCCTACATGAACCCGGCGGGACAGGCCATCACCGGGTTCTTGGCCGATGGCTGGAAGACCTCGACCGCCGAACGGATCGAGCGGCTCCGAATGGCGAGGGAGGACGGGACGGCCTACTCGCCCGACCAGACGCCCGCCGCCCGAGCGCTGCGGGGCGAGACGGTGCCCTCGGAGGTGATGCGCCTGCGGCGCATCGGCGGGCCGAGCCTCTGGATCTCGAGCGGGGCGGCCCCGATCGTGTCGAGCCACGGCGAGCGCATCGGCGCCGTGGGCGCGTTCAGCGACATCACCGCTCTCAAGCGGGCCGAGGAGGCGGTGGTGCGATCCCGCGCGGGGCTGAGCCGCCTCGCCGACGCGTCGCTCAGCGTCATTCGAGAGACCGGCCTCGAGGACATGCTCCGGGCGATCTCGGAGGCCGCCCTCGCCCTCACCGGGGCGCGGTGCGCCACCAGCGGGCACGGGTACGTCGGCGGCCGGTTCACGGTGAGCGGATCGGCCCGGGCGCCTGACGCCCCGGACTGCCCTCCCGGCAACATGTTCGCCGGAGGCATCCAGGACGACCTCGCCGCCGGGACCGACGTGATCCGCCTCACCGATGAGAAGATGCGAACCCATCCAAGATGGTGGGGGTTACCCGAAGGCCATGTCCCCCTGCGGGGCCTCCTCGGCGTGCGCCTGGCCGATCGCAACGGCAAGACGAACGGGGTGATCCTCGTCACCGACAAGAAGGACGGCGAGTTCACCGAGGAGGACGAGTCGCTCCTCCGCCAGCTGGCGATGATCGCCTCCCTCGCCCTGCAGCACGTGGAGGCACGGATCTCGCTCGAGGAATCGGACCGGAGCAAGAACCACTTCCTCGCGGTGCTCTCGCACGAGCTGCGGAACCCGCTTGCCCCCATCCGGAATAGCCTCTACCTCCTCGACCGGACCCCGCCTGGCAGCGAGCAGGCGAACCGAGCCCATCGGGTGATCGATCGCCAGGTGGGCCATCTGACCCGGCTCGTAGACGACCTGCTCGACGCGACCCGCATCTCGCGGGGGAAGATCCAGCTTCGGCGAGAGCGGCTCGACCTCAGCGAAGTCGTGCGGCGCGCGGCCGAGGACCATCTCATCTCGTTCGCGAACGCCAGCATCGAGCTCCGGGTCCTCGTCCCTCCGGCACCCCTCTTCATCGTCGCCGACGGGACCCGGGTCACCCAGGTGGTCGGTAACCTCCTCGAGAACTCGCTCAAGTTCACGGAACGCGGCGGGAGTGCGACGGTTCGGGTCGAGGAAGACGAGAGTGGACGAGAGGCCACCCTCCGGGTCCTCGACACGGGCGCCGGCATCGCCCGGGCCGCCTTGCCCCGCGTGTTCGAGCCCTTCATGCAGGCGGACACCACCCTCGATCGAAGCAAGGGAGGACTGGGCCTCGGCCTCTCCCTGGTGAAGGGCCTCGTCGAGATGCACGGCGGCACCGTGAGCATCCACAGCGAGGGCGAGGGAAGGGGCACGGAGGTGACCGTGCGCCTTCCCCTGGATGCGGGAGAAAAGGCGACGAGCGGTCCGCCTCGCCCCTCCACCCGCTCCCCGCGGCGAGTGCTCGTCATCGAGGACAACCCCGATGCCGCCAGCAGCGTTCGCGACCTGCTCGAGCTCACGAACCACACCGTGGCGGTCGCCCTCTCCGGTCGCGAGGGAATCGAGAAGGCCCGAACGTTCAAGCCCGACGTGGTCCTCTGCGACATCGGGCTACCGGGGATGGACGGGTACGAGGTGGCGCGCGCCTTCCGGAGCGACTCGGACCTTCGAGGCTCGGTGCTGGTCGCCCTCACCGGCTACGCCGCCCCCGAGGACCTGGCCCGGGTGCGGGAAGCCGGCTTCGACGTGCACGTCGCGAAGCCGGCCAGCCCCGAGGTCCTCGAAGAGGCGCTCTCGGCGGACCCGCCGAAGGATGTCTAGAGCTAAGGCCGCCCGGAAGAGGAGGCGATCCCGCCCTCCCACCGGGAAGAAGGCTCGCGATCCCCCGAGGCGAGCCGCTCGTCAGGCCGGGCCCATCCCATCGAGGTAGCGGACGACGCCGTCCACCACCTTGCGCAGGTTCCCGGGGATGAGCGCGCTCACGAAGGCCTCGATCCCCTTCGAGACGGCGGCCTCGAGGAAAGCGGGGACGCCGGGGAGCCCCGTCGCCATCACCACGAGCTCCCCCTCGAACGAGACCCGGGTGCCCCGGCCCCCCATGGCTGGCTCGTAGCGGCTCGCCCCCGTGCATCGAACCCTGTCCGGGAAGAAACCCATCTCGATCCCAAAGCGGCACACGTGGTCGTGCGGGTCCCAGGTGGCCCGGTCGATCCAGGTCAGCATCTCGGGCCTCACCACCGCCGAAAGGGCCGCGGGGATCTTCGCCCGGGCGGTCCACCGGTTGACGAGCCGGACCGACCCGTCCGGAAGCTCGGCGCGCTCGACCACCACGATTCGCTCCACGTCGTCGAGGTACTTCGCCACCTCCGGCAGCGCGTCGCGGGCGGTGGCGAAGACCCGCTCCACCGGCTGGCGCGCCATGGCCATCCCCCGGAACGCGCTCAAGAGGCCCCCTCCCTTCGCAGGTAGGCCTCCCGGGCCCGCTGAACCTCGCTCGAGGGGCGCAGCCGCGCTCGCAGCGCCCGAGACACGTGGGGGCTCGCCACGAGCAGCCAGGCGATCGCGTCGGCCAGGGCGGCGCGCGCCGGCCGCGGGGCATAGCCGAGAGCGGCCGCCTTCTTGTGGCTGTACCAGTAGAACCGGCCGACCTGCCGGGCCTGGGCCCGGGTGGAACGGGGCGGCGTCCCGGTCACGCTCGCCCAGGCCTCCATCCAGGCGGCAGCGAGATAACAGGCGGTGTGCCCCGCCAGGACCCGGGGCGGGGGCAGGCCCGACAGCTCCGCGATGGTCCGGTGGACGAGCGACCACTCCCAGTTCTCGGAGCAAAGGACGTAGCGCTCACCGGGCACGCCCCGCTCGGCGGCGAGAATGTGCCCGCGGGCCACGTCGGCGGCGTGCACGATGTTGCATCCACCCGGCCAGGTGGTCCCCAAGAAGTCGTCCCAGTAGGCGAGGATGATCCGGGTGCTCTGGCTCAGCCTGAAGTCGTGCGGCCCGACCACCACGCCGGGACAGACCACCACGAGCTCCACCCCGAGCGATCGAGCCCGCTCGAGGGCCGCCGCCTCCTGCCGGACCTTGGCCCGGTCATAGGGGCTTGCCTCCGGGTCGTCCGCGGCCCTCGACTCGTCGAGCGGCACGGCGCGGGTGCTCGAACCGAGCGTCACCGACGAGGAGGTGAGCACCACCCGCCGCACCCCCGCCTCCCGGGCGGCTTCCACCGCATGGAGAGCCCCCTCCACCGCCGTCCGGCGGAGGGCCTCCTCGGAATGGCCCCAATAGGCGAAGGTGGAGGCGGCGTGGTAGACCACTTCGCAGCCTTGGGCCGCGCTCCGGAACGATGGCCGGTCGAGCACGTCCCCCTCCACCGCCTCGACCGAGAGGCCCGAGAGTCCCCGCTTTTCGCTCCCCGGCCGGACGAGGACCCGCACCTCCTCTCCGTCGGCAAGCAGGGCCCGCACGAGATTCGCGCCCACGAGACCGGTGGCGCCCGTCACGAGCACCTTCATCTCCCCCCCTAGGAGCCCCCCGCAGACGGTGGGCTCAGATCCTTCTTCACCGCGTCGGCGAGCTCCATCGCGAAGGCACGCGCGGCGGCGAGGATCGAGGTGGAGGCGCGCCGCACGGCACGGGTCCCCTGTTCGGTGACTCCCGGCCGACGCACGTCCTCGGCGCGGAAGTGACGGAAGCCGAGCTCGTCCGTCTCCCGGGGGGCCGGCCCACGCCGGATCGCCTTGTGCAGGGCGGCCGAGAGAACCCCTCCGCCCTTCTCGTCGTCCGAAAGGCCCAGCTTCTTGAGCACGGCCTCGAGCGTGGAGAGGGGGTCCGTCTCCCGCTGCGGCCCCGCAAGGGAGGGGCGCCCGATCCGGAACTCGCGCCCCTCGTAGCAGGCCTCGAAGTTCCCCATGGTCGCGTCGAAGTACTGGTGGTAGGCCCACAGCTCTACCGCGTTCCTCACCTCCGGGTTCAGGTCGAGCCTCGCCGCCTGAAAGAAGAGGGGGAGGGCGAAGCGCTGGCGGGCCACCACGCTCACCCGCGTCCCCGAGCCGGCGTCGGCGAAGCGGACGATGCCGTCGTCGAAGTCGGCCGAGCCGTTCGAGCTCTTCACCGTCCGCCAGTAGATGGCGCGCGCCCGCTCGGCGTAGCGGATCACCTCGAGCTTGGCCACGTCGATGGGCTTTCCCCCGTAGAGGACCATGAAGCCGGGCTGGGGGAGGAAGAGGGTCCGCTCCGCCTGGTGGACGACCCGGCCGTCCCCGTCGAAGGCCACCTTGACGGTATGGCCCCCGATGTAGTCGTTCATGAAGCTCACCGCGCGCTCGATGGGGACGCGCTCGACGAAGGAGGAATACGGCGCCTCGAGGAGTCGCGAGTACTCGAACACGATCGACCCGTCGAGGCGCAGGTGCTTCAGGCCGTGGCCGTCGACCGGGGCGTCCCTGACGAGCCGCTCGAGCGACTCCATGTAGCCGCTCACCGCCTCGTAGTCCTCGGGCTTGACGAGGTCGAGATCGAGGTCGAGCGACACTTCCCTTCTCGGCAGGCGGTCCTTGTCGAAGAGCGTCCAAAAGCTCTCGAGCGCCTCAGCCGCGGCGGAGAGCTGGTACTGGAGCGTCACCACCACCCCGAGCGCCAGGGCGAGGTCGTCGGCTACGGCGTAGACCGGGGCCACCCAGGAGTTGAGCGAGCCGGTGCGCGCATCCCGGAAGGGGAACCGCTCGCGGTTCACCCTGGGAATGAGCGGGAGAAGCTCGAGCCCGAGTGCGCTCGTGCGAAGCGCGCGGCCGAAGGAGTCCGAGACGAGGGGGTGGACGCGCCGAAGGCCCGGGTAGGGAGCGAGGTCCCCATCCACGGTCCGCTCTTCGGGGAGGCCCAGGGCCCGGAGCGCGGCCGCGACGAGCGACGAGCGGTAGGGGTCCTCCGCCATCTTCGTGGCGCCCCCCCAGTCGGCGAGGACGGCGTCGGTCGAGGCGATGAGCGTGGCCGTGGAGAGAGGTCTCGGCACCGAGGCACCGAAGGAGCCGTGGTTCGTCGTCACCGCGTCGATGAGGGCGAAGTGCACGGGCGTGCGGCGCAAGAGGTCGACGCAAAGACCGGCCGGGTCGAGCCGGCCGCGCCAGGCTCGCCCCTCTCCGTCCTTGCCGGGGAGAGCGGAGAGGAGGGTGTGAAGGCACAGGGCGTAGCCCTCGACCTCGTCCGTCCGGCTCTTGGCGAACACGACCCGAAACTGCGCCTCGAGCCAGGCCCGGGAGAGCGAGGCCCCATGAAGGACGCTCTCGGCGGGGAACCCGCCCGGCTCAAGGTCCTCAGACAGGTCGAGGACCTCGTAGCTCTGTCCAGAGGGCGTGACGAAGCCGTACCCGAGAAGGTCGGCGAGAGCCAGGGCATCGCGGTTCTCGAGCCACCGGTCGAGGGGCCCGCTGGCGTGACCCACCGCAACCCTCTCGTAGCCCCGGTCGTGTAAAAGTTCGATGAGGAGCTCGACCAGGGTGGGATCGGTCGCAATGGGCGAGCCGCGGTCGTAGGCTTCGAGCTCGGGCAGGATCAGGATCCTGAGCTCCGCAGGGGGCGTCGCCGCGGCGCTCGCGACTTCCTCGAGCCGCTCGAAAAAGCCTGCGCGGCTGAGTAGCTCGAGGAGCGTCGAGCGCAAGTCGGCATCCCGGCCCTCGAGCGAGAGGAGGACGAGCCGCGCCGTCCTCTCGTCACTACGCTCGCTCTCGGTGAACATGGTGAGCGCCGACAATCGGGCGCTCGGCCCCCGGCTGTCAAGCTCCCGCGGCCGACGCGGGAGACCCGGATGGAGCGCCGGGCGGCGCGCGGCCGGGCTCGTTCTCGTGGCGCCCAATCTCTGACCCGAACAGAAGGTAGAGAGAGATGAAGGGGCCAGTTCCGGGACGAGGACGAGGCCCCCGGCGGGACCTACCAGCCCGGGGCGCGCCTTGACGGAAGGTGTGAAGATGGGCTCTGTTCCGCTCGCCCCGGGCCTCCCCCCGTGCCGGGAACGAGAACGCCATGGCTGACCTGTCCATCGATAGCACGATCACGAACGGGGGCGGGCCGCCGTACCAGACCGACTCGAGCATCACCGTCAATTCCGTCCCCAAGCTGGACACGAGCGTCGAGCTCTCCACCCCCAATCCGCTCAAGGGCACGCTCAAGATCGAGCCGACCGACGTCCACATCACCTCCGACTCGAAGATCTCCACCGACGTCCGGCTCACCTTCGAGGACACCTTTCGCGCCTCGATCGAGCTGAAGCCGGTCCTGGCCGATCTCTGCCTCAACGTGAGGTTCGCCCCGCTTCCACCGACCCGGGTGCGGCAGCCGTACTGTCACCGGCTCAGCCTCTCGTTCCTCGGGTTCGAGGTCTTGGGCCTCAACCTGGCCGGCGAGCTCGAGACCACGGTCGAGGACGCGCCCCGCCATGCGGCCCTGGTCGGCCCCGCCTCGGCCCACCGCCCCGAGGGGTGCCATCCCGGGCACGAGGTCGGCGGTCTACACATCCGCCTCGGCCACTAGAGGAGGTCACGGGTGAGCGAGCCATCCACCGCGTTCGCCGTCCTCGACTTCCCGGCCGACGAACCCATCGCCTTCATGGGACCCCCCGGAGCGCTGCGGGCCGAGGTGCGGCTCGCGAATCCCTCCGGGGAGCGAAGGGTCTTCCGCGCAGGGGAAGCCCGCCTCGAGGGCACCTCCCTCTCCCCCGCCGCCGTCCGGCCGAGCCTCCCCGTGGTCCTCGAGGCGGGGGCGTCCCGGCGGATCGCGCTCACCGTCGAGTTGCCTCCCCGAACGCCACCGGGGGCGATCGGGGGCGAGGTCCTCTTCGGCGACACCCGCCACCGGGCCGAGTTCTTCGTGGTCGAGCACGTGTCGCTCGAGATCTCCCCGGGCGAGCTCTTCGTCGAGGCCACCCCGGGCGAGACCGTCAGGCGGCAAATGGTCTTCCGGAACGCGGGAAACGTTCCCCTCGAGGTGACGGGCCCCCTCCCCGTTCCGCTCGAGGCCGAGCCCTTGCCCGGCCAGCGCCTGGCCCGCGCCCTGGAAGCGCTCCGGGCCGAGCCGGCCGGACCGGCCACCTCGGCCGGAGCGAAGCAGGGCCGGGAGCCGAAGCTCCCGCTCGCTCGCCTCGGTCCCTTGGGCGGAAGCGCAAAGCTCGCGCCCGGCCAGACCGCCCTCGTCGAGATGGGCCTCGAGATTCCCCGCGGGCTCGAGCCCGGGACTCGCTACCTCGGCGCCGCTCCCTTACAGGCCGCGACGCTCCGGCTCGTGGTCCTCGCGAAGGCCGAGAAGGGCACCCATCCCCCGAAGAGGAAAGCATGAGCGAGCATCACGCGACGTGGACCCGGGACCCGTGTCACAGGCAGCACCACGAACGGAGCACGCCCGGACAGCTCGGAGACTGGATGGAAGAGGTGTACGGACCGATCTGGAGGGGGATGAGCGACTTCTGGACGGCCGCCCTCGACCCGCGGAGGTGGGCGCCGCCCGCGGGGCCCTTCCGGGAGAGGAGACCTTGCGGCTGCGAGCACGTCCACTGCGACCCCTGCGCCTGCACCGTGTGCGATGCCGACCTCGAGGCCAAGGCCTACGTGGGCGAGGTTCGCGTCTTCCCGGTCACCCTCGAGAACCCGCGCTCGCGCCCCCGGACCGTCACCGCCCGCCTCTCGGGGTGGGTGACCGCCGACGGAGAGAAGCTCGAATGGCCCACGGAGGTCCTGCCCCCGACCGTAGAGCTCGGGCCGTGCCAGGAAGCCACCCTGGGGGTGGTGGTGAAGGTGGTTCTCCCCGGGACGAGGCCCCCGGCGCCGACACCCTCGCCGAACCCGGTTCCCGACCAGGCCGACCCCCGCGCGTGCCTCGTGGCTTACTGCGACCTCTCGCTCGACGGGTGCGAGACCCGTCCCATTCGCCTGGCCCTGGCCATCCTGCCGCGCCGCTGCGGCGCCTTCCTCGAACGGTGCGGTTGCGCCTGCTGCTGACCTCGGAGACCCACCATGAACGAGACCCCGCCTCCCATCTGGAAGTCGATGCAGGATTTCGCGACCCGCGTCGCCAACGAGCAGTCGCGCCTTTGGCAGGACTACCTCGACACCGTCTTTCCCCGGACGAGGGAGCAGCGCGGGGCCGCGAGCCCCTCGCGACCTTCGGCCGCGGTGGCCGGCGATGTCCTCTCCGACGCCGGGGAGCGAACCGCCCGCCTCTTCCGCGACTTCTCCGACTTGACCGTGCGCTACTACCGCGGCCTCTTCGAGGCAGGGCGCTCCTACGCGGAGGCCATGGCCCAGGCCTTCACCAAGGGAGGGGGCGTCGTCGCCGGGAAGGGCTCGACCCTGGAGATGGATGCCCGCGTCGGTCAGGAGGCCGCAGCCTCCTTCTTCGTGGAGAACCGACGCGAGGGAGCCATGAAGGTCGAGCTGGAGGTCTCACCGTTCTCCGCCATCCCGGGGCCGGACGCCTTCGACGCCGGCCTCGTCATCGAGCCTCCCCACTTCACGCTCGGCCCGGGCGAGGAGCGACGGGTCACCCTTCGGCTTCCGCTGGATGGCGCCCGCTTTAAGGCGGGGACGACCTACCTCGCCACCCTCGCCAGCAAGGGCGACCCCGAGGTGCGCCTCCTCCTCAGGGTGAACGTCCACGAGCCGAAGGACGCTGCCGCCCCGCCGCCGGACCGGCACTGATGCGACAGTACCCCTTCGGATTCCACATCGCTCTCGACGGCAACGGCATCAACGGCCTCGAGGGCCGCGCCGGGGTCTGCCTCTTCCTCTTCGATCCGGCGGACGACGCCTTCGGCTACAAGATCGCCTACTTCGACGGCATCGCCGGGGGCCACGCCGTGAGCGTGAACCCGAGCGGCACGGTCGGGTTCCT
>Ga0335071_10001854_pt1 | contig 22733 bp, 10 predicted proteins | sample Lox_Sample_15_FD_206724 | JGI IMG/M metagenome (GOLD analysis project Ga0335071, IMG submission 206724) | Soil microbial communities from Loxahatchee National Wildlife Refuge, Florida, United States - Lox_Sample_1.5 | ecosystem: Environmental > Terrestrial > Soil > Wetlands | place: USA... | reverse complement strand
CGGTCGCGACCCGCCGCGCCCGGCTTCGCCGCGCTTGCGATCGCACCTACACTGACGGTCGCGACCCGCCGCGCCCGGCTTCGCCGCGCTTGCGATCGCTCCTAGACTCGCGGGCATGGCGCAGCTAGTCCAGGTCACCGACACCGTGTACCTCGCCCAGGGCCACGCCGTTAACTGGACTCTGGTCGTCGACGGCACGGGCGTGATGTTGATCGACGCCGGCTATCCCGGGGATCGCGAGGACGTGCTGGCCTCGCTGCGGAAACTGGGCTACGACGCGGGCGACGTGCGCGCCATCCTGCTGACGCACGCGCACATCGACCACCTGGGCTCGGCGATCTGGTTCGCCGGCCAGCACGGCACGCCGGTGTACTGCCACGCCGACGAAGTGGGTCACGCCAAGCGCGAGTACCTGGAGCAGGTTTCGGTTTTCGATGTGGCACTGCGCATTTGGCGGCCGCGGTGGGCGGTGTGGGGCCTGCACGTGGTGCGCAGCGGCGGCCTGATCCGAGACGGCATCCCTTCGACACTGCCGCTGACCGCCGAGGTGGCCGCCGGGCTGCCGGGCCACCCGATGGCCATCCCCACTCCGGGGCATACCAACGGGCATTGCTCGTATCTGGTCGACGGGGTGCTGGCCAGCGGCGACGCGCTGATCACCGGGCATCCATTACTGTCCCGCGGTGGGCCGCAGCTGCTGCCGGCGGTGTTCAGTCACAGCCAGCACGATTGCGTCCGCAGCCTGGGTGCGCTGTCCTTGCTGGAAACCGAGATGTTGGCACCCGGCCACGGCGACTTGTGGCAGGGTCCGATTCGCGAAGCCACCGAGCGGGCGACCGCACTGGCCCGCGGCGGATGACGCGCACGCAAGCTGTCGGTAGGTTCGACACAACGGCCAGCCGGTGGACGCGCGCATACACTCGCGTAGGGCTTTGCGCGAAAGGGCACGGATGACCACCGTTGATGGCCAGGACCTGGTCTATGCCGGAGTGGCGCGGCAGGCGCAGTTGGTGCGCGACCTTGAGGTTTCGCCCCGGGAGTTGGTGGCGCTCTACCTGGAGCGGATCGCGCAACTGGACCCGGTGTTGAACGCATTTCGCGTCGTGCTGCCCGAGCAGGCGATGGCAGAAGCGGCGCAGGTCGAACGGCGGCTCGCCGCCGGGGAGGTGCTACCGCTGGCGGGCGTGCCGATTGCGGTCAAAGACGACACCGATGTGACGGGGGTTTCGTCGATGTGCGGCACAGGGATCGATACGGGCCCGGTGAGCAGCGACAGCGCCGCGGTGCGGCGCCTTCGGGCGGCCGGGGCGGTGATCGTCGGCAAGACGCATCTGCCCGAGTTCGGTGCGGTCCCGATGTGCGAGTCACCCACGTGGGGCGTGACACGCAATCCGTGGCATCCGGACCGGACAACCGGGGGTTCCAGCGGTGGTTCGGCGGCTGCCGTGGCAGCCGGCATGGTGCCCGGGGCGCTCGGCACCGATGGGGGCGGGTCGGTTCGCATTCCGGCCGCGTGCTGCGGGCTAGTGGGCCTCAAGGGCCAGCGCGGATGGATCAGCACGAAGCAATCGCCCGAGCGGGCCTACCGGTTCCACGGGCTGCATCACATCGGAACGCTGGCCCGCAGCGTCGCCGATGCGGCGCTGCTGCACGACGCGATGGCCGGTACCGAGCCCAACGACGAGGTCGCCTCAGAATCGCCCGCGCCGCCGTTGACGGACGCGGTAACGCGCGCGCCGCGCCGTCTGCGGATCGCGATGTCGTTCAAGCCGGTGGTTCCCGTGCCGGTCAGCGACGAGGTGCGCCGCCCGGTGTTGGAGACCGCCGAGTTGCTGCGCTCGCTCGGCCACGAGGTCGTTGAGCGTGACCCGATCTATCCGCCGGCCGCGATCCTGTCCGTGTTTGCGCTGATGATGCATGGCCTCGCCGATGAAATCGGGCGGCTGCCGACACCCGAGCTGCTGGAACCGCGGATCCGGGCCGAGGGACGCACCGCCCGGCTGATCCCCGACTGGCTGGCTCACCGCGCTGTGGCCGCCCGGGACCGGATGAGCGAGCGTGGGCTGCGGCCCATAGCCGATTGCGACGTGCTGATGACGCCGGTGCTGGGTAAGCCGCCGGTGCCTGTCGGGCACCTCGAGGGATTGGGGCCAACCCGCGCCATGGCGCGCGTATTGGCGTTTATGCCTTTCACCCCGCCGCAGAATTACACCGGGCAACCGGCCATGTCGATCCCGGCCGGAGTCTCGGCCGGCGGCGTGCCCGAAGCGGTCCATCTGGTGGGGCGGCCCCACGATGGGGCCACACTGATTTCGCTTGCCGCGCAACTGGAATCGGCGCGTCCGTGGGCCCACCACCGGCCACCGGACGCGCGGTACCCCACACCGGCTTAGGGTTGAACGGCTGGATGCGGCGGCCCGACGCTCATTGCATCCCTCGTCGAACGGAAAACCTCGATGGCACACGCTGCGGTAACCGGAGGAAGCGGACTGCTGGGATCCAACCTGACCGCCGAACTGATCGCGCAGGGCCACACCGTGACCGCCACGCGGCGCCCGAGCACCGATACAAGTTCCCTGGCCGACCTCCCGGTCAAGTGGGTCTGCGCCGATCTCGGTTCGGCCGCTGAGCTACGCGATTTTTTCGCCGGCGCCGAGGTCGTATTCCATTGCGCTGCATGCGTTTCGACCAGGCGTAAGATCACACCGGCGATCTCGGCCGTCAATGTTGACGCGACGCGCGCTGTCGTTGAGGCCGCGATTGCCGCCGGTACACCGCGGGTGGTGCACACCTCGACCGCGAACACGATCGGACCCACACCCGACGGCACACCCGCCGACGAGCAGACCCCATGGGGGTGGGACAAAGCCGGGCTGGCAGGGGCCTACCCAGTCACCAAACGGCGTGGCGAGATCCTCGTGCAGCGGGCCTGCGACAAGTTGGATGCGGTCATCGTCAACCCCACGTACCTGGTCGGCCCGCGCGATGCCAGACCCAGTTCCGGTCGCCTCATCATCGAGATCGCCAACCACAGAATTCCTTATTGGACACCGGGATACAACAATTTCGCGGATGTGCGCGAGGTGGCGCGTGGAATGATCGCCGCCTGGTTGCACGGGAAGCGCGGCGAGCGCTACATCCTGGGCGGCCAGGAGTTGACGTATCGCGAGTACATCGATCGAGTGGCGCGGGTCGTCGGGGTCAACCCGCCGCGTAGACGGTTGCCCTATCCGGTCGCATGGATCGGAGGTAAGGCCGGCGACCTCCTCGAGTTCGTCACCCGCAGGGAAACCACGGTGAACTCGATGTCCGTCGGATATGCGTTCACCGACCTATACCGGTACCGCAGCGATAAGGCGGTGCGAGAACTGGGCTATGTGGTTGCCCCCGTTGAGCCTGCAATCCGCAACGCGGTCACATGGTTTCGCGCGCGAGGCATGATCCCATCCGGGGAGAGTCCACGCCGCGACGTGCGGTGCAAATATTGACCGGCGCCTGGATTCGCGTTCACGGACCCGTAGCGGGCTCGATGTTTTGATTGAGGGCGAAGCGGTTGTCCGGGTCGAGGCGGGCCTTCAGCTTGGCGAGGCGCCGATAGGTGACTTCGCCGAAGCTGGCCCGGATGCGCGCCTGCCCCTCATCGCCGACGAAGTTGAGATACGTGCTTGCCGGACCGAGCGGACGCAAAGTTTCGTACGCCTCATCGGTCCATGACTTACATCGTTCGGCGTCAGCGGGGTCGGTGAACGTGGTGATCAGATGCACGATGTATGGGTGGTTGCGGGCCGAAAAGGCAGTCGCCTCCGGCGGAACACGGCTGGGAAAGCCGCCGAGCCGGATCACGTGCAGATGTGTTTGCGGCGTGGGACGAGTCGACCCGAGCAGCGCGATACGCCTGATGGCTTCGTTGGACAGCTCCGTCAGGAAGAGCGACTTCCAATAGTTCAACCGGCCGAACGGGGCCGTGTGGTCGAGAGCCTGTTGCCAAATGGGATAAGCGATTTCGCGCTGCAGCGATATCACCGCCTCGGTGGTCACCCCGCGGGCCCGCAGTAACGCACCGATGGCGGCCTGACCGACTTGTTCGGGTGCCGTCGAGCAGCCGAGGATCGTGGCCATGCGGCGTCCTGAAGTCTCATCGGTGCCGAAGTCGACGAGGGACGCGAGGTGGTCCTCGGCGTTGTCCATCTGGGCGCGGAAGTGTTCGAGCACGGCCTCGGCGTCGGTGCCGTCATAGGCTCGTACACCCCCGATCACGTGATCGACGAGATGCAGGTCGAACACGAAGTGGGCCACCACCCCAAAATTGCCGCCGCCGCCGCGCAGTCCCCAAAGGACCTCCGGGTTTTGCGACTCGCTGACGAACAGCACCTCCCCGCCAGGTAGCACCAGGTTCGCGGCGATCAAGTTGTCGCAGGTCAACCCATATGTCCGGGACAACCAGCCGACCCCGCCGCCGAGCGTGAACCCGCCCACGCCCGTCGACGACACCACCCCGCCAGGGCAGGCCAGGCCGTGACGGGCGGTGACCTGGTCGATGTCGCGCCAGGTCGCGCCGGGCTCGATGACCGCGATTCGGTGCTCGGGGTCAACGATTACGCGACGCATGAGGGAAAGGTCGATGAGGATACCGCCATCGGTTGAGGAGTGTCCTGCGACGCTGTGCCCACTGCAACGCACCGCGATCTCGGCTCCGGAGCCGACGGCGTAGCGGACGGCGGCGACGATGTCCGCGCGGGAGCGGCAGCGCAGCACGGCGGCGGGCCGCTTGTCGATCAGGCCGTTGAAGACCAGCCGCGCTGCGTCGTAGGCGGCGCTGTCGGGATGGACTATGTCGCCGGTGAAGCCGGGAATTGCATCGATCGTTCGTGCCATCAGAACCGGTAAGTGGTGCAGCCGACGGTGACACCCGAGCCGACCGTCAGTATGAGCGCGATGTCGCCGGGCCGTGCCAGCCCATGCCGCCGGGCGTGATCCAGCCCGCACGGCAGGGACGACGTGAACAGGTCGGTGTCCGGTTCGTCATCGAGGCCGAACGAGACGAATCGTGATCTCGGGATGCCGATCTGGGCGGCCAGTTCGTCCAGTTCTTCCGTCGGCAGCTGCGGCGGGAGCACGACCGCGATGTCGGAGGGGTCGAGGCCCTCCCGCGTCAGCAGTTCCTTGGCGGCCGACGGGATGCAGCTCAGGTAGATGGCGGCGAGGTTGGGGTCGCGTTCGATCTGCAGCCGGCACCGCCCGTCCCGCTGCTGAGTGTAGGTGGCGAGCGCCCCGGCGTACTCCGCGTGCTGCTGGAAGATGAAGCGGCCGAAGCCTTCCGCACCGTCGCTTCGGCTGAGCAGGATGGCCGAGCCCATCTGGCTGACGCCGTTCAACGGATAGCCGCTTTCGGGCGGGTTGTTTTCTATCTCCGAGGCCACGACCATCGCATGGTCGGCCTTTCCCGCGCCGATCATTCCCACGGCGACGTGGCAGGCGTTGAGGAATCCGACCGATCCGTTGAGGACGTCGAAGGCGAGAGTCTTGGGCCCGTCCGGGGACTCCACGTCGCCGTTGATTCCCAGTTCGCCGGCGACGAGCGAGGCAACTGCCGGTTCGCTGAGAAAGTCGTCGCGGTAGACGCCGGCGTGGACGATCAGCCCGACCGCTGCCCGATCAACGCTACTTTGATCAAGGCACGCCGTGGCCGCTTGAACCGCAAACTGTATCGAGCTCGGAGGCGTCGATTGCCCAGCGGGAGCGATGCCGACGCTGTCGATACGCACGCGGGGCGTCGCCGATACCTCTTTTTTGCGGTTGCTGCCGGTCCCAATGCTGCGGCCGTGCCGGTCGCTGGTGCCCCGGCGCATTCGGTCGGGCAGGTCGTCGAAGGTGTACAGCGCTGCGCCGACGCTCTGTCCGGAGCCGGTGATGGAAAAAACCACATTGTCTCCGGACTTGATCCGGTTGCTGCGGATGTAGTCGTTCAGCGCGACGAAGTGTGACGTGCTGGCGGTGTTCCCCCGCTCCGCCACGTTGTAGATAGTGTTGCCCCGGTTGGCCGCGCCTTCTCCGAACATGTGGTTGATGGCGACGACCGCGTCGTTGAGCGACGCCTCGGATGTCTGGTGCATCACCAGATGGTCACAGGTCTCCGGCCGCCACCCGTGCCGCTGCATTACCGCAGCCACGTAGGGCACCGCATGCTTGACCGCGATTGCGGTCTGCGTGACGGAGTCGGTGAGCATGATGGCGCCGCCGTGCGGGGCTTCGGTCGCCTTCGCGATGCATAGTTTGCTGTAGCGGCTGAGGGTGACGATGTCGATGTCGTGGAAGCCGACACGGCTGTTGGGCCCGCGCTCCAGAACCACCGCCGCACCGGCGTCACCGAGGGTCAGGCAGGCGAGTCGCGGGTCCATCGGCCCCTCGATTTCCTTTTGCGCGGTCTCGGTGAGGTGGCTGATGTATTCGCCGCTGACCACCAGGGCGTTCCGAACCAGTCCGGTCTGCAGGAATGCGTCCGCCACCGTGATGCCGGTGAACATCCCGGCGCACGCGTTGCTGATGTCGAAGGCCAGCGCATTGACAAGGCCACATTGATCGCGCAGCCGCGTGGCGGTGCTGGGCTCGAAGGTGAACCGGTGCCCGATTCCGTCGCGACGGGAGATGTTGCAGGCGATGATCAGGTCGATCTCGTCGCGCCGGTAGCTCGACCGGGACAGGCAATCGTCCGCGGCCTTCCTGGCAAGGTCGATCGAGAACTCGTCCTCGCCGACCACCCGTCGGTTCTTGATGCCGGTCAGGCGTTCCAGAGGGATGCGAATCTCGTTGGCGCACTCGGCCATAACCGTCTTCGTCGCCACCGTCCGCGAGGGAAGGTACACGCCAATGCTTTCGATCACCGTGTTCCGCTTTTCCTCGGGTGTGAATTGCGCCGGTTTAAGGGCGGGCGCTGTGACGACCGCCTCGGCGGGGCTTGGGTGGTGATCCGTTCCCTCGCAGGCGATCGGACCGTATTCGGCGGCGAGCTCAGCGATCGTGCCGTAGACGAACATCGACTCTGGCCGCAGCGGCAGGCCCGCTGCGTTCGCCCGCACCGCGACCTCCAGGCTCTGGGTCGAGGCACCACCGAGAGCGAAGAAGTCGTCGTTGACGCCAACCCGCTCCAAACCCATTACAGCGCACCAGATCTCGGCCAGAACCTGTTCGGTGTGGGTGCGCGGAGCGATGAATGCCGGCTCCTGCGGCCCCGATGCGCTGTCGGCTGCCATCAAGGCCTTGCGATTCACCTTTCCGCTCGACGTGAGCGGCAGCGCGTCCGTCACCTCGAAGACCGCGGGCACCATGGCGGCGGGAAGCAGGTCGATCAGGAACCGGCGCAACTCCGCTGTCGACGGCGCGCCGCCGCCGGCCGGCACAATATAGGCGACGAGGATGGGATTTCCACGGCTGTCGGTTCTGATCACCACCGCGTTCTCGGCCACCGCGGGGTGTTTGGCCAGCGCGGCCTCCACCTCGCCCGGCTCGATCCGGAAGCCGTGGATCTTGACCTGGAAGTCGATGCGTCCCAGGTAGTCGATGTTGCCGTCGGGCAGATATCTGGTCAGGTCGCCGGTGCGGTAGAGCCGCTGGCCGGGGTCCGCAGGATCACCGCCGAACGGATCGGCGACAAAGATGGCAGCCGTCAGATCGGGCCGGTTGAGGTAGCCGCGGCCGAGCCCGACACCCCCGATGAACAGCTCGCCGGGAACACCCACCGGCACCTGTTGCAGGTGCGCGTCCAGAATGTAGGCGCGGATGTTCGCGATCGGTCGCCCGATCGGCACCAGCGTGCCGGATTCGCCGCGCCGGCAATGGAAGTGGGTGACGTCGATCGCTGCCTCGGTGGGCCCGTAGAGGTTGTAGAGCTCGGCGTCCAGCGTGGCCATGAAGTGGTCCCGCAGGTCATACGGTAGTGCCTCGCCGCTGCAGAACACCTGGCGCAGCGCGGTGCACGCGGCCACGCCGGGCTCGGCGAGGAAGCGGCGCATCATCGACGGCACGAAATGCATTGTGGTGACGCCATTTTCGATGATGGTCCGAACCAGATACGCGGCGTCCTTGTGGCCCTCGGGTTTTGCGATGACCACCCGGGCGCCGATGATCAGCGGCCAGAAGAGCTCCCAGACGGACGGGTCGAAGCTCACCGGCGTCTTGTGCAGCACCCGGTCGTCGGCGGTCAGCCGGTAGGCGTCTTGCATCCACAGCAGGCGGTTACGGATCCCGGCGTGGGTGTTGAGCGTTCCCTTCGGCTTACCGGTGGAACCGGACGTGTGGATGACGTAGGCGAGGTTTGCCGATGTCGTCTCGGAGATGGGGGCGGCGTCCCCGCCCCATGGTGCCGGCGGCAGGTCCAGGCAGAGCCGGTGACCCGTGAAGCCGGGCGGCAGGTGCACCAGATTGCTCTCGTGGGTGACGCAGACCGGCGCGTCCGATACGTCGTCCAGCATCGCGGCCATGCGCTGTGCGGGCTGCGCCGAGTCCAGCGGCATGAAGGCGCCACCGGCCTTGAGGACGCCCAGCACCGCCACCACCAGGTCCTCGGAGCGGTCCAACAGGACGGGCACGACTATCTCGGGCCCCACGCCGAGCTGCCGCAGCCGGTGCGCGAGACCGTTGGCCCGGCGGTCGAGTTCCGCATAAGTCAGCTCGCGGTCGTCATACGTCACCGCGACGGCGTCCGGGGTGCGCGCGACTGTGGCTTCGACCATCTCGTGCAAGCAGGACGGGGCGTCATAGACGACCTCGGTTTGATTCCAGGCGCGCTGCTGACGGCGCTCCTCCTCGGTGAGCAGCGGCAGCTGCGAGACTTGCCTTTCGGGATCGGCGACGATACCGCCGAGTAGTGTGGCGAAGTGCCCGGCCATCCGCTCGATCGTGCCGGCGTCGAAAAGGTCGGTGTTGTACTGCAATACACCGGACAGCTTTCCGGCGTGTTCGCCTATCTCCATCATCAGGTCGAACGGCGCGCCGCCCTGCCCAACGTGCAGTGTCTCGAGCGGAAGCCCCCCGCGTTCCGGGCCGGGGTCGTCGGAGAAGCGGCGGGTCTGTTCCCAGGCGAACGAGACCTGGAACAGTGGCGTGCGGCCCGGGTCGCGCTCCGGCCGAAGCCGCTCGACGAGCAGCGCGAAGGGATAATCCTGGTGTTCAAGGGCGCCCTGCACCGTGTCCTTGACGCGGCCGAGCAGGGTCATGAACGCCGGATCGTCGTGCAGGTCGGCGCGCAGCGCCACCGGATTGGTGAGGTAGCCGACCAGACTCTCCAGCGCGACCCGGTCGCGGCACGCGAAAGGTGAGCCGATGACCAGGTCGCCCTGGCCGCTGTAGCGGTGCAGCAACGTGGCGTACGCCGCCAGCAGTGTCATGTAAGGCGTCGCCCCCACGCTCCGGCCCAGCTGCTTGACCCCGGCCGTGACCGTGTCGTCGACGGTGAAGCGGTGCACGGTGCCCGGGTAGGTTTGGACGGCCGGTCGCGGCCGGTCGGTGGGCAATTGGAGCACCGGCAGGTCACCCGCCAATTGGTCACGCCAGTAATCCCAGAGGTCCTCGCCTTCGGCACCTGCGAGCATCCGGGTCTGCTGCTCTGCGTAGTCGACGAAGCTTTCCGCGGGCGGCGGAGGCGGGGCCGCACCGTGCTCGGCGGCGTACAGCAGGCGCAGCTCGTCGAGAATGACGTCGATGGACCAGAAGTCGACGGCGATGTGATGCAGGCCCAAGAGGAGTACGTGTTCCTCGGGTGTGCGCTCTAGCAGCGTCAGTCGCAACACCGGACCGGTGTACAGGTCGAAAGGGCGATCGGTCTCCCGGCGGATCCACTCGTCGAGCTCGGGCTCACCGGGGCCGAGGCGGTGCCCGGCGATGCGCACCGGCCAGTGCGGATGAACGAGTTGGACCGGTTGCCCGTTGCGCTCGCCGTACGTGGTCCGGAGCGTCGGATGCCGGTCGACGAGTGCCTGGGCGGCGCGTTCGAGCGCCGGCACGTCGAGCTCACCGCGAATCCGCCCGGCATACGTGACGGTATAAGCGGCGCTGGCTGGTGCGAGTTTGTGGATGAACCACATGGATCGCTGTCCGTACGACAGCGGATACACCGAGGCCGACTCCTCCGCTTCCTCCATGAGCAACTGGGACAGCAGGGCCCGCTTTTTCTCGGCGGACAGACCGGAGAGGTCGATGGACTTATCCGTCATCACTACCCTCTTTCGCGGCGAGCTGTCGCTCAGCCCCTCTTTCGGCCAAGACCTTCTGGAGCATTTCTTCCACGGCGTCGTCCGAAAGTTCAGGCACCCGGGTGAGCAGGTCGATCCCGCGTGACGGCGCGCCGTCGGTTTGCTGCGGGGCCGGTTTCGCCGGGGCAGTCTGCTGCGGCGGCGCCCCGTCGGGCGACGTCGCGGATGTGCCGGCCGCTACCAAGGGCAGGTTGTCGCGAAGCCATTTCGCGAGACTGGCCACGCTGGGCCCCTGCAGCAGCCGGGTGACCGGCACGACGAGGCCCAGGTCGCGTTCAACCTGCATACGCAGCTCCAACGTGATGAGCGAGTCGACGCCGAGGGTGTTGAGCGGCGCCTGGATGTCCAGGGCCGATGGGGTCAGACCGAGTTTGCCGGCAGCGAGCTCGCACAGATACGACTCGAGCAGTCGTTGGCGCTCCTCCGGTGCCGCACCCTGCAGCGCGTCGTAGAGACCGCTTCCCGGCCCGGCCGCCGTCTTGCCTTGCTGCTTGTCGACCGAGCGCACAATGCCCAGTTCCGCGAGCAACGGCGGCTGCACGTCGGGCTGCCACCGCGTCCAATCGATGTCCAGGACCACGGCCTGAGTAGCGGACCGCGCCAGCAAAGACGAGAGTGCCCGGAGGCTGTCAGCCGCGGACATGGCCTCCACGCCGTATTGGGCGAAGTAGTTTTGCAGCTCGGACCGGGTGAAGAAGCCGAGCTCAGCCCATGGCCCCCAGTTGACGCTCAACGCCGGCCGGCCCTCGCCACGTCGATGCCACGCCAATGCGTCCAAGAAAGCGTTTGCTGCCGCGTAGTTCGCCGCCCCGGGCGGGCCCAGCAAGGACGCGGCCGACGAGAACAGCACGAAGAAGTCCAGTTCCGCGTCTCTGGTGAGTGCGTGCAGGTTCCAGGCGCCCTGAACCTTGGGCGCCATGACCTTGCGGAGTTTCCGCTCGTCGAGGCATTGCAGGATGGCGTCGTCGGCGATCCCGGCCGCATGCACCACCCCACGCAGCGGTGGCATCGACTCGCCAATCGACTCGAGGACACCCGCAACCTCGTCGGCCTTGGCGACGTCTCCCTGCGCGACGATCACCTCGGTGCCGGCCGCTCGCAGCGTGTCCAGCGTCTCCTGCGCCGGTGCCGAGGGGCCGCCGCGCCCCATCACGACCAGATGCCGGGCACCGTGCTCAGCCATCCATTTGGCCACCACGAGTCCGATCGCGCCCAGCCCGCCGGTGATGAGATAGCTGGCTTCTTTCTTGAAGGCCGCGGTCTCGGTAGGTTCCGGTGCGTCGTAGTGGGTGAGCCGCTCGACATAGCGGCGGCTGCCCCGGAGCGCCACGTCACCGTCGCGGCGATCCGCCCACACCTCCTGGAACAGGGCTCCTATCTCCTGTGAGACCTCTTCCAAGCTCTCCCGCGGGACCTCGTCCGGACCGCCATCGGCTGACAGGTCGACACAGGTGCAGCGCAGTTCCGGGTGTTCATGCTCGATGGTGCGGGCCATCCCCCACACCGGAGCCTGGGCGATCGACACGGGTTCGGCTCGGGTTTCTGAGGTCCTTTCTGAGGTCCCTGTCACCTGCGCTCCGCCGGTCACCAGCCACAGCCGCGGCGGGGTCGACCACCCCGCCCGCGCCAGCGCTTGCACGAGATGCAGCACGCTCACCGGGCCGAGGGTGGTGGCCGTCTCCAGCGACTCAGGCGAGGTGCCGGCCGGCGGTGCGGCCAGCAGGTTCCATAGGTGCACTACCCCACGGCACGGTGGCCGCTCGGCGGTGAATGCGTCTTCGAGCAGCCGCCGAAAGTGTTCGGGTTGCGTTGGGTCAAGGCGGTAACTGTTCGGTGTGAGGCGCTCGAAGTCTTGATGATCTCGGCCAGGCTCGACCAACACGCATGTCTGAAAATGCGATTCGAGGTGGTCCCTGAGGGTGTCCGTGGTGATCCCGCCGTCACCCAAGACGAGCCAGCTTCCGGGTTCGACCGCCGGGCCCGATCCGTCCCGTTCCGACAGGGATGCGGGCTGCCACCGCAGCTGGTACATCCAGTCGCGCAGACCCGCCGCCTCCGTCGTTTCACCGGGGACCTGTCGGAGCAGGTCGGCGCCGGCGCCGGACGGCGCCGTAATCCCGACGTCCATCCAGGAATGGACACGCTGCCACGGATAGGTCGGTGCGGCCACGAAGTGGCTGCCGGCGGGGTACAGCCGCTCCCAGGCGATCGGCTGGCCAAGGGTGTAGAGGGTGCCGAGCGACGCCAGTGCGGTCGCTCGGCCCCCAGCGTCACGCCGCATGGATGGCAGCGCGGTACAACGCCGCCGCACGTCTTCGGCGTCCTCGCGGATCGAGGTCAGCAGGACCGGGTGCGGGCTGATTTCAACGACCGCGTCGTGCCCACCGTCCAGCAGCCTCCGCAGTGCGGGCGAGAAGTGCACCGACGAGCGCAGGTTCTGGGCCCAATAGTCGGCGTCGGATAAGCGGTCGGTCAGCAGGTCGCCGGTCACCGTGGAGTAGATGGGTATCGCCGGTGCGCTGGCCCGCAGTCCGGCGAGGCCCGCGCGCAACGCGGGAACCAACGCGTCCATCTGCGGGCTGTGGGCGGCCACATCGACGTCGACCCACCGGCAGAACCGCTCCCGCTGCTGCAACTCCGCCATCAGCTCCGCCAAGACCGTTTGATCCCCGGACAACACCGTCGACCGGTGGCTGTTGCTGGCAGCGATCGCTACCTCGCGCTCCCGGCCGGCGATGAGCTCCTCCGCCTCGGCGAGGCTCAGCTCCGCCGCCATCATGGTTCCGCGGCCACGCACGGTGCGGAGCATCAGGGCGCGGGTGCAGATCACCCGTGCGGCATCCTCGAGGCTCAGCGCGCCGGCGACGTGCGCCGCCGCAACTTCACCCATGCTGTGCCCCACCACTGCGGTGGGTTCGGCCCCCCATGAGCGCCATAGGGCGGCCAGCGCCACCTGGATGGCGAAGATCGCGGGTTGGATCAGGCCGATGTCGGTGAGTTCCTCATCCTTGGCCAGCGCCTCGAGCACCGAGCTTCCCAGATAGGGTTGGATCGCGCGCTCGCACGCCGCCAGGGCTTCGCGGAACACCGGCTCCTCGGCCTGCAGTCGCTGCCCCATGCCTTGCCACTGCGAGCCCTGGCCGGGAAAGACGAAGACCACGTTGGGTCGCTGGCCGGGACGGCATTGCCCGACGGAGATCCCGGGCCGCGACTGCCCCTGCCGATAGGCGGTCAGGGACTCCGACATCGCGGCGGGAGAGTCCGCGACCACGGACAACCGGTGCTCGAGATGGCCGCGATGGGCACCGGCCGTGTAGCACAGGTCGGCCAGCCCCACCCCGGATCCCAGAACCGACTCGTACCGGTCGGCCAGTGCGGCCAGGGCCTCGGGGGAGCGCGCGGAAAGCGGCAGCAACTCCGCTCGATCGGGCGCAGGGCCGGGCTCAGCAACGGCGGGCCGCACCTGCGGGGCTTCGGTGAGGACGGCGTGCGCGTTGGTGCCGCCCATGCCGAACGAGCTGACACTTGCAACCGCTCGCCCGCCGTTCTCCGGCCACGGGGTGAGGGTTTGCGCCACCCGCACCGGCAGGCTGTCAAAGGGGATCTCGGGGTTGGGCTCAACGAAGTTCAGACTCGGCGGGATCGCCTTGTGCTTCAACGCCAGCGCTACCTTGATGAGCCCGGCCACTCCGGCGGCCGCCTCCAGGTGGCCGATGTTGGTCTTGACCGAGCCGATCAGGCACGGACTCCCGGGCGGACGACCATCCGCCAGGATGGTGCCCAGGGCATTCGCCTCGATCGCGTCGCCGAGGAATGTTCCGGTCCCATGCGCTTCGACGTATTGGGCGGTGCCGGGCGAAAGGCCGGCACGGCGGTAGGCCGCGGCCAGCACGGCTTCCTGCGATTGCCGGCTGGGTGCGATCAGCCCGTTCGTCCGGCCATCCTGGTTGGTCGCGGTGCCGCGGATCACCGCATAGATCGGGTCGTTGTCGGCAAGCGCCCGACTGAGCGGTTTGAGGACGACGATCCCGGCGCCTTCGCCCCGTACATAGCCGTCCGCGCCGGCGTCGAAAGTCTTGGAGCGGCCGTCGGGCGCCATCAGCTTGGCCTTGGTGAAGTTGATCATGAGCGCCGGCGACAGGATGACGTTCACGCCGCCGGCCAGGGCCAGCGAGCACTCCCCGTCCCGCAGGCTGCGGCAAGCCAGGTGCACGGCGACCAACGACGACGAGCAGGCGGTGTCGATTGCCATGCTCGGCCCGTGGAAGTCGTAAAAGTACGAGAGCCGGTTGGCGGCGATGCTCAACGCGTTTCCGGTGCCCGTGTAGGCGTCGACAAGCTGGAACTGACCGGCCCGGAGGTTCGCGTAGTCGGTGGTGGAGATGCCGACGAAGACGCCGGTGTCGCTACCGGCAAGGCGCTCGGGCACCTGCCCGGCGTCTTCCAGGGCCTCCCAGGCCACCTCGAGGATCAGGCGCTGCTGGGGATCCATCTGCGCCGACTCCCTCGGCGAGATGCCGAAGAACCGGAAGTCGAACTTGTCGATTCCGGGCACGAAGCCGGCCCGTCGGGTCACCGAGGTGCCCGGCACGGACGGATCCGCGTCATAGAAGGCATCGGCGTCCCAGCGGTCCGGCGGTATCTCACTGATCGCGTCCACGCCGTCCGACAGCTCACGCCAGAAGGCCGCCGGCCCGTCGGCGCCGGGAAAACGGCAGCCGATGCCGATGATGGCGATCGGCTCGTCCGTGGCGCGCGAGGCGCCGTCCCCGGCCGGTGCGGCGGTGCGGTCGGTGGCGCTGACCTGCTCGGCCAGATGACGGGAGAGCAGGTCGATCGTGGGGTATTCGTAGGCGAGTGTGGGCGAAAGTTCGCTTCCGAGCCAGGATTCCAGTGCGGCGGTCAGCCGGATGGCGCGGACGGAATCGAGGCCGTAGTAGGCGAACGGACGGGACGGGTCGATATCCGTGGCCGGGATGCCGAGTTCGCTCGAGAGCTGGGAGACGAACCAGTCCGCGATTTCCGCGGCACTGCGCCCGCCGTGTTCCGACGAGGCGGCCGCAGGACGGATGGCGGGCCGCGGTACGTGCCATTCAGCGACCGCTTCAAGTCGGCTGTCGATGAACTGCTGCCGGCAGGCAGACCGCTGGATCTTGCCACTGGACGTGGTGGGAATCCGCAACGGCTCAACCAGAACAACGGCGTCTGCCTGGATCTCATGGTGCTCGGTGACCGCGGTCCGGATTGCGTCCACGATTTCGGTGAGTTCGGCCTCACCGAGCTGCTGGTGGTTCACCTCCTGCACCACGACGAGCTGTTCGGGGGCATCCGGTCCGGAAGCGACCGAGAAGACCGCACCCCGGCTGCGCAGCAGTGCCGGATGACAGGCCTGTACGGTCAGCTCAATGTCCTCGGGGTAATGATTGCTGCCGCGGATGATGATGAGGTCCTTGCGGCGTCCCGTGACGAACAACTCCCCGGAAGCTAAGAACCCCAGGTCCCCGGTGCGGAAGAACGGGCCGTCCCCGGTGTCCGCAAGATGCGCCGAGAATGCCGCTTCGGTCTCTTCGGGTTTTTGCCAATAGCCCTGTGCAACGCTCGGTCCGGCGACCCAGATCTCGCCGACCTCGTCAGCCTCGCTCGGCCGCCGGGTCTCCGGGTCGACGATGACGACCCGCTGGCCCCCTTGCGGCCGACCGCAACCGACCAACGTTGCCGCGCTTCGATTTTCCGGCGCGACCTCCGCAACCCGGCGTTCGCGTAGTGCGACGCGATCTATGTGCCGAACCACCGGTGCCGGGGCGTCCGACCCGCCGGAGACCAGCAGTGTCGCCTCCGCCAAGCCATACACCGGATAAAACGCCTCCGGCCGAAAACCGGCCGGGGCGAACGCATCGGCGAAACCCTGCAGGGTCGCGGGACGCACCGGCTCCGCACCGCACATGGCGATTGACCAGTTGGACAGATCGAGCGAGGCACGCTCTTCGGGGGTACTGAGTTCGACGCACAGGTCGTAGGAGAAGTTGGGTGCGGCGGTAATCACGGCCTGATGCCGGGACATCGCTTCCAGCCATCGCATTGGGCGCTTGATGAACGCGCCCGGCGGCATTAGGGCGGAAGTGCCCCCGACGTAGAGCGTCTCGAGGATGCCGCCGATGAGACCCATGTCGTGGTAGGGCGGCAGCCAGAATACCCCGTGGGCATTCATGTCGAATCCCGACTTCCACGTCTGCCGGATGGTTTCCAGGTTGTGGACCAGGTTACCGTGCGATAGCACAACGCCTTTCGGTGTGGCCGTGGAGCCCGAGGTGTACTGCAACATGGCGACTGTGCCGGCGTCGATGTCCGGTGGAACCCACGGCCGGTCGTCGCCCGCCGTGTCGGTGACGGACCAGCGCAACGGGCGCCCCTTGACCAGCCCGTCCACCGTGGCCCTGATTCTCGTCTGCATCTCGGCGGTGGACAGAGCGAAGCCCGGTTGCGCGTCCGCGATGATCGCCTCGACGCGCGGGACCAGGTGATCGCGTACCGGCGGATGCATCGGTACGGCGACGGCTCCGGCGTAAAGACACCCGAACAAGCCGGCGATAAAGTCAGGGCCTGGCGGGCACAGGACCAGGACACGCTCGCCGGCGGCGCCCAGTCCCTGTAGGTCCGCCGCGATCTGCCGCGCGTGGGCATCCAGTTGCTGATAGCTCAGCCGGCTGACTTCTTTTTCCTCGCCATCGCGAGAGAAGGTGAATGCAAGCTTGTCCCGATAGCGTACGGCTCGCTGCTGCAATTGCCCAACCAGCGTCGGCGCGGTGAGCGGCGCGTAATCCGCCATTTTCCAACCTGATTCGATGCGGTGTTCCGCGCTCTCGGCATTGTTTTTGTCGGCGGCGCTCATCTCGCTCCCCTCATCGGCCTTGGGGCGGCCACTTGTCTTATGGACTCCTGCCATCAGCGTCGCTTCGTCAGGTGGGCGGTCGGCATCGGTATTTCCATGCGTTATAACACTTTTGGGTCGTCCGATGACGCGGCCCTCGGTGTAGGTCTCGAGCAATCTGCGGAACGCCTCGACGGTGTAGCCGGTTACGGTCGCTTCGGTGCGTGCGCGCACCGTTGTCGAGCGGGCCATGCGAAACAACGGCCCGAGCTCGCCGACATGCTCGCCGGGGGTGACAATCTTGACCAGTTCCTCGGCCCCGTCCGCCGATTCGCGCACGACCTCTAGTTCGCCGTCGGCGACGACATAAATCAAGTCCCCCATGCTTCCCTGCTCGAACAACACCGAACCGCTTGCCAGACTGACGGTTTGGGGCTCGGAATCGACGGCGGTGACATCCGGCAGCAGCCTGACCACGTGGTCGGCGAACGGCAAGATCCGCGTGTCATGAGTGGCGACCACGACGATGCGGTCACCGCTGGCCAACTCGCGGAGCAGCCGCAGCACCCCTTGCACCTGGGCTTGGTCCAGGTGGGCCGTGGGTTCGTCGGCCAGGATCAGCGATGGGTCCAAGGCGATCGCGCGGGCCACCGCCACCCGTTCGCGCTGACCTCCGCTGAGGTCACCGGGCCGATGTGTCATGCGATCCTGCAGCCCGAAGCGGGTCAGCAACTCCTCGCCGCGTTCGCGCGCCGCGCGCCGCGACCAGCCGGCCGCCCACAGCGGCACCGCCACGTTCTCCAATGCGGTCAGGCTCGGCACCAGGTTGAACGATTGAAAGACGAAGCCCACGGTATGGCGCCGGTAAGTGGTCAACCTGCGGCGGTCCATCGTAGTGACGTCGACGTCACCGACCTCGATACGCCCGGCGGTGGGACTGAGGATGCCACCGATACACGACAGCAATGTGGTCTTTCCGCACCCGCTGGGGCCCAGCACGATCACGAGGGACCCGGCCGGTACCTCCAGATTCAGACCGTCGATGACTCGGAGCGCCTCCCCACCGATGGCGTATTCGACGACGAGATCTTTGATGCGCAGATCCCCCACGACTACGAACCCCCGAACGCCAGCACCGGGTCGACCACTACCGCGTGCCGCAACCCCGCCAAGCTTGCCAACAGCCCCATGATCACCGCGGTCGCCACCAACGACAGGAAGGCGGCGGTGGTCACCACGACGAGCATCGGAAACAGCGGGCCGAGCAGCACCGCCAGCAACCCGCCGAGCATCGCCGCAACCGACGCGACGAGCACCGCCTGCAGGATGAGCCCGGCGAGCACCGAGTGAGTGGCGACACCGAGGGCTTTGAACACCGCGAAGTCGCGGGTCCGCTCCAACGCGGAGAGATAGATCAGCGATCCCACGATCTGCGCCGCCACTGCCCACAGCAGAATTGCCAGGTACGACAGGGCCAGGCGAGCCCCGTGCAGCGGGCGCACCATGTCATCCACCGCAGCGTTGCGATCCACGAGACGGAAGCCGTCCGGTATTTGCGTGGGCTTGCCGCGGAGGCCGATAGCAGAAATCACCGGCTGCCCGGAAAACATCAACCGCTGAGCTCCCGCGACTGTCAGAAACGCATTCGGTTGGCCCGCGAGCGTGGTAGACCTGTCGACCAGCCCCACGATCCGCAGCACCTGCGAGCCCACCTCGACGTCGTCGCCAATGGAACGCCCCAGCGTGTTCGACATGGCAACCTCATCGGGGTTCGACGGTGCCCGCCCCGCCGCGATGGGCGGCATCCCCAGCCCATGCTCGGGCAGACCGTAGACGTTCAGGTTTTCCGGTGAGCGCCGATCTTGCAGGATCGTGTTGCCGTAGACCACCGGGATCGCCGATTCAAAGCCCGGGAGCAGGGCGACCGCCTGCGTTTCGGCCTCCGGGAACCTCGATGAACCCATGAACGGACCTACTGCGCCCGTCTTGATGAGGTAGGTGTCAATCCCGATCGAGTCGACCACACGCCGAGCCTCGACCCGAAAACCGAGCGTCAGCCCGGTGAGGATGAGAGTCATCGCGAATACCATGCCGGTGCCAACGGCCGCGATGATGAAGCGTCGCCGTCGCCACTGTATGTCGCGCAATGCGGTGATCAGCATTGGCGTGCGTGCCCGTTCTTGCAGGTCACCGATAAAACGCACGCGTCGGCCTCCCATCTGGCTTCCCAGCAAGAATCCCCAGCTCCAGCTGGGGCCGCCTAGAGCCGAAGGGCCTTGATCGGTCGTGACCTACGCCCCGCTTTCGCAGTGCAGGCCGGGCTCGACAGGGGGCGGCCCGCAAACAACTGCGTAGAACCGAACGTGTCGGCGAAAAGTTCTGCGCTGTGGGATTCTTCGTCGCCCAGATGACGGTCCGCACGGACCCGAAGGGCAATTCGGCCAGCAGAACGGTTTTCCGCAGCCTGAATGCCCACCCGGTACTTGTTGCGCAGCAAGCGAAAGGAGGGTCATGCCTGCCGACACAAGTCTCGAGCGATCGGCCGAACGCATCTACCGCGATCGGGATAGGGCGGGGGTGTGCCACAGGCACAACGAGTTACGGCATGCACTCGGGCGGGTTGCCGCACGCGGGCGTCCGCTGCAGACCTACCACGAGTAGCGCTGGCTCTATCGCGACGCGAGCCCCAGATGATCCCGCAGCGTCTCGCCCGTGTACTCGGTGCGGAACGCGCCGCGCTCCTGCAGCAGCGGCACCACCCGGTCGACGAACTCGTCCAGCCCGTGCGGTGTCAGGTGCGGCACCAGGATGAACCCGTCGCAGGCGTCGGCCTGGACATACGTGTCGATCTCGTCGGCGATGTGGGCCGGGGTGCCGACGAACTGCTGGCGACTGGTGACGGCGATGACCAGCTCGCGGATGGACAGGTTGTCGGCCGATGCCCGGTCGCGGAAGCTGCGCGCGACCGCGACCGGGTCGCCGTGCCGGACCCGCCCCTGGGTGATGTCGCTGTCGGGCACCGGCTCGACATCGGGTAGCGGGCCGTCGGGGTCGTAGCCCGACAGGTCGCGGCCCCACACCTGCTCGAGCATCGCGATCGCCGTCGCGCCGCTGACCTGTTGATGGCGGATGTGCCGCGCCCGGTCCTGCGCCTCGGCCCCGGTGTCACCGATGACGAACGTCGCGGCCGGAAAGACCTTGAGCTGGTTGGGATCTCTCCCGTACGAAGCGGCGCGCCCCTTGACGTCGGCGTAGTAGCGCCGGCCGTCCTCCAGCGACGAGTGCAGGGTGAACAGGGCGTCGGCGTTGCGGGCACCGAACGCGCGCCCGTCGGCGGAGTCGCCGGCCTGCAGCAGTATCGGGTGGCCCTGCGGGCCGGCGGGCAGCGTCGCGAACCCGCGCACGTCGAACTGCGGACCGCGGTGCGCGACGCTGCGGATGCGGTCGGGATCGACGTAGACGCGGGCGTCGACGTCGGCCAGCACGGCATCGGCTGCCCAGCTGTCCCAGAATTGGCGCGCCACCGCGAGGAACTCCTCGGCGCGCGAATACCGATCGGCGTGGTCGAGGAACCCGCCGCGGCGGAAGTTGGCGCCGGTGAAGGCGTCCGACGAGGTCACCATGTTCCAGCCGGCGCGGCCGCCAGACAGGTGGTCGAGCGTCGCGAATTGCCTTGCCACCTCGAAGGGTTCGTTGAACGTGGTGTTGATGGTGCCGGCCAGCCCGATCCGGTCCGTGACGCCCGCCAGCGCGGCCAGCACGGTGAAGGTGTCCGGACGGCCCACCACGTCGAGGTCGTAGATGCGGCCGCGGTGCTCCCGCAGTCGCAGCCCCTCGGCGAGGAAGAAGAAGTCGAACAGCCCGCGTTCGGCCACGCGGGCCAGGTGAACGAACGAGTCGAACTCGATCTGGCTGCCGGCGGTGGGGTCGGTCCACACCGTGGTGCTGTTGACACCCGGGAAGTGCGCGGCCAGGTGAATCGGCTTGCGGCGCTGCCCCTCTCGAACGCTCAACCCTCCAGCCCCCACCGCTTGGCGATCAGCTCGTGCGAGCGCAACCGATCGGAATGCCCGTGGGTGACCGAGGTGACGACGAGCTCGTCGGCGCCGGTCGCGCGCTGCAGCGTCTCCAGCCGCTCGGCGACCTCATCGGGGTCGCCGACGAATTGCGTTGCCACCCGGTCGATCACGACCGCCAGCTGCTCCTCGGTCAGCGGGGCGCAGTCGTCGGCGTGGGGATAGGGGACGGCGCCGCCGCCGGCCCGGATCGAATACACCCAGTGGCCATAGCTGGACGCCAGGTGCTTGGCGGTGGCGGTGTCGTCGGCGACCACGATGTCGGCCGACACCACGACATAGGGCCGCCGCAGCGCGGCCGACGGGACGAAGGCCTCCCGGTAGGCGTCGATGGCCTCGAGCGCGGTAGCCGGGGTGAGGTGATAGCTGGCCACGAACGGCAGCCCCCGCGCGCCGGCGACCTGGGCGCTGCGCCCCTTGCTGCTACCGAAGATCCACGGTGTCAGGGCAGCGCCCTCGCCGGGCACCGCGTGCACGTCGAACCCGTCGACCTCGTAGGTTCCGGCCAGCATCGCCATGATGTCACCGAGCTGCTCGGCGAAGTCGGGCGCGACGGCCTCGGGCTGCTGCAGGATCGCCTGGGTGGCCTGCACCCGGCCGCTGCCCAGCAGCTTGCGCAAATCGAATGGCGGCGGGATGACCACGCCGTCGACCTCGCGCCATTCGCGGGAGGGCTCAGGCCTGGGGGGTTTCGGCGATCGCGGCTTGGCGATCCGCCGCTGCGCGGAGCGGCCCAGGCCCAGATCGATACGGCCCGGATAGAACGCGTCGAGCATGCCGAAGCTCTCCACCACAGCGGCGGCCGTGGTGTGACTCAGCTGCACGGCCGCCGAGCCCACGCGAATGGTCTTGGTGGCGGCCGCGATCCGCCCGATCAGCACCGCCGGCGCCGCGCTGGCGACGGCGACGAAGTGGTGCTCGGCGATCCAGAACCTCCGATAGCCCCACCGCTCGGCGTGCTGGGCGAGCTCGACGGTGTTGCGCAACGCCGTCGCGGCGTCGCCGCCGGAACTGATCGGGGCCAGGTCCAGGACCGACAGCGGAACCGGGGTCATCGGTTCACCGCCGCGTATCGGTTGGGCGCCGCCGGCAGGCCCAGCCGGGCGCGCAGGGTCTCACCATCCCGGTAGCGGTCGCGGAACCGCCCGGCCCGCTGTAGCAGCGGCACCACCTGGTCGACGATCGCCGGCAGGTCGGTGGCGTTGACCGCCGGCCGCAGCCGCGCCCCGTCGACGCCGAGCCGCTGCCAGCCCAGCAGCATGTCCACCAATTCGGTTGCGCCGCCGGAGAAGACCAGGGCATCCGACCGGAAATCACCGTCGCCGTCGAACGAAACCACCACGTCGGCAACAACTTTCAGGTGGGCGCCACCCGCCGCGCGCACCTCGCCGAGGATGTTCTGCACCGACGCGTCGTCGGTGGGCGTGATGAACACGACGTCGGCGCCGGCCGCGGCGAACTCGTACGCGGGCCCGACGTGCGCCAGCGCGGCCACCACCGGCTGGCCCTGCGGCGGGCGCGGGGTGATCGAGGGGCCCTTGA
>Ga0335071_10001852_pt1 | contig 22756 bp, 20 predicted proteins | sample Lox_Sample_15_FD_206724 | JGI IMG/M metagenome (GOLD analysis project Ga0335071, IMG submission 206724) | Soil microbial communities from Loxahatchee National Wildlife Refuge, Florida, United States - Lox_Sample_1.5 | ecosystem: Environmental > Terrestrial > Soil > Wetlands | place: USA... | reverse complement strand
AAACTCCCGGTGCCATCCTAAGTACGCTGCGGAAAACTGACGTCCCGCTTGGCGGGGCAACACCCCGTTGAAAACCTGCAACTGACTGTCGCGGGCTACCCATACATCCAAGCCGGCACATCCAAGCCGGCAACAAAAGCAAGTGCTGCGGACGGCGGCGTCCGAGACGAATCCAGGCACCTTGATGCAGGGGATTCGAGCAAGGTTCTGGAACTCTCCATCGAACTCAATCACGCGCTGAGACGACGAGGACTCGACGGGACGCGTCGCGCTGTATCTGAGAGCGATGGGAGCCAGGAAAAAGTCAGCCAGCGCCGCGACAGCGACAGAATCGTCGCTGATGCGGTGTCTCTAATGCGCGCCGATTACGCCAGTGTGCAGAGACTGCATCCGGAAGGGGGATCGGGCGGCGAACTTCGGCTGCTGGTGTTCCGCGGTGGGTGCGGAGTAGTGGTTGGCGCACGCCCTCCTCGCTTTGCGAGGAACCGCGGGGCGGACCAATGGGTCCGCCTCGGGCCCATGCGGACTGGGTGCGCGGTTACACGGGCGCGTTAAGTTCGGGGAGTTAAGTGGTTGAATTTGCACGGGCGGATGATACTTCCGTAACGTCTTACGTACTTCGGTTACTCGCCTCCGGGTGACCGATCAGGGTACGAGCGGTGACCACAACTAATTGTGTGTCGTGTCTTTATTGAGCACAATATGTTGAAACTGGGGCGAACCCGGTTTCCACCGCATTCCAGAAAAACCGCAAAAAACCCAGTAAAACACGCGGATTCGCTTGGAGCCGGGGCTTTTCCGGGCTGATATATGCTCAGGACACCGAAAGCCCTCGGAGCCGATAGCGAGGGCAGGGATGACCCCAAAGCAACGCGGGCCTTCCGGCAAAAAGGGGAGAGCAGGCGTGACAAGGGCAAGGGAACCATGGCCGACTCGCGAGAAGTGATGAACATTCGCCAGGCGTCGCAGTATCTGGGCGTGAGTCCGGACACGCTGTACAAGTACGTGGGCGAACAGAAAATTCCCGCGTTCAAGCTCGGCAATCGCTGGCGCTTCAAGAAATCGCGCCTGGATCAGTGGATGGAAGAGAAGTCGAGCGAGATGGAACCGCAGGCGAAACGGAAACCGAAGGCGTCCGGGAAAGCTGCCGGGCAACTGTAACAAAAACCACGCGGGCAAGGCGCCCGCGCCACATACGAAGGTGGGCACATGTTTGGACTGGGATCGAAATCGATTGTAGGCCTGGACGTAGGCTCCTCGAGCATCAAGGCGGTGGAGTTGAAGAAAAAGGGCGGGCAGATAGAAGTCGCGCACCTCGGGCTGGAGCCGCTGGCTTCCGACATCGTGGTCGATTCGATGATCGTCGACTCGGGGACCGTGTCGAGCGCGATCTCGAAGCTGTTCCTCGATAACCAGATCAAGACCAAGGCCGTGGCCACCGCGGTGAGCGGGCACTCCGTCATCGTGAAAAAGATCTCGCTGCCCTCGATGAGCGACCAGGAACTGGCCGAGACCATCGAGAAGGAAGCGGCGCAGCACATTCCCTTCGATCTGGCGGACGTGAGCCTCGACTACCAGATTCTTTCCGATGAAGTGGGCACGCCGCAGATGGACGTCTTGCTGGTCGCGGTCAAGAAGGACAAGATTCTGAACTACACCAACGTGCTCTCGATGGCGGGGCGCACCCCGGCTATCGTGGACATCGACGCGCTCGCGCTGCAGAACTGCTACGAGTACAACTACCAGCCGGCGCCGGGGCAGGTGGTGGCGTTGCTGAACCTGGGCGCCAGCGTGATGAACATCAACATCGTCAAGGGCACGACCCCGCTGTTCCCGCGCGACGTCAGCGTGGGCGGGCACCAGTACACCGATTCGCTGCAGAAGGAACTGGATCTGAGCTTCGATGACGCGGAAGCGCTGAAGCTGGGCCGCAAGGTGGGCACGGTCAGCGAAGACGCGAAGCAGCCGATCCTGCAGCAGGTGACCGAGATCATCGTGCTGGAAATCCAGAAGACGTTCGACTTTTTCCGCGCCAGCGCGGCCGGCGAGCACATCGAGAAGATCTACCTGGCGGGTGGATCATCGAAGGTGCCGGGACTGGTCGAAGCGCTGCGCCAGGAATTCTCCATGCCCGTGGAACTGTTCAACCCGTTCCAGCGCGTCATCCCGCCTGCGGAAGGCCTGGGGGCGGAACTGGTGGAGCAGAATCCGGGGCAGATGGCGGTTGCGGTGGGCTTGGCCCTGAGGAGCTTTGAATCCCTATGATCAAAATCAACCTGCTCGAAACCAACAAAGGGAAGGGCAAACGCGGAAGCGGCGGCGGCGGGCCGTCCATGCCGTCGATGGAAATGGGCGATATGGGATCGCCCAAGCTGAAGGTGCTGGTCGTGGTGGTACTGGCCGGGCTCTTCAATCTTGGGTATTGGTACCGGCTCGACCATCAGGGCAAGGCGATCGCGGGCCAGATGAAAGTCGCCGAACAGAAGAACCGCGAACTGGCCGATGTGAAGGCGCGCTTCCTGGAACGCCAGAATCAGGCCAACGCTTACAAGCGGCGCGTGGATGTGATCGATGGCTTGCGGCAGAACCAGACTGGCCCGGTGAACCTGCTGGCCATGCTGGGCGAGACCGTGAACAACACCGAGGCGGTGTGGTTGAGCAGGATGGACGACACCGGCCCGACGGTGCAGTTGGAAGGAACGGCGCTGTCGACCGACGCGGTGGCGAACCTGATCGCCAACCTGCAGAGGACCGGGTTCTTCAAGGCAGTCGAGATCGACGAGACCTACCAGGACGATCAGATCAAGGACATGCAGGCGTTTCAGTTCACGCTGAAGTGTGACAAGAGCACCGAGAAGGGCAAGTCGTAAGAGGCGGACCTATGGCGAATTTCAGCGAACTTTCGGGCATCAAGCAATGGGGAGCGGTGATCGTGGGGGGCGCCATCGTAACGGCGGCCCTGTACTTCACCGTGTTCAAGAGCCAGAACGAGAAAAACACCGCGGCGCAGCACGCGCTGGAGCAGAAGATTCGGGAGAACAACGAACTCGAATCCTACCGGCCAAAGCTGAAGCAGATGGAGCAGCAACTGGCCGAGCTCAAGCAGCAGCTCGAGATTGAGCAGCGCATCGTCCCCGACGAGAAGCAGGTCGACCAGTTCATCACCATGATGGACGGGGAAGCGGTGAAGGCGGGCGTGGAACTGCGGCGCTATAAGGCGAAAGACGTGAAGTCGCAGCAGTACTACTCCGAGGTGCCGTTCGACCTGGACCTGGATGGCCCGTACTACTCGATGCTGAACTTCTTCGACCGGGTGAGCAAGCTGGAGCGGATCGTCAACATCAGCAACCTGCTGGTGTCGACGACGAAGAATCCCAACGGCGCGAAGACGAAAAAGACGTACCAGTACGCGCCGAACGAGAGTGTAGTGGCGACGTTCACGGCGACAACGTATTTCAGTCACGATCAACCTTCCACCCCAGCCAAGCCGGCAACGCCGGGGGCGAAGTAGGTAAATCATGAAGACGGCGATGAAGCTGACAACTGGCATTCTGGCAATCACGATCGCGGTGGGTACGGTTTGGTCCACGCAAGCTGTGGCACAGACCGATGCCATCGATAACGCGCGGAGCGTGGCGAAGTCGCTGCAGCAGAAGCAGCAGAACGACACGAACGCCGCGCTGGACGCCGCTGGAATTAAAGCTGCTGCGGCCAAGCCCGCGCCGGGGGCACCCGCGCCCACGGTGAAACCCGCGGTCATTCCGGGATCGAAGCCGGCTGCGGCGGCGCCTGCACCTGCAGCCAAGCCCGCTCCTGCTGCGAAACCGGCATCGTCGTCCGCTGCCGGGAACCAGTTGCAGAGAGTGAACGTGGTGCAGGGTTCCGATGCGGTGCGCGTGGAACTGGTGGCCAGCGGTTCGGTGACGCCAAAGGTGAGCAAGCTGGATTCACCGGCGCGCGTACTGGTGGAGCTGCCTGAGACCAGCGACGCCAGCCCGCAGAACCATATTTCCTTCGGCAGCGCCGGAGTCAAAGGCGTGCGCATTGGGATGGACGGCAAGAATCCGCCGACCACCAGCGTGGTCGTCGACCTGGATAAGGCGTGCACGTACGAGCTTACTCCAGGCACGCCGGGCAGGCTGGTACTGACATTGCATACCGACGCGGTGGCGAAGAATGGTCCCGCGCCGGCATTGAAACCGGCAACGAGCGCTCCCAAAGCGGTAAAGGAAACGGTGGCCAAGAGTACGGCGCCGGCAGCGAAACCTGCGGAGCACCCGGCGAAAGCTGCGAAGAGCGCCCCGGCCAAAGTGGTCGCGGCAAACGCGCAACCCGCGAAGTCCAAAGAACAGCCCAAGCCTGCGGCTCCGGCCAAGCCGGCTGCGGCGGGGCCTGAAGCCGCTGCTACGGTGGCGGATGCGAAGCCGGAAGAGAAGAAAGAAGAAAAGAAACCGGAAGACAAGAAGTGGGCGATGAGCGGCAAGCGCGATCCGTTCTTCAGCCCGGTGGTGCAGCAGAACGGGTCGGGTTGCTCGACCGGGAAAAAGTGCCTGGAGATCGGCAACATCAACCTGCGGGGCGTAGTGAAGTCGGACAACGGGTTCATCGCGGTGGTCACCAACAACCTGAACAAGGCGTATTTCCTGCGGGAGAATGATCCCGTGTTCAACGGTTATGTAGTGAGAATCACCGGGGACTCAGTTGTGTTCTCGGAGACAGTACAAGACAAGCTGGGCAAGCCGTTCACGCGTGAAGTCGTGAAGCGGATCTTCACGCCGGCAGTGTAGCAAGACGGCAGCCGGGGCGATCGGAACTGCCGATAAGTTCTAAGAAGGACACGCGGGCCAGGCTCGCGGGTTGGGGAGAGGCGAAATGCGAAAGCAACAACTGGCAATAATCACAACGTTGCTGCTCCTGGCGGTGGTGGCTGCGGCGCAGGCACCGAGCCAACTGGAGAAAGTCAACGTAGTCCGGGGCACGGACGACATCCGGATCGAGATGAGCGCGAGCGGCACGATTGCTCCCAAGCTCAGCGCGCTGGATTCTCCCGCCCGCGTCGTAGTCGATTTGCCCGCGACCGTGATGGCGAGTGGGCAAAAACAGATTGCCGTTGGCGCGGACGGCGTCAAGGGCGTGCGCATCGGCAGCGACGGGAAAAATCCGCCAACCACCCGCGTCGTGGTGGACCTGGAGAAGGCGTGCGCGTACGAGCTGGTGCCGGGCCCGGAAGGGAAGCTGGTGCTGAGCCTGCACGCGAACACTATCGCCAAGGCGGCTCCGGCTGCTAACAGCAACGCGGGCGAGGGCGCCCGCGCCACGCAGCCGAAGCCGATGTCACCGTTCTCTCCGCGGGTGATGGATTCGCGTTCGGTGTCTCCGAAGGCGGAAGCGCCATCGGGCAAACCGGCCGCGGACAATTCGGCGAACCCGAATCAATATGTGTTCGTCGAGCCTTCTTACCAGGCCAAGGCGGATGCGAAAACCGAGAGTGAGCCCACGGTCCGCGCGGAACACGCGGCCGAGCGCTTCTCGGACAAGACGGCGGCGGAATTGCTGCCGGTGGATTTCCACGCGGCGCAGGCGCAGAATCCGGCTCCGGCGATTCAGCCGGCTGTGAATCTGGCGGCCGAACAGAAGGCCCAGGCCGGGCAGCAGTCGGCTTCCGCGGGACCGAAGTACACGGGCGAGCCGATCTCGGTCAACCTGAAAGACGTCGATCTGAAAGACTTCTTCCGGCTGATTCACGAGATCAGCGGACTGAATGTCGTGCTCGATCCCAATGTTCACGGGACGCTGACGATCGTGCTGGACGATGTGCCGTGGGATCAGGCGCTGGACATCGTGCTCAAGAACAACGACCTGGCGCGTGAACTGGAAGGCAACGTCCTGCGCATCGCAACGGTGGAGACGCTGAAGCACGAAGCGGACGCACGCCGGGCGCAGATCGAGTCGGAAGCGCTGGCCGTCGAAAAAGTCTCGGTGACCCGTTTCCTGAGCTATGCCAAAGCGAAGGACGTCATCATCACTGTCAAGAAATTCCTCTCGCAACGCGGCGACGTTGTTGCTGACGACCGCACCAATGCCGTAATCATCAGCGACATTCCGAAGGTGATTCCGGTGATCGACCGCCTGCTCACTCAGTTGGACCGGAAGACGCAGGAAGTCGAGATTGAAGCGCGCGTGGTGGCAGCGACGCGGCAGTTTGCGCGCGATATCGGCACGCAGTTGGGATTTGCCTGGGGCAACGGCCACAGCGCGGTCGGCGGGGCACAGTCTGTCGGAACGTCTCCGATCACGGCCAATGGCCTGACGCCTGGTTATATCACCCTGCCGGGCTCGGGAGCATCCAGTGGCGGCTCGACCATTCCGTTATTCTCGAACCTGGGAGTGACGCAGCCTTCGAGCGGACTGAGCTTCGTAAATGCCAGCAACAACATCCGGATCGATGCCATTCTTTCGATGGCAGAGTCCCGCGGGCTGCTGAAAGTGCTCTCGCGGCCGCGGGTGGTTACACAAAACAACATCCTGGCGCTGGTGAAGCAGGGCGTGCGCGTTCCGATCGTAACGCAGGCGCAGTTGGGCGGTCCTCCGACCGTGACCTACGTTGACGCTTTCCTGCGGTTGACGGTGACGCCACAGATCACGTCAGAAAATACCATCTTCCTGAACGTCGACGTGGAAAACACCACGCCGAACTTCGGCCAGGAAGTTCAGGGCAACCCCGAATTGATTACGCAGCAGGCCACGACCCAAGTCCTGGTCACGGATGGCGGAACAGTGGTCATCGGCGGCGTAATCCAAACGCAGAACTCGATCAACGTCTCGCAGGTGCCGTTGCTGGGCAACTTGCCGATCCTGGGCAACCTGTTCAAGCATACGCAGGTGCAGACGTCGAACCAGGAACTGATCTTCTTCATCACTCCGAGGATCATTCAGACCTAGCTAGCAGTCAGTACTCAGATAAGGCCGCCGACTGGAGAAACTGCCAGCCGGCGGTTTTGCTTTTCAGGGATCAGGGGGGCAGAGTCTTTTTCCTGAGTTCCCGTGTGATTGTCGCCGCTTGTTTGCCCCCTGCCCCTGCTACACTCACCTGCAATGGACTTTGTGGCGCGACAAAAGAGGCTGCGGGAGCACATTGCAACGACACGGTTTGATGCGTTGCTGATCTCGCATCTGCCGAACATCCGATATCTTTGCGGATTCAGCGGGAGCGCGGGTTTGCTGCTGGTCGAGAAGACGGGCAGCATTTTTTTCACGGACTTCCGCTACGACACGCAGGCGCGCGAGGAGGTCAAAGGCGCCAAAGTTGTGGTTGGGCGCAAAGCGGTAGTGGCGAGCTTGGGCGAATTTCTTCGCCGCCGCCGCAGTCGTTCGCGGCGATGGATGATCGGCATTGAATCGGAGCATCTGACAGTCGCCGAGAAGAAGAACCTCAGCAGCGATTTGCCCAAAGGTGTTCACCTGAAGGACGCGCCCTCTACGGTGGAGCGTTTCCGGCTGATCAAGGATGAAGACGAACTCTCGGCGATTCGCGATGCGGTTCAGCTGGGCGCGAACCTGTTCTCGAGAGCCCTCGAAGTCCTCAGGACCGGAGTGAAAGAGGTGGAGGTGGCAGCGGAAATGGAAATGGCGGCCCGAAAGGCCGGCGCCGAGGAGATGTCATTTCCAACGATCATCGCGTCCGGGCCGCGTTCTGCGCTGCCCCATGGCCGGGCCTCGACTCAAGCGATCGATAGCGGCGGGTTCGTGGTCTGCGACTTCGGTGTTATACTCGCTGGTTATTGCTCTGACCAGACTCGCACAGTTTGGGTCGGCCGGGCTTCGGATGAAGCTCGAGGCATTTACGAGGCGGTGCGAGAAGCGCAGCAGGCTGCGCTGGATGCCGTGAGGCCGGGAGTGAGTACGGGCGAAGTCGATGCGGCTGCCCGCACCGTATTGAGAAAAGAGAAGTTAGACAAGTTCTTCACTCACTCGACCGGGCATGGAGTTGGGCTGGAGATTCACGAGGCACCCCGGGTAGCGGCCGGGCAAAAAGAGATCCTGCGTCCCGGTATGGTGATCACGATTGAGCCGGGAGTATACTTCCCCGGCAAGTGGGGGATCAGGATCGAGGATATGGTGGCGGTTACGACCTCGGGTTGTGAAGTGCTGACGCCCACCAGCAAAGAGTTCTTAGCTGTTTCGTAGCATTGATGAAGAGCCGGGCTTTTCACGCACTACGCCCGGCTTTGTTTCGCGCATCGGATGAGGCGCGTGCGGGGCACACACTCTGGCGCGCTGGTTTTAAGAGTCTGCAGGCAGCGGGCAGGAGTGCTCGCTCCACACCTGAAGATAGCAGCGGTCCCACTGTAAACCGATGAACCTGAAAGAGCTGAAGGAACTCATTGAGTTTCTAATCGAGAAGGAAATCGCCGAGTTCGAGTTAGAACGAGGCGACGTGAAAGTGCGCATCCGGCGCGCCGGGGAACAGACCGTCGTGCACACGCAGGGCGATCCCCGGTTCTTTGCCGTTGCGGCAGCGCCCGCGGCGATGCCGACCCTGAATGGGGCGCCGGCGGCGCCCGCCACAACAAGCGCGCCCGCTGCGCCGGCACCAGAACCTGAGGAAGTCCTGCAGACGGTAAAGTCGCCGATTGTAGGGACCTTTTACGAAGCGCCTTCACCCGGAGCTCCGCCTTTCGTGAAGATCGGGGACATTGTGCAGGAGGGCCAGGTGCTGTGCATTGTCGAGGCGATGAAGCTGTTGAATGAGATTGAGTCCGACGTGGCGGGAGAGATCGTGAAGAAGCTGGCGAGCAACGGCCAGCCGATTGAGTATGGCCAGGAGTTGTTCGCCATCCGGCCGAAGAAGTGAGCAACGTAGAGGTTTCAACGTTTCAAGGTGTCAGAGTTGCTTCGGGCCGATTCTTACTTGTTGATTGTTGATTCTTGATTGCTGATTTCCAACCAGAGCGAGTGAGTTTCCGATCAGCAATCAACAGCCATCAATCAACAATTTTTTGTCACTGAAACCGCGTTCATGTTTAAGAAGATCCTGATCGCCAATCGCGGAGAGATTGCCTTGCGCGTCATATGCGCGTGCAAGGAACTCGGGATCCGCACGGTCGCGATCTACAGCGAGGCAGACCGCGAATCGCTTCCAGTCCGCTTCGCCGACGAAGCCATCTGCATCGGGCCGCCGCAACTGGCGCATAGTTATCTGAATATTCCCGCAGTGATCAGCGCGGCGGAGATCGCCAACGTGGATGCGATCCACCCCGGATACGGGCTGCTTTCGGAGAACGCGAATTTCGCCGAGGTGTGCGAAACAAGCGGGATCAAGTTCATCGGCCCGCAGCCGGAGGTGATCCGGCTGATGGGCGAGAAGGAAAAAGCGCAGTCCGCGATGAAGACTGCGGGCGTGCCGATTTTGCCTGGTTCCGATGGAGTGGTTGCGTCGGAAGGCGAGGCGATGGAATGGGCGAGGCAGGTTGGCTTCCCGGTGATCTTGAAGGCGTCGGCCGGCGGCGGCGGGCGCGGGATGCGGATCGTCCGCAATGAAGAGGAGTTGCCGGGGTTGTTCAAGGCCGCGTCATCGGAGGCGGCGGGCGCGTTTGGGAACGGCGATCTCTACATGGAAAAGTATGTGGAGAATCCGCGGCACATTGAATTCCAGGTGCTGGCGGATGAGCATGGGAATGTGGTGAGCCTGGGCGAGCGCGAGTGCTCGATTCAGCGGCGGCACCAGAAGCTGCTCGAGGAATCGCCTTCCACGCAGGTCACGCCGGAGTTGCGGGCGCAGATCGGCGAGGTGCTCTGCAAATCGCTCGGGGCAATCGGCTACACCAATGCGGGAACGGTCGAGTTCCTGATGGACAAAGACCGGCGGCTGCACTTTATCGAGATGAATACGCGGATCCAGGTAGAGCATCCGGTCACGGAGATGGTGACCGACGTGGACCTGGTGAAGAGCCAGATCATGATTGCCTCCGGGGCGAAGATGAGCGACGTGCTGATGGGACCGATCGTGCATCGCGGGGCGTCGATCGAATGCCGGATCAATGCGGAGCATCCGGAGAAGTTCACGCCTTCGGCGGGGAGGATCACGGCGTTTCATCCGCCGGGAGGAACCGGGGTGCGGGTCGATACCGCGGCGTACGCGGAAGGAATGATTCCGCCGTATTACGATTCGCTGATTGCGAAGCTGATTGTGCGCGCAAAGGACCGGAATGAGGCGGTCTCGCGGATGGCACGGGCGCTGGAGATGTTTATCGTGGAAGGCATTTTTACTACCATTCCGCTGCACCGGAAGATTCTGGCGGATGCGGATTTTCGGGCGGGGAAGATTGATACTGGATTTATTGAGAGATTTTTGAAGAAGAACGGGAAGTAGTTCTGAGTCGCGAGTTCTGAGTCGCGAGTCGCGAACCCCTTTCGATTAGGTCGGAGCGCGCGAAAACTGGACAATGGGCACCTGGTGTGATCAAGTCCACTCGGATGCCGAGCGGGGTGGAGCTATTGGTGAACGTGGCACCTTTGATGATGTCGATCGCATCCGCCACGGTTTGAAACGGGACTTCATCATCTGCCAGCAGATAGATTGTCTTCTCCGCTCGTAGGCTGTAGATCAGTGAAAGGCGCCCTGCGAGCGAATTCCAATCGACATTCTCGAAGTTGATAAGAAGTTGGCCGCGATTGGCAACATGCAAAACGATGGTAGGGTCTTGCCTGGGATCGAAGGCGCAGCCGTTCGGGGCTAGGCGGATCAACAGGCCCTTTTTCGGGTTGAGCGAGGCGAACGTCAAAAAGCCAGCCAACGAGAGAGCTAGCACTGGTGCTGCGACTACCGCGAATGAGGGTACGGAATATCGAGCAGCTAGCGGAAGTGTCTGAGCAGTTCCAGTTCTTGGCGTGCCGGCGTTCCTCCGGGTTCGGCCGCCTTCAACTTTAAGAGCGTCGATTCGCGTGCGGAAGTAGTTATGGAAGCACGTTGCGATGATTGCCACAAGCAGTCCTGCCGGAGTTGATAGACATGAGGCGCCTAGTTCTGAGGCCTCCATCTGTAAGACAGCGGATCTCGACATTGCGACGCCATGGAACATGCCCAGAATGCCGACGCATGTGCCTATAAGCCCGAGGTATGGGGCGCCGGCTGCAACGGCTTTGAGCCCAGCCGCGGCGGGAATTAGATTGGCGAGCAGCTTCTCTTGGGCAAGCTTAGATTCCGAGCTGGCGGCACCAGTTGGCTCTCGTCGCGGGCGGAATAAGAGCGATGTCATTCCCCTCACGACCACGACCGCGACGTACACGAGCATCAGCGCTAGTGCGTAAAGATCCCATCGCTGCCAGGAATCGGTCCAGCGCCAAAGATAGGGGATTGTTGACTCACATCCGCCGAAATACCACGGGTTTGGGCAGGGGCCGGGCATCGACAAGATTTCGATTGTGGGCTCTACTGATAAAGGACACCATCGTCGGTGCGTTTGTTCCCTCAAGTCAAAAGTTCGACTGGCCGCTGACGTTGCTTCCTGAAACCGATAAACTGGCGGCAGATGATTTCGCTGCCGCGCCTTTACCCGATTCTTGACTCTGGGTTATTCCCCGACGCTGTTGCCTTCCTCAGGGCTGCTGACGAACTCGCGACGGCTGGGGTGCGGCTGATTCAATATCGGAATAAGTCGGGCAATGCCCGGGTGATGCTGGAGCAGGCTAGGGAACTTAGGGGCTTATTCCAGGCGGGCGAAGATTCCCACGTCTCGCAACTGCAGCGAGACGTGGGGCACCCCCAATCCAGATCGGGCTGGCAACGGTCGATTCGACTGATCATGAATGATCGGGCCGATCTTTGTATCGCGGCGGAGTTCGATGGGGTGCATGTGGGGCAGGAGGATCTTTCGCCGGAGGCGGTGCGTCGGATAATTGGGCCGGATCGGTGGCTGGGGGTGTCGACGCATAGTCCTGAGCAGCTTCGGGAGGCTGATCTGACTTCGGCCGACTATGTGGCGATCGGGCCGGTGTTTGCGACTTCATCCAAGGAAAGGCCGGACCCGGTGGTTGGGCTGGAGGGAGTGCGGCGGGCGCGGGAACTCACGCGCAAGCCGCTGGTGGCGATTGGGGGGATTACACGGACGAATGCGACTTCGGTGATCGAGGCTGGGGCGGATTCGGTGGCGGTGATATCGGACTTGATACGGGAGCCTGGCAAATCGGCAGAGGAATTTTTGCGGATATTGGGGTAAAGTGCTGGAAACCGTTGTGGGTCCTTGTTTGTTGGCCGAACGCTACAGTTGTAGCCGAAGAGACGTACGATCTTGGGTGGCGTACTTTGATTGGGAGAGGCGATGCAATTTGCCGCGCCGGCGGAATTGCGTGGGTCCTTCGCTTCGCTCAGGATGACAAACTATTTTGAATGACACAGGGTTGAGGACGACTAAGGAGCCTGCCTGAGCACCCCTACGACACAGACGCCCGCCAGCGATTGGGAAATTCATAGCCATCAGGATCAGGAGTTGGTCAAAGGCCTCGGGCTGACTAGCGCGACCATGCTGGTCATGGGGTCGATGATCGGATCGGGGATCTTTATTGTCTCGGCGGAGATTGCGCGGGAAGTGGAATCTCCGGCGCTGTTGATCGGGGCCTGGGCGGTGGCCGGGTTCATGACCATCGTGGCTGCGCTCAGCTATGGAGAGCTCGCCGCCATGATGCCGCGGGCGGGCGGACAGTACGTTTATCTACGGGAAGCGCTCGGGCCGCTGTGGGGGTTTTTGTATGGCTGGACCCTGTTCCTTGTGATTCAGACCGGGACAATTGCCGCAGTGGGCGTGGCTTTCGGCAAGTTCCTAGGAGTATTCATCCCGTCGATCTCTTCTTCCCACTGGATTCTTCATCTCTGGAAAGTTCCGCCTATTCCGATTGGCCCGATGGTTCTGGGCAACATGGATGTTGGCATCAATACGCAGAACCTGATTGCGATGGTCCTGGTTATCTTCCTTTCCGTCGTGAATATTTTTGGAGTGAAGACCGGGGCGGTGATTCAGAACATATTTACGGCGGCGAAGGTTTCGGCGTTGCTTGGGCTGGCCGTCGTGGGAGTCGCGATCGGGCGGAATCCGCAGGCGCTGGCGGCTAATTTTGGAGCGAACTTCTGGCACAATGCCGGGCTGGGATCGCAGCATGCCGTGCAGGTGGGCGTGGGCGGCCCGATCGTCATGGTCGGGACTTTGACCATTCTGGCTGTCGCCCAAGTCGGATCTTTATTCTCCGCTGACGCCTGGAACAACGTGACCTTTACAGCGGGGGAAGTGAAGAATCCGAGCCGGAATCTGCCGCTGTCGCTGGCACTCGGCACGGGAGTGGTGATCGCTCTCTATATTGCGTGCAACTTCATCTACCTGAGCGCCCTTCCGCTGATGGGGAGCAAGGGTGCCGCGACGATTGCCGCTCGCGGGATTCAGTATGCGGCGGAAGACCGCGTGGGCACGGCTACGATGACGCAAATGCTGGGGCCGATTGGCGGATTGCTGATGGCGGCGGCGATCATGATTTCGGGGTTCGGCTGCAATAACGGGCTAATTCTTTCCGGCGCGCGCGTGTACTACGCGATGGCGAAGGATGGCCTCTTTTTCCGCAATGTCGCCAAACTGCATCCTAAGTACAAGACTCCCGCAGTTTCGCTGATGGTGCAGATGGTGTGGACTTGCGTGCTTTGCATCTCGGGCAGTTATGGGCAGTTGCTCGATTACATCATTTTTGCGGTGCTGGTGTTTTACATTCTGACCATCATCGGGCTGTTCGTGTTGCGGCGGACGCATCCGGATGCAGAGCGTCCTTATCGAGCGGCGGGTTACCCGGTGCTGCCCGCGCTCTACATCGCGATGGCTTTGTTCATCGATATCGTACTTTTGCGCTATAAGCCGCAGTACACGTGGCCGGGGCTGATTGTAGTGCTGCTTGGGATTCCGGTGTACTATGCGTGGTCACGAAGAGCGGGAAAAACGCGGGCTGGATAGTCAAGGTAGGGATGCGGTCCTTCGACAAGCTCAGGATTTCGGCGCGCGGCTCAAACGCCGCGCAAGCGCCTCAACTTCGATTCCGCGGCGACCGCTTTCGCGGTTCGCCGCTCCGCTCAGCATGACAAAAGGAGAATGACACGGGAATGTCCAAACTTTTCGCTACCAAATCGCTGGACGCGTTAATGAAGGAGTCGCAGGAGACGGGCGAGCATAGCCTGAAACGCGCGCTCGGCCCGATCAACCTGCTCTCGCTCGGCATTGGAGCGATCATCGGGGCCGGAATTTTCGTGATCACGGGACAGGCGGCCGCGCAATTCGCGGGGCCGGCCATCCTGTTCTCGTTCATTCTGGCGGGAATTGCGTGCGCGTTTGCCGGGTTGTGTTACGCAGAATTTGCTTCGATGATTCCGGTCGCGGGCAGCGCTTACACGTATTCCTACGCGACGCTGGGCGAACTGGTGGCTTGGATCATCGGGTGGGACCTGGTGCTGGAGTACGCGTTCGGAGCGGCATCGGTGGCAGTGGGATGGAGCGGCCATCTGCGCGCTTTCCTGCGAGACATCGGGATGGCGCTCCCGCCCATGCCGCACTCGGATTTCACGATGTTCGGGAACCAAATTCACCTGACGTACGACTACATCGGATTCCTGGTGATCTGGGCGATCACGACGATCCTGGTGATTGGCATTAAGGAATCGGCGAACTTCACCTCAGCCGTCGTGGTGCTCAAAGTTGCGGTGGTTCTCGTATTCATCGCTCTGGCCGGCGGCTATCTGTTCAGCCACCACATGGAGCCCAATTATTGGCATCCGTTCATCCCTGAGAATGCGGGGAAGTTCGGGAGTTTCGGGATATCCGGGATCTTCCGGGGGGCGGGGGTCGTGTTCTTCGCCTATATCGGGTTCGACGCAGTCTCAACGGCGGCGCAGGAAGCGAAGAATCCGAAGAAGGACATGCCATTCGGGATTCTTGGTTCGCTGGTCATCTGCACGGTTTTGTACATCCTGGTTTCGGGCCTGCTCACCCATCTGGTGCCTTACCAGCAGCTTGACGTGCCGGATCCGGTGGTTGTGGGAATGCGCGCCACGGGGCATCAATGGGCGACTTTCCTCGTGGAGTTAGGCGCGCTGCTGGGGCTGGCGACGGTGATGCTGGTGATGTTGCTGGGACAGTCGCGCGTGTTCTACTCGATGTCGCGAGACGGGCTGCTGTGGCCCTGGGCGAGCAAGATTCACCCGCGTTTCCGAACGCCTTATATCAGTTCGATCGTGGTGGGATTCTTTGTCGCGATCCTGGCCATGCTCTTGCCGCTCAGCGTGCTCGACCAGATGACGAGCGTGGGGACGCTACTGGCGTTCGTACTGGTCAGTGCCGGAGTGTGGGTGATGCGCAGGACGCATCCGGACGTCAATCGTCCTTTCCGCACGCCTTGGGTGCCGGCGGTTCCGATCTTGGCGATTGTGTTCTCGGGAGCTTTGATCGTAACGCTGCCAACGGCAACGCAGATCCGGCTGGTGGTGTGGCTCGTTATTGGGCTGATCATCTACTTCACCTACGGACGGAAACACAGTAAGGTGCAAACGGCCGCTGGGGATGGAACAGCCGGGGCACCCGCGCGTACGATGGCGGATTAGATTGACGCTGTCGGCACGCTCGCCTTCGCTCCGCTCAGGCTCGCGGGGCGGACGAATGCGTCCGCCCCTACACACTCTGCGTCGCGCTTTTTCCCCTCGATCCGGCGTAAGCTGAGAGCTGAATCTTGTTCGGGATGAGAAATGAAAATCGTTAGTGCCGCGGAAATGCGCGCCATCGACCGGGCCACAAGCGAGCGCTTCGGCGTGCCTTCTCTCACGCTCATGGAAAATGCCGGAGCCGCTGTCGCCGAAGTGGCTCTTGCCAATTATCACGCAGCGCGCCGCGTCGTGGTGTTCTGCGGGAAGGGCAACAACGGCGGCGATGGATTTGTGGCCGCGCGGCGACTGCATCAGAAAGGGAAGACGGTTCAGGTGATTCTGCTGGCGGATCCGGCAGACCTGAAGGGCGACGCCGCCGAGATGTACGGGAAATTGCCGGTAGCGGCGATTGCGGTCCACTCGCCAGACGATCTAAAGAGTGACCGGGTGCGGTTGTCTTTGCCGGCTGATTTGTATATCGACGCAATTCTCGGGACGGGATTCAAGCCGCCGGTTACCGGCTTATATGCCGACGCCATCGGCTTGATCAATGCTTCTCAGGCGCCGGTGCTCGCGGTGGACATTCCATCCGGGGCTGATGCCGACGCTATGGGAGTGCAGACGGGAGTGATGGCGCGGGCCGACGCGATTGTCACGTTTACTGCGGCGCGCCCGGCGCATGCCTTCAGCCTTCTGACGGATGGATCGACGCAAGTGGCGCCGATTGGATCGCCGGACGAGGCTATCCTGTCGTCGTTGCTGTTGAACGTGATCACTGCGCGGGATTTTGCGCCGCTCATCCAGCCTCGGCGGCCGGACTCGAATAAGGGACTTTACGGGCACGTACTCGTCATCGGAGGCTCGCTGGGGAAGGCGGGCGCTGCGGCGATGGCGGGAATGGCCGCGCTGCGTGCGGGCGCCGGGCTGGCGACGATTGCGACGGCTGCGTCGGTGTTATCGACGGTGGCGGGGTTCCATCCTGAAGTCATGACCGAGTCCTTGCCGGAAACCTCCGCGGGGACCATTTCGCTGGATGCGTGCGAGCGCCTGACGGAGTTGACGAAAGGAAAGAGCGTGCTCGCCATCGGCCCGGGCATCTCGCGCGACGCGGAAACGGCGAGCCTGGTCCGCAGGCTGGTTGCGAAAAGCGAAATTCCCATTGTGCTTGACGCCGATGGCCTGAACGCATTCGAAGGGCACACCACTGAAATGAAGGGTGGGAGCCGTTTGCTGGTGGTTACTCCGCATCCCGGTGAAATGGCGCGTCTGGCGGGCTGTTCCACGGCAGATGTGCAGAAGGACCGGCTGGGGGTGGCGCGCCAATTCGCTCATGAACATGAGCTCATCGTCGTGCTCAAGGGACATCGCACACTGGTAGTTCAGCCCGATGGGGAGGCTTGGGTGAATACGACGGGGAATCCCGGGATGTCTACCGGCGGCACGGGAGACATTCTTACCGGCATGGTGGCTGCGATGATCGCGCAAAACCCGAAGGACGTCATGCGAGCGGTTTGCGCTGCGGTTCACCTGCATGGTTCGGCGGCAGACCGCATGCTCGATAATGTGGGCGAGCATTCGATGGTCGCTACCGATCTGCTGCGGGGGCTGCCAGAGGCGTTCTGGCATGCGCAGAGGACTGCGCGGGAGAAGTTCGTTACCTGGGGCGGGTGATTCCGGGATGTGCGAGATCCTCGGCCGGCAGGTGGTGCGTTGGTGATAGGGATCCTTCGACTCAGTCTGGCTTGCGCTTCGCTCCAGCCAGACTGCGCTCAGGGTGACAAGTCGTTGGAGAATACCTGCGGAGCCAACACTAACGTGACGCAGGCAGGCGTACAGTCCGCCCCGTTGCTGCGGAACGGCGGGCTGCATCCAGGATCTCGGTTACTGTTACGTTTGTTTCGAGCGACGACAGCATATCTTCTTTTGCCCCATCTAGAATGACCGCTTTCAGGTACGCGAGTTCGGTGTCGTAAGGGGCTGGAAGGGGTTTTGCGGCAACCTTCTCTTCGGGGCTGTCTTCTTTGTGGCGGACGCGCAGGTTGTCCCGGTCGGTGGTGATCGCGTATCCAGTTTGTCCGTACACCTCCAGATCCGTGCGGCCTGCCGGCCAATTCCATGACGCTTGTACGATGGCCTGTGCGCGCGGATAGGTCAGAACGATGGTGGCTTCGTCGTCGACTTTCGCATAGACCTGCGGTTTGATCTGCTGTGTGACTGCGGTGACGGTTTGCGGGCGCTGTCCATTCATCAGCCATGTCATCAGGTCGGCGCCGTAGCATCCGAAATCGAAAAGCGCGCCGCCGCCGTTGAGCTTGGGATCGGTCAGCCAGGCGAGGAATTCCGGCTCCACGCCGATTTCTTTTGGGCCATAGTGGCCGAACTCAACGACCACCTTCCGGATATCCCCTAGCGCTCCCGAATGAGCGAGGTTGTATACCGTGTGGTTGCTGGGAAGCCACGAACTCATGTAATTGACCAGCACGTGAATCTTGGCGCTCTGGGCGGCTTTCTGGATGGCGAGCGCGTCATCCAGCGTCGTGGCGAGCGGCTTTTCCATCATGACGTGGATGCCGTGGCGGGCGCAGATTTCGACTACGCGGCGGTGGTCGTAGGTGTTGGTGTAGACCAGAACTGCTTGCGGATGAGACTTGTTGAGCATCTCTTCGAGATCGGTGAAGAGTTGCGCTTGTTCGAATCCATAGCGAGTGGCGGCCTGGGCGAGCAGTTGCTTGTCTGGTTCGGCGACGCCGACGATTTCAATCTCGGGGCTGTGGCGGGAATCGTGGAGAAAGCCGTGAACGTGGCCGTGGACCAGTCCGACGATAGCTACGCGCAGCGGCGGTTTGGGGGACTGGGCTAGCAGGAATACGGGCGCAATGAGGGCAAGGAGTGCTGCTGTGACCATTCGCATGAGGGCTGCTCCTGAGGTGACTGTAAAGCCTATCGCATTTCTGGCCTTAGCGCGCATATGGGGGTCGCGTACGGACGCAGTTGGGAAACGGGTCCCCTGTGCTCACTTTCGCCAGTCCACGGGTGCTGCCACGCGAGCTTCGCTGGCGGGGCGGACGAATGCGTCCGCCCCTACACGGGCTGGCCGTTGGGACATTATCAGATCGGTAAACAGCTATTAACCCCTTCAAATTGCGCCTCCTGGGAATCGTCAGTTCAGGGTTGGGGTGCGGTGTTGGGACGAGGGGCTTCGGTAATCTGTTACGCAATAGCAGCTAGTGCCATAGTGCGAATGGCTATGACCCACTTCCCCCAACCGCACCCATCGCGGCGCGCTGCCCGGGTCCAGCTAGGCGATTCTGTCCTGGCTGCGATACGGCTCGAAGACGGCCGCCGAACCAAAGCGAAACTCCAAACCATCTCCGTGACCGGAGGCCTGCTGCGCCTGCCGCAATCGCTAGGGCAGGGCGACTTTGTTGAGGTCGCATTTCAGACGCAGGCCGGACCGGTGCACGGCATGGCCGAAGTTCTTAGTCCGATGCGCAAGACGAACGAGGGTGTGCTGCAAGCCTTCCGCTTCGTTGCGATCGAGGACGACGACCATCGCCGATTGCGCACCTCGCTCGAGCACGTTGTCGCGCGGAGATCCGTGGGCATGCAGGCGAATGCGTTCTCCACGTACTGAACAGACCTCACGCCTGGCCCTCACATCGAGTCGAAGGGGTTCCGCAGGAATGCTTCGTAGCGTTGCAACTCCTGTCGGGAGGCTTCCGATAGAAGCGGGAAGGGAATTGCCCGGCACCGCCGTGGTAAATCGGCGGCTGTGAGAGTGTCACACACGACGGCCACGGTTTGCTCGAGGCCTTGCTGCCACCCCGGGCGCCGGGCGTCGCGGAAGACAAGACTGTCAGGATGGAATCCGGCCGCGCTGAGTACGGCCCGGGCCAGTTTGAGGAATTCCGGCCAGCGGGATGCAATGGCTACCAGCGCCCCGGGGGGCGCCGGAAGATAAGCGGCCAGGGATGAAGGCACGGAGCGAACCTGCAAAACGATGGCTTCGCTACCACCGGGCAACATTTTGCGCGCTGCCGCTTCTCGATTGGGCAGCATGATCGCAATCGCGGAGCTTATCGATTCGGGAACGTCCTCCGTTGAACAAGGCTTTACTGGAAGATTCACAGCAGCCCGGATCTCTGCCAGAAGAATTCTGCGCAATTCCTCATCGGGCTCAATCAGCAGGAAGTGATCCGGGGGCTGCATTTCGAGCCAGTGTCGAAGTCGGATGCGAAGCTCCGCCAGGGATACGCCCGTCGTCCGCGCGAAGCGGAACAGATGCGCGATTTTCTGGTCGAGGGCAAGCTCAGAATCGACCGCTGTTTCCGGCCCGCGGGCGCGCACGTAGACGCCGCTGCCCCGGCGGAGTTCCACCCATCGGTTTCGGGCCAGCTGGCGATATCCCGCGCTGATTGTGTTGGGATGCAGACGAAAGCGGCGTGCCAGTTCGCGGGTGGAAGGCAAACGCTGTCCGGGGGCGAGGTCGTCAGCGAGGATAGCCAGGGTGATCTGGGTGACCAATTGTTCGCGGAGGGGGACGGCGCTGCTTCGGGCAAACCAGAGTTGCATGGCGCCAAACATCATAGCGCGCCGGTGAAGGCGCGCTATTCGTGACTGTGCTGGTAAGACTAAACGCTGACGGACACGGGATTCGAGGCGCTGCCGGACGTACTGCTGGTCGCAGTCTGGAAGGCCTGGAAATCAAGCGCCAGGCTTTGATACGCCTGTTGGGCGGCGGAAAGATCGCCACTTTGCAAGTCCTGCCCGAGTTGGCTGAACAGCTGGCTGATGTCGCTCGATCCGCTGTTTCCCATCTCCCGGTGCTGATGATGATGGTGCGCGTGGCCGGTCTGGGTCTGGAAATCCTGTTGGATCTTCGCGTAGTCCTGCTGAGCAGCGGTAAGATTCCCGGCCTGCAGATCGGAGGACAACTGATGGAAGTCCTGGGCTAGAGGGCTGGTCGAGCTGTTGGAAGTGGAATTGGCGGAGGTGCCGGACCAATTCCCGGGCAGCGTACGTTGCTGGAAGGTGGCGAAGTCGGCCTGGGCGGCGGACAGGTTGCCTGCAGACAGGTCCTGCCCTAATTGCTGGAATTCCGCCCGAAATTGATGCCGGCCGGTGGCGGCGGCGTAACCCGCATCGGCGACACCGAGTAGAGCGCTGGAAATACCTGCGATGGACATAATCTCTTTCTCCCTTTGGCGATTTCTGTGGTGACTTTCAGTATCGGCAGGTCGCCGACCGATCTTCAGCCGCCGGATGTTTTCCTTTTTCTAAGGGCACGTGGAGTGCCAAGAACAACGGAATGACGAGGCTTTGGAGTCAGGAACTTAGCAAATGGGCAGAGAAGATTTGATAGGCAAGGTTTTCCGGTGGGCAAGTCTTGCCCAGTGTTTGGGCCAGTTCCTCTGATTGTTGGGTGCGCCGATTGCTGCCTGTCCTCGCTCGGCAGTATGATGATCCCTTATGAGTTTCTCCGAGACGATTTTCCTGTTCTTTCTGGCCCTGGTGATTTTTGGGCCCAAGAAATTGCCGGAGATCGCCCGCCAAGTCGGGAAGGTGCTGAACGAGTTCCGGCGTGCCTCGAACGAATTCAAGGCGCAAATCGAGCAGGAAATCTCGCATCTCGAGTTGGAGGAGCGCCGGCGGACAATTCTTCCGCCCAGTCCTCCGGTTGAGGGGACGGCGAGCCGAACCCTGAATGGCACGTCCAGCGAGGCAGCTTCTTCGCCGAGCACGCCGGTCGAGACCGCTACCGCGGCTGAACCGGCCGGGAGCGCACCGGCTGTCGAAGACGAGCCTTTGTTTGCCAGCGGCCCGGAGGCGATCCCGCCTGCGCCGAACCCGCTGCATCCCGAATCCGCTGCCGTAGCTTCCGCCAATTCCCAGGAGTCACATGCCTGAGTCCGCGGTCGAGGATTCCACCCGCGAGCAGGAATCCGAACACATGCCCACTATGGGGTTCCTCGATCACCTGGAGGAACTCCGGAAGCGCATTGTCAACTCGATCATCGCCGTGATCGCGGGTACAGGCCTCTGCTGGGGATACCGCGAGAAGATTTATGCGGTCATGCAGAAGCCGATCATGGACGCGCTGCATTCGCAGCACCTTCCTGAAAAGCTGGTGTACCTGAATCCCGTAGACCCGTTCAATCTTTACCTGAAGATTTCCATGCTGGCGGGTCTGTTTCTTACGTCGCCTTTCGTGCTGTATCAGGTCTGGATGTTCATCTCACCCGGGCTTTATCGCAACGAGAAGAAATACGTGCTGCCCTTCATGGCTTCCACGATTTCGTTGTTCACGCTGGGCGGATATTTCGGGTACAGCGTGGCGTATCCGCGAGCTCTGGACTTTTTCGTCGTGAAGTTCAATGGGCAGTTTCAGCCCATGATCACGATCAATGAATACACCCAGCTCTTTTTGAGCATCGTTGCGGGCATGGGCCTGATCTTCGAGATGCCGATTCTGGTGTTCTTCCTGGCGTTCATGGGAATCATGAGCCCGAAGTTCATGCTCAAGAATTTCCGTTACGCCATTCTGGTGATCTTTGTGCTGGCGGCGATTGTCACGCCCACACCGGACGTCATCAATATGTGCGTGTTCGCGGCACCGATGCTGGCGCTATATGCGCTCAGCGTGGGAGTGGCCTGGCTGGTGCATCCCAGGCAGCGGGAGAAACGAAAAGCGAAGCGCGTCGCGCCATGAAAGCCGAAGCTATTCTTTCCGTTCTTCTGCTGGCGATGATTGTGCCGGCGTTTTCGTGCGACCGAGAAAAAGACCCACAAGTTGCGGCTTCTCCTGCCGTTGCTGCCGATAGTTCGTGGCCAAAGCTGAATCTTCCGTCCGATTCCGGTCCTCCGCCGAAGTTTGATGGCGACCGCGCCATGCAGTACGTGAAAGATATCGTGAAACTTGGGCCGCGGCCGTTGGGTTCCGCAAATCACAAGAAGGTCGAGGACTATCTTGTTTCGCGGCTCCAGGGCAATGAGGTCGAGCACGACACGTTTACGGCAGATACTCCGGTTGGCAAGTTTGCAGTCCACAACATCATTGCGAAGTTTTCCGGCAAGAAAGACGGAATCATCGTT
>Ga0335071_10001850_pt1 | contig 22759 bp, 31 predicted proteins | sample Lox_Sample_15_FD_206724 | JGI IMG/M metagenome (GOLD analysis project Ga0335071, IMG submission 206724) | Soil microbial communities from Loxahatchee National Wildlife Refuge, Florida, United States - Lox_Sample_1.5 | ecosystem: Environmental > Terrestrial > Soil > Wetlands | place: USA... | reverse complement strand
TCGTTGTACTGCATGGCGATCTCAACGTCGGTGGTGTCCTTCTGCTTCTCGAAGTAGATGACCTTCTCGTTGACGGGCGTCTTACCCTCGTTCAGGTACTGGACGAACTGGACGATGCCGCCTTCGTAATGGAAAGTGTCCGAGACTCCCGAGCGGGCGTCCGTCAGGACGATCTTGATGCCCTTGTTCAGGAACGCTAATTCGCGCATCCGGTTAACCAGGATTTCGTACTTGAACTCCGTCGTCTCGAAGATCGTGGGGTCGGGCTTAAAAATGGTGGTAGTTCCCGTGCCGATGGCCGTGCCTATCTCGTGGACCTCGTCCTTGGGCTTGCCCCGCATATAATCCTGAACCCAGAGCTTATCGTTCCTGCGGACTTCGACCCTGAGCCACTCGGATAGGGCATTCACTACCGATACGCCTACGCCGTGCAGGCCGCCAGAGACCTTGTAGGTCAGGTTGTCGAACTTGCCGCCCGCGTGGAGCTTTGTCATGACGATCTCCAGGGCCGGCCTCTTGTATTTCTCGTGCATCTCGACGGGGATGCCTCTGCCGTCATCGCTGACGGTCACGCTCCCGTCCTTATTGATCGTGACCTCTATGTTGTGGCAATAGCCGGCCAGCGCCTCGTCAATGCTGTTATCGACGACCTCATAGACCAGGTGGTGCAGCCCCCGGTAGTCCGTGGAGCCGATGTACATGCTGGGCCTTTTCCTTACGGCTTCGAGGCCCTCCAGCACCTGGATGCTCGAGGCATCGTATGCCTGCGCCGGGATTTCGTTTGACATTCTGTGCTCTACCCCTCCTTTTTTACAATGGGAAAAATTTCACGTCCTTTATAAGCTAGAAACTCTCGTATTATCTTAGCCTGTATAAATGAATTTTAGGGCCTATGTTTGCCCTTTCCCCTTCCTAGATTTAATAGTCCGACATCACATATATATTTAGTGCTCGGCACAGTAAATTACATATCCCCGGTAGGCTTTTTAAGGGGTAGAATGAGACTGGACGAGTACCTTGTGAGCGAGGGCCTGGTTCCCTCGAGAAACCGGGCAAAAAAGCTCATCGAAAAGGGCCAGGTCAAAGTGGACGGTAAAACGGCCTCGAAGCCTGCCCAGAAAGTGGACTATGGGCACGAGGTGACCATTGAGGGCGAGGACATGCCGGAGGGCTTTTTTAAGCTTAAGGGCATCCAGGAAGCGTCGGGTATTCTGCACGAGGGCGACGTCGTCCTCGACATCGGCTCCAGCGCCGGCGGATTTTTAATGTTCGCGTCGGGTATCGCTTCCCGGGTCACGGGCATTGAGTTCAGCGAGGAGTTCCGGCCGCCCCTTGAAGAGATCGTGAGCGCGTATCCCCGCGTACACGTGGTCTTCGGCGACGCCTTCAATATGGATGTAACGACGCTGGATGGGCCATATGACGTTATCCTGAACGATATGACCGTGGAGCCTCTTACGTCTGTAAAAGTCTTAAAACGCTTTTTACCGCTGCTTAAAGAGCATGGCCGGGTCGTGCAGGTCGTCAAGCTGGGCCCCAGGGGGGCTCCCGAGCCTATGGTCGAGAAGCTGGAAGAGTCTGGGCTGAAAATTTTGAAAGTTATCCGGCCCCACAAAATGGAAGCTTATATAATCGCTGCGATGTAATCCCCGTTGTGCTTTCGCGGAATATAACAGCGCGCGGGGGCGCCTCCTGATGTTCACCACGGTTCGCACGGTGGTACCACGGAGGGCACGGTTAATTTCTCACCACGGCGACACGGCGAACACGGCGCTCTTTAAAATTCGGCACGGCGGATGCACGGCGGCACGGTTTCCAGATAATATAATTTAGCAGTGGGTCTTCGAGGGGTAAGCAAGAGCGCTCAGCGCGGCGTTAGCCCTCTTCAGGATATTAAAGCAAGCAGGGGGTCTCCGAGGGGTAAGCAAGAGCGCTCCGCGCGGCGTCAGCCCCCTTCAGGGAATAAAAGAGCGCCGTGTTCGCCGTGTCGCCGTGGTGAATAAAGCGCTGTGCCCTCCGTGGTGCCTCCGTGTCGCCGTGGTGAAGTTTTTAATAAGCAATATTGGGGTCTCCGAGGGGGCATCAGCCCCCTTCAGGAATTAAAAGTCCTCCTTGTCCTCCTTGTCCTCCGTGGTGAATAAAGCGACATGCTTGCCACTACTTATTATAAAAAGAGAAATTTAGTGTGGTCGCTCACCCGAAGATGGCGCCCATGCCCGCGGCGGCCTCGTCCTCTTCCTTATGGACGTAGTCGAGGATGTGCTTCTCCTCGTCGCCGGTGATCTTAGCTATAGGGATCTTGGACTCGTCGATGAGCCTCACGGCTTCCTTCATCTTCTCGGGGTTGTCCGCCCGGACGTAGAGATAATAGCCGGTTTTGCGACTGGTGCCCATGATGGCGGCCTCGCGGACGCTCGGGCCCAGGCGCTTGAAGAACTCTTCCTCAAGAAGCTTATCGACGGGCTTCTTCTCCTTATCATCGTAAAAATACACTGCTTCCATTTGAACACCTTCTGGATTTAACACCTTATTGCCAGCGATGGCTCATAAATATAATGCTCGAGGCTCACATGCGGTAATGTTTTCGGAGCTTACTTATCTGCTCGCCCAGGTACTCGATCTTTTCCATCTCGTTTTCGCCCAGGCCGGCCTTTTTCGCCAGCTGCAGATACGGTATCTGTTCCGGCGCCAGGCCCATGATGAACGAGCCCACGGCATCCGTCGCCACGAAGTCCTCGCCGGCGATGACGACGTCCGAGCGGATCGGGTCGCAGGCAAGCTCATGCCCCTGGCACCCGATTATGCCGTCGACGACCGTCAGCTCCGGCCCGAAGGCACGGTTCAGGTCGACGATCTTCTGGTGCAGGTCGTCGTGCATGATGCCCTTGGGCAGGATGCCGCCCATCATGTTCTTCATCGAGAGCGTGGAGAGCGACCAGACGTGCACCTTCAGCTTAGGCACAGACAGGATGCAGTCGTAGTCCAGGAAAGGCTTCGCGACCCGGACGCTCTTCAGGGACTTGCCGCCGGGTATGCTCACTTCCACGTGGGGCTGCGCATTGAGATCATACAGGGTCACGTCATAATCCTCAAGCGCATCCTCCAGCCCGACCACCCGGAAGGTCTCCATCGTGTCGTAGCTCGCCATTCCGCCCTCGCCGACGGCGAACTCCTTATTGCTCCAGCCGTGATCCAGCAGGTACTCGACGATCCCCCGGACGACATTCGGGTCCGTGGTGACGCCGGTCTCGGGGTGGCTGGAGTTCACGTAATTCGGCTTGATAAGCACCCGCTCATAACGGTCGAGGATATCGGCCGCCCCGATCATGTCCAGCGCCTTCTTAGGGCCTTCGATAGGGTCGCCCGTGTGGACTATCGATACGAGGGTGCTCTTCGCCATGGACAATACCAGTATAGTTATTCGTGGCGTGGATTAAAAATATTGCCTGAGCATCCCCGGCCAAAATCCGGACGTTTCTAACTTATTAATTGAAAATAGGCGTATATAGCTACGGTTTTAGCCGTAGCTTAAACAATCGATATATATTGTGCACATATACTATATTGTACAGGTGATTATATTGACAGGAAAATTAACCAATTCGATGCCGCTGGCCCTGTTCGGGCTGGTCATCGTCGGTATGCTTATGGCCTTCACGGCCAGCGTGATGCTGCCGTCACAGGGTGTTACGGCACCGTATGGGCCTGCGGACAACGGCAAAACGATCACTTTAAGCGAGGGATCGACGTTCAAGATCATCCTGAACGAGAACCCGAGCACAGGGTACTCATGGAACACAACTGTATCGTCCGGCCTGCTGGTCGAGACCAGCGATTACGTCCGGGGCGGTAAGCCCGGGCTTATGGGCGCAGGCGGCACGCACGAGTGGGCCATCAAGGCCATCGGCAAGGGCGAACAGCAGTTTACGGCTGTTTACAAGCGCCCCTGGGAGCCTGTAACGGGCAACGAGACAGCATATACGCTGAAAATAATAGTCCAATAAGATTTTCAGGGTCGAAGCTTTATTCGACCCAATTTATTATAACATCATCATTTCTTTCTGGAGCTTTCTGGTTTTCATTCGCGGGGTATCCGAACACGAGCGTTGCCATAAGCCTATAACCCCTCGGGACATTTAATTCGGCCAGCGTCCTATTATCGCTCCCGAGCGGCCCGGCCAGCCCGATCCAGCAGCTGCCCAGGCCCAGCGACCTGGCGGCCAGCATCATGTTCTCAGCCGCGCAGGCGCAGTCCTCGGCTATCAGGCGCCTCTTCGGCGCAAAAATAAACACCAGGGCGGGCGCGTGGTGGAAGATATGCAGTGCAGGCGTATTCATCATTCTAACGTATCGCCTGGCATCACTGCCTCCGATCCCAAGGATAGATATTGCCCTGAACGTGATGCTATTTTTCCAGAGCCGCTTCGCCCGGTCCGCATACCGGTCTATAGCGGCCTTATCGGTCACGACGATAAATCGCCATTGCTGCTGGTTACTGGCCGAGGGTGCATAAATGCCCGCCTTAATGAGCTCAAGCAGCACATCGTCGGGCACCTGGTCGGGCTTATAATTGCGGATGGACCGTCTTCTGTAGATGTTCTCGAACACCGGGTTCGCGTACTTCTCCGATGGCCGGTCGCCCGGCCGTAATTTGTGATCTGTCATTTTATTCCTCCTAACAGCAGCCGCCTGGCGGCTTATCCGTCTCAGCGCCGCCGCCATCGCACGTTTCCGGGCCGCCCCTCAGCGCCGCCTTGATCATCGCCGCAGCGCACCCGACGCCACTTTCGACTTCTATCGCGGTGGTCGGGCAGTTCAGGTAGCAGGCTCCGCACTCCATGCAGGCCTCCTTATTGGCCAGCACCACAGCCTTATCACTGAAGGCAAAGACGGCGTGGGGGCAGACCTTTGTGCACATGCCGCAGCTTGTGCACTCTTCGGGGTCGAACTTTAATGTATTTTCTTTATACGAGTTGAACATTCAGGCCATCCCCAGAAAATGTGCCACGAAAAGTCCGACGAAGGCGAGTATGCCCAGCCCGAACATGACCGCTCCCGGCTTCAAATACGTGTATATCTCCTTCCTGACGCCCGTCCTCGACGTGAACGTCGAGCTTCCCGTGAAGTTCAGCGCCAGGAAAGCCGTGACCGGCGGCATTGCCAGTAAATAGCCCGCCGCGGCTATCGCGTTAAATACTTCAGGCCCAGGCTTCGTGAGCATGTAATATGCGAATGGCAGCGCTACGATCAGCCCCAGGATGAGCCCTTTTACGCTAAAGTCCCTCACGGGTATGAGCGGCAGCAGGATCGGGAACAGCACCGTGCCTGCCAGCACCGATGCCAGTACGGCCAGCGACGCCGTCGGGCCCATGGCAAAATACAGGACTATCGCAGCGATCGCCATGACAAAGAAGACGCTTACGAGCTCGATGGGTATGAGCTGTATACGGTCCCACAAGCCAAAGTGAACCCGGCGCATATCGGGCGTGGCCCTGTGTATCTTCAAATATACGGGCAGGTCATCCGCCCTTACGGGCCCGTATTCGACGTTCCAGCCGCACCATTCCTTCAGCGAGAACGCGGATACGCCTGCAGCGCCCAGCTGCGGCAGTATCAACTTGCGGTGGCTGACCACGCTCTCCAGATCTGTAACCTTAATGCGATTCATCAGCTCTTCGGTGCCGAAGGTGCCCTTACCAGCCGCGCACCAGACATTGATGCCCTTGGTGTCAAGCACCAGGATATAGCAGTCGACGCCTTTTAAATTCGAGCGCAGTGCATCGAAGCTCATCGTATAATTGGCCGTAACTAATACCGGCGATCCGGGCGTAGGCTTTCCCAGCGAATACAGGCCGGGCTCGACCCTGTGGTCGCCTCGATGCCAGCCCCACCTCGCCAAAAAGTGGTCGAAACGATCTTTAAACGTTAACATTGTAGTCGTGGGCTTTATAATCTGTTTATCAACCATTCCATTCGCCCCCTATTTTTTAAAGAGAAGCTCATTCATCACGGGGCCGAGCTTATCGCTAAGCACCCTCATAAAATAATCCGTCTTTATGAGCGAGATGCAACAGATGGTGTCGCCATCCTTTCGGCTGATCACGACCAGCTTATCGCCGGCCTTGATGCCGACCTTCTCCCGGACTTCCTTTGGCAGGACCATCTGGCCGCGCTCGTCGACGCTGATGACCGCCTCCACCCTGCTATCGCCGTCGTCCACGCTGGCCGTGCCGCTGCAACACAGGGCTTCCAGGTCTTTTTTAGATTTTCTTCCCATGGCTACCGCTATGGATTAATGTATTTCTGAATATTAATATTTTTCTGATTAATCAGAAAAAGCTGATAAAATGTATGGCTATTGCTTTTTCATGAACTCGGCGGGCGTATAGACCTCACCCACCCATTGAAAATGCTTTTTATTATTGGTCACAAGCGGTATCTCACGCTTATATGCATATGCTCCGATGCCATAATCGACCGCATTTTCTGAAAAATCATGTCGCTGCTGGGCATTTTTTGCGGCGATCAATGCCTGTCCTTTATCAAATGAAATGATCTCGATATCCAGGCCGTTCAAAATGCCCAGGAACCTGACCATTGATCCGCCCACCCTTTTCATCTCATAGTATGAAAGCTCCATAAAAGCAAGGGGGGATAGATAGCCTTTCACATCTCTTTTTCTCATCCATTCCAAAAAATTCGGATCGCTGCTAAAAACATTAGAATCCAGGCATATATCCATTAGTCAATACCTTCTCTCTTGAGTCTTTTAGCCCATGCTTCCCTGAACTCTTTTTCCGTTTTGTCAAAATCCTTGAAACCCTCTACAACCTCGTATATCAGATCTTTTAGGTTCCGGATGACGACTTTATCGTCCTCCTCCAGGAAAACGACTTTATCGCCGGGTACGATACCCAGCTTATTCCTGACCTCGGCAGGCAAAGTGATCTGGTTTTGGCTCGATACTTTACTCGAACTTGATTCCATTTATCATCACAAATTGTTAAATGGTAGTAATGATATTAAATGTATCTCAATTAACATTTAAATCGTACCAGGAAAGTATTAAAAGCTACGAATGCACTATGGAACCCGACGACAATGACCATCATCGAAACGGCAAAGTGCATTCTTAAGGAGGGCCCTGTTTGTGATTCGTGCCTGGGCCGCCAGTTCGGCAAGCTGTCGACCGGCCTCTCGAACGCCCAGCGCGGCTTCGCCATCAAGACGGAGATGTCCATGCAGGCCGCGGCGGACGGCGATAGGGAAACCCAGCAGCTTCTGGCTCCCGCCTTCCCGCAGGCCCGCAAGGTGCTCAGTATCGAGGGCCAGGACGAGGAATGCTGGCTTTGCCGCGGCCTGTTCCAGAACCAGGAGAACATACAAAAGTGGGCCGGCCGATGTATCGAGTCCGTCAGCGGCTACGAGTACGACACGCTCCTGGTCGGCACGAAAGTGCCGCCCATCTACTCCGAAAAGGAGGAAGTCATCTGGGCCGAGTGCGGCATCGCCAACGCCGAGCCCCTGAAGGCCGAATTAAATCGGGAGGTCGGCAAGGCCGTCTCGCTGAAGACCGGCAAAGAGGTCGACTTCAAGCGCCCTGACGTAGTCTTCACCATCGACCTGGCCGCCGACAAGGTTAAGCCCAAAGTCAATTCCCTGTTCTTTTACGGCCGCTATAAAAAATACGTCAGGGATATCCCCCAGACCCGGTGGCCGTGCCGGGAGTGCGGAGGAAGAGGCAGGAAAGGAGAGGCGGAGTGCGAGCACTGCAAGGGCACGGGCAAGATGTACCCCACCTCCGTGGAGGAGCAGATCAACCACGATGTAATCGACGCATTTAAGGCTGCCGACGCCATCCTGCATGGGGCGGGCCGGGAGGACATCGACGGCCGCATGCTGGGAGACGGCCGCCCGTTCGTCATGGAGGTCATCGGCCCGAGAATACGATGGGCCGACCTCGACGCCCTGAGGGAGCGCATCAACGCTTATGCCTCGGGGAAAGTCGCGGTCTCCGACCTCCACTACGTCGACAAGGACTCCGTAGAACAGGTAAAGAGCATAAAGCCGGACAAGTCGTACAGGCTTAAAGTTATATACAATGACGATATTTCAATAGAAACGCTTAAATCTTCGTTAGCTACTTTATCTAACTCGACTATCTTCCAGCGGACACCCGTAAGGGTCTCGCACCGCCGGGCGGACCTGGAGAGAAAGCGTAAGGTCCACGAGATAACGCTCGAGGAGCTGAACGAAGCAGATAAGTATTTCGTAATAACCGTCCGGTGCGAAGGCGGGCTCTACGTGAAGGAACTGGTATCCGGCGACAACGGCCGGACGAATCCGTCCCTGTCGGCCCTGCTGGGCAGGGAGTGCCGCGTTAAGGAGCTGGACGTCATTAACGTCGAAGGAGGAATATCATGGCAAGATCACATGGTGAAAGAAAAAAGACCAGGTACAAGTTCACAAAGGCGCTAAGGGAGAGGGGCTTCTCGCCCGTCAGCCGCGCCGTCCAGGAGTTCACGGTCGGGCAAAAGGTCCACATCGACATCGACCCGAGTGTCCACAAGGGCATGCCGTACCGCCGCTTCCAGGGCAGGACGTGCACCGTCATCGGGACCCGGGGCAGGGCTTACCTGCTGGAGATGTACGACGGCGGCCTTCGCAAGGAGATAATCGCCCGCCCGCAGCACCTCCGGCCCCAGAAGGACCAGCCCGCTGAGCAGTGACGGTGACGCGGAATGATCATCAAGAAGGTAATGAGCGAAGAATTAATAACCCTCCCTGAAGTCCGGGAGACCCTGAACGCGATCCGCGAAGACCGGGAAAAGGCGGGGCAGGAACTGCGCTACGAGCAGAAGCGCGCGGTCGAGCACGCCAACAAGTTCTCCAAGGTCGGCGCTAAAGAGTCCAGGGACATGGTGAACGAGCTTCTTACCCTCGAAAAGATGAAGCTGGACATCGCCATCAAGATCGCCAACCTCTGTCCCCGCTCAAAGGATGAGCTGCGGGCTATCTATGCGAAAGAGCGTTTCACTCTCAACGACGCGGAGCTTAAGAATATCTTAGACATCGTCGCTAAGTATCTCTAAGCAATCTTTTTTTATTAAAACGTGTTATATTGTATGAGGGCGACCCTTGATGCCGATGACCCATACTACTGATATTAAAGAGCAATACGCCTATATCATCGATTTTCTACCCACCGGGCATGCAGAGGATACCAGGCCAATACACCTGCGCAAGCCTCTGGCCCAATCGCTCGGGGCGGACTATTTCATCCTGCTCGAGCTGAGTGTCAAGGAAGACATCCGCATCGAGATCGAGAGTAAGGTATTCGTGGGCAAGGGCGAGAGGGACGTCGTCAAGCACGTCGAGAAGCGCCTGACGTACGAGGAGCTGACGCCGAGCGCCAGGGTCGAGCTTCCCTACATGATCGAGAAGATCGTGCGCGAGAACGAGGCCAAATACGTGGACTTCTTCAACAACGCGCAGCCCATCACGACGCGGCTCCACATGCTGGAGCTGCTGCCCGGCATCGGCAAGAAGATGATGTGGGCCATCATCGACGAGCGCAAGAAGGGCAAGTTCAAGAGCTTTGCGGACATCGAGGCGCGCATCAAGGGCCTGCACCACCCGGATAAGCTCATCGCCAAGCGCATCGAGCAGGAGATCCAGGACGAGCTGATGAAGTACCGGATGTTCGCCCGCTAAATGAAGCCCGATTTCGGCGTGGTCCCCGATAAGCGCAGGGACCAGCACTTTTTAATCGACCTTAATATTCTTAAAAAGATAGTTAGTTTTGCCGATATTCAGAAAGATGAGGATATCCTGGAGATCGGCGCCGGCCCCGGCAACCTGACGGAGCTCCTGGCACAAAAAGCCCGCCACGTCTACGCCATCGAGATGGACCCTTCCCTCGTTGAGCGACTGGAGGAGAAGTTCAATGGCACCAACGTTATGGTGATAAAGGGTAACGCCCTGAAGATAGACTTTCCGCGCTTCGACAAGGCCGTGGCCAACCTGCCATACTCCATATCGTCGGACGTCACGTTCAAGCTGCTCAGGCATCCGTTCAAGTACGGCATATTGATGTACCAGCGCGAGTTCGCGGAGCGCATGATCGCCCGCGTCGGGGACCCCGACTATTCGAGGCTTTCCGTGGACGTGCAGCACTTTGCCGGCGTGGAAATACTGATGCGTGTGCCCTCGCAGGCGTTCACGCCGCCCCCGGAAGTAGAATCTTCGGTGGTAAAATTAACCCCGCGGCCGGCGGCCTATTCCGTAAAGGACCGGGAGCTTTTCATGGCGCTGGTGACGGCCGCATTCACCCAGCGGCGCAAGCGACTCCGGAACGCCCTGGTGAATGGCGCCCATATACTGGGTATAAAAAACATGAGGGCGCTGATCTCCCTTCTACCTGGAGACCTGATGGAGAAGCGCGCTGAAGAGGTATCGCCTGAAGAATACGCCGCGCTGGCGGACAGGCTTTATGAGCTGACTGGCCATGAGCATCCGGATATATCGAAATAAAGAGTTCGAGCTGCTGGACGACGTCTACGACCCGGGCGAGGACTCTTACCTGCTGGTCGAGGCTGCTTTAAAAGAAATTAAGCCCGGCGACCGGGTCCTCGAGGTGGGCACGGGCAGTGGGGTAGTATCTCTCTTCATTAAAGATATTTCGCCGTATGTCGTCGCCACCGATATCAGCCCGATCGCATGCCGTAATGCCCGCATCAATGAAGTTCAGGCCATCAGGGCTGATCTTTTTAGCGGCATCTGCTCCCGGTTCGACCTTATCATTTTTAACCCGCCCTACCTGCCGACCGTGCCCGAAGAAAGGCTCGAGACGTGGCTCGACCGGGCATTTAACGGAGGGCTGACCGGCCGCAAAGAGATCGAGCGTTTCGTGAAAGATATCGACCGTATCCTGTCACCTGGCGGCCGCGTCCTGACGGTCATCTCATCGATCACGGGTATCGGCGAGACTGAGGCGCTGTTCAAGGAAAAAGGCTTCCGCATGGAGACCGTGGCCACGGAGAAGGTGCCCTTTGAGAAGCTGGTCGTGCTTAAATTTTCCCGGTAAGCATTATTACATCCTGCCCGATATTAGATTTGAGAGGTAAGTACGTTGAAGCCCGTGACTGTGGAGGAGATGAGGGCGCTCGAGGCGAACGCCGACTATTTTGGCGTAAGCTATGGGGAGCTGATGGAGAACGCCGGCCGCAAGGCTGCCGAGTCGATCATCGCGCTGTTTAAAAAATGCAGCGTGCTCGTCGTCTGCGGCACCGGCAACAATGGCGGCGATGGCTTCGTCACGGCCCGCTACCTGGAGAACGCCGGATACCGGGTTACAGTCATACTGTTGGGCCGGGTGGGGAGCGTGAAGACCGGGCCCGCTCTAGTCAACCTGGAGATCGCACGGGGCATGAACATGCCCGTCATCGAGGCCGATACTGCCGTGAAGATACCGAAGGAAGCCTTTCTGAACTGTGACCTCATCGTCGACGCCGTCCTCGGCACCGGATTTTCCGGCATACCCCGAGAGCCCGCCCTGACTGCGATCCGATGTATGAATGAAAGCCCAATACGAAAAGTATCTCTCGACATCCCCAGTGGCCTGGACGCGCATACGGGCGAAGGCGAGGAACACGTCGACGCCGACCTGGTGATCACTTTCTATGCGCCGAAAAAAGGGCTGGATCGCTACAAGGTCGAAGTGGCGGATATCGGCATTCCGGGGAAGGCATTCACGCATACCGGCCCCGGCAGCCTGGTCGGACTCAAGTCCCGGGGCGATTTCATGGAAAAGGGCGGCGGAGGAAGAGTCCTTATCATTGGCGGCGGGCCGTATACTGGCGCGCCCGCTTTAGCGGCGATGGCCGCGTACCGGGCCGGCGCCGAGATCGTGACCGTTGCGGCCCCGAAGCGCGCCGCGGGCATCATCGCCTCTTTCTCGCCCGACCTGATCGTCCGGCCTTTAAGCGACAGCCAGATCATCGGCGAGGAAGACGTGGAACAATTAAAATCCTTGATATCCCGCCACCATGCCGTGGTCATCGGCATGGGCCTGGGTAAGGAGCCGGGGATTGCAACGGCGATCGCGAAGATATTGCCGGCATGTAAAAAGGTCGTCATCGACGCGGACGCCCTGCAGGCGGGGATGCCTTTGAAGGGCATCATAACTCCCAACGCACATGAATTCGCCAGGATCAGCGGCAACGACATGAAGCCGGACGACCAGGCGGCGCAGGAAAAAGTCCGGGAGTTCTCGAAGGAAAAGGGCGTGGTCACGGTCTGGAAAGGCCGGCCGGCGGTCATCAGCGACGGGGTCGATTTTAAGGTCAACAGCACCGGTAACCCGGCCATGAACGTCGGCGGTACCGGGGATGTCCTCGCAGGCATCATCGGCGCCTTCTACTGCCGTAACGATGCGTATAAAGCGGCGTGCGCGGCCGCCTTTGTCAGCGGCGCGGCGGGCGATATGGCTTACGATGATAAGGGAATTGGACTTGTCGCCACGGATGTCATCCACTGGCTGCCCTATGTGATCAAAAAGTACCGGCCCAAATAAGACGAAAAATAGTTAAGGCACGTCAGCCAACTTTTCTTATCATGCGTTCCACCGATTTTACCCACGTCGAGGGCGATAAGGTCAAAATGGTCGACGTGGGCGCCAAGGAGGAGGTCGCCCGATTCGCCCGGGCGAGCGGCGTCATCCATTTAACGGCACAGACGATGGGCCTTATCAAAGAGGGCAACGTAAAGAAGGGCAACGTGCTGGCGACGGCCAGGATAGCGGCCATCCAGGCGGCCAAGCATACCTGGGAGACCATTCCCCTGTGCCACCAGATACCGATCACCGGCATCGACGTCGAGTTCGAGGTCGGCGAGACGACGATAAAGGCCGTCGCCGAAGTCCGTTCCGTCGGCAAGACCGGCGTCGAGATGGAGGCACTCTGCGCCGCCAGCAACGCGCTGCTGACCATCTGGGACATGGTGAAGGCCGTCGAGAAGGACGAGACGGGCAATTATCCCGAGACGAGGATCACCGACATCGTCGTCGAGAAAAAGACCAAGGCAAAGCAATGATCTCCATACGTGTCGTCCTGGTCGAGCCCCAGTACGAGGGCAACGTGGGCTCGGTGTGCAGGTCTATGAAAAATTTCGGCTTCAGTGACCTCGTGCTCGTCAGGCCCTGCAAGCTCGATAATTTTGCGAAGGCGATGGCGTCGCACGCCCAGGACCTGCTGGCTTCAGCCCTCATCGTCGATACTTTTAAGGAGGCGGTCGAGGGCGCAAATCTTCTCGTGGCCACCACGGGCAAGCCCGGCACCCACTTCAATAGCCATGTCCGGTACCCGTTCTATAACCCTAAGGAACTTCGGGAGATGCTCGAGGATAAGTCGGGCGCTGTGGCGCTGATCTTCGGCCGCGAGGATTACGGTCTTCCAAATGAGATCGTGGAGAAATGCGACGTCGTCGCTTACATCCCCACGGCGAATGAGTACCCAATCATGAATCTCTCCCACGCCGCCTCAGTCTTCCTGTACGAGCTGTCGGGCTTTACCGGCGGTAACGTCGCACTTGCGGGCCGGGAAATGATGGATAGGCTATACGGCCATTATGACGAGATGCTGGATAGCATAAACTATCCCGCCCATAAAAAAGATAAGACCCTGATGATGCTCCGGCGCATCTACGGCCGGGCGATGCTGAACCGTCGGGAGTACTACACCATGATGGGCGTGCTCCACGAGATCGGGCTTGCGCTCGAGCGGGCGAAAAAAAGATAATCTTTTAAAAATCATTTTCCATCATGAGATTTTTAGCTGTCACCGATTTTCATGGCAATTATGACAGGACGGTCGATATACTACAAAAAGCGGGCATCGTCGACGGCACACTGCTTGCCGGGGACCTGACCGATTTCGGGCCCGAGGAGAACGCGAAGCGGCTCATCGACATGCTCCCCAGGCCCATCCTTGCCGTGCCCGGCAACTGCGACCCGAAGGAGATCGTGCGGATACTGGAGCGGGAGGGCGTATGCCTCCACCTTGAACGGATCACCTTCGACGGGGTCACGTTCATCGGCATCGGCGGCTCGAACCCGACGCCGTTCGGCACGCCCTTCGAGTTAAGCGAGGGGGAGATAAGGGCTGAGCTGGAGCGGCTGTTGAAAGGCGCAAAAGGCCCGCTCGTGTTAATATCGCACGCCCCGCCCAAGGGCTATCAGGATCGGATCCCCAACGGTGCCCACGTGGGAAGTGAAGCCGTAACCCAGTTCGCCCCGAAGTTCAAGGCGATCATATGCGGCCATATTCACGAGGACCCGGGCATCTCGAAGATAGGCGAGACTCTCGTGGTCAACCCGGGCGTCGCGTTCGAGGGAAATGCCGCCATCGTCGATATCGATGAAAAGGGCAATGTCAGGGCTGAGATGATCAAGGGGTAAGCATGGCCGTAGTCACAAGAACGATATCCTTTCAGACAAAAGGCCGGGACGACATGATAGATATCACTTCGGGCGTCCAGGACATGCTTTATGCATCCGGCCTTAAGGACGGCATCGTGACCGTGTTCGTGCCCGGCAGCACTGCCTCCATTACTACGATAGAGTACGAGCCCGGCCTGCTCAGGGACTTCCCTCGCGCAATGGAAAAGCTGGCGCCCAGGGAAGCGCACTATGACCACGACGCCCGGTGGGGCGACGGCAACGGGCACTCTCACGTCCGCGCATCGACTATAGGGCCAGGCCTCGTCGTTCCTTTTCAAAATGGCCGGCTTATGCTAGGAACATGGCAGCAGATCGTCTTCGTCGACTTCGATAACCGGCCCAGGGCCCGCAACGTCATCGTGCAGGCCATGGGCGAATAAAATGCTTATTTTACGTTGACGTGCTTCTTATTCTCCCATATCCCGTGAAGGTTGCAGCTCTCCCGGGCTATGAGCGTGGTGCTCTTGTCCAGAGCAACCTTGAACGTGACCCTCGGGTATGAAAACTTGGGCTGTAATACCTCCCGGCTCATATCGATGTTACTGTCGGTCCGCCCGAGGCTGATCCATTCGATGAAGTGCGCCAGCTCGCTCGGGTGGTCGATTCCCACGCCGACGTTCACGGATACTTCAAAAGGCTTGTTCGCCTCGACCGAGTCCGGGCACTCGATCCTGGGCCAGTGCTTCTTTTCCAGGTCGGTCATGTTATTCGGGTCTTTCGGGTAGTTGATCTGCTCGAACAGGTTAGGAGTGGTTTCGGCAACTTTCATCATGTTCTTCACCTTGTGGGTAGCTTAGGCTCCAGGCCTATGTGCATTAATTAAATACTACGTATAATTCGCCACGTATAAATAACGTTCTCGAATAAAGTCCACAATGCCGGTACCATGGAAGACGGGAAAATATATACGCTCGCATCGATTATGGGCTACTTGCTATGTTCCGGAAGGCCCTCATCATTGCCGGCTTCCTCGCCTGCGCCTGCTTCGCAGTGGCGGCGAATGCCCAGGAAGCGCAAAACAATACGGCGCTCTACTGGTCGCCCGTGACCCTTGAATATCCGTGCGCGTCATTCACTATCGAGGATGCAAAAGACATTAACTATTCCATTTATGACCAGCTCGGTGCACAGAGCGTCCACGTTTCGGTCATTACAGCACAGCTCTACCTGAACAATGCACCCTACCGCATGGCCGGCATCCCGATCACATTCTCGTCCGATAACGACAGCGTCGCCTACCTGGAGCCTGACAACCGGACCCGGCCGAGCGATGCCAGCGGACAGGCTAAAATACTTCTGATAGCTCACAACCGGACCGGCCTGGTTAACATTACTGCCGAATCCGAGATCATCTACGGGCATAAGCTGAGCGACACCTGCACGGTCCGCGTGGTGGGCTGGGGGACCGTATCGGGCATCGTTACCGACCAGAACCGGAACGGAGTACCGGACGCGACCGTGACGCTGTGGCTCTGGAATGGCACGGCGAACACGAAAATGCTGGCCGCCCACGATAACCCGCAGCTCTCGAACGATGGCCGAACCGCGGCTATCGGCATGTACACATTCGTCTACGTTCCCGCAGGCTCGTATAACGTGACGGCCGAGAAGGACGGCCATCGCTACTATCGCCTGCTAGACATGTACGAGCAATCGGGCACGATCACGGCGAACGTCGCCATACCGGACTACGTGTACGTATCTCCTGCCACTCTGACTCCGACGCCCGTCGCGACGCCTGCAGCCTCGTCATCGGCCTCCACGCCGGTGCCGGTATCGACGCCCGCGCTGCCCGCATTATTCGCTCTGGGCGCCATTGGTGCCGCGGCTTTAATGAAAAGAAGGCTTTAAAGGCCGGAATCGTGCAGGAAGCCTGTGGCCGAGTCCAGTAACGCCACTGCGATCCCGCCGCCGATGAGGCCGCCGAGGAATCCCGTCTCGATGCCGAAAAGATGAATACAGATGGTCACGACCCATATGTACGTGGCAGCCATGATGCTCAAGTACAGCGAACCCATATCGTATTTTCTTTTACGGTTGAAAACAAACTTATGAATAAGAGTGACTCCTACTATGATCGCCGCGAACTCTACTACATAGAATATCAAGTCATGCATATACTTGCCAATAATATGTTATAACTATTTTTATTTATAATATATTATTTATAAATCAACTTTATTTTTGCATATTATCTCGAATTGATGAAAAGTCCCTATTTTTGGCACTAAGTTACAGAGGACACTATTTTTCACCACAAAGGCACCATGGCACAATGATTCACAAAGTCTTTTTTGGATTAAGTTACAAAGGCACAATGACCTGCTTTTTGTGTGTTAAGGCACAATGGATACAATGGCACGATGGCAAAAAGTGCTATCATGTTCATTCCACTGGCCTTTGTATCCTTCGTGCCCTGATGTCAATGAACCGGCTTTGTGTACTTTGTAACTTGCTCGAATTCGAATCCGCGAAACATTTAAAAGAAAACTTTGTGGGCCTCCGTGCCATCGTGCCTTTGTGGTGAAAAATAGTGTCCACTATGCCGTTTATATCTAATTTAAAAAATAGAATATGAATAAAATAAGAAGAGGAGCCTAGCGTACTTTCGTACCTGGCTCCGACGGCTTTTCAGGCGTCAGCAAAGTCGCCCCATTCGAATCCGCGGCCATGACCATGCCGAAGGACTCCACGCCCATTATCTTCGCAGGCTTCAGGTTCGTGATGACGACGACGGTCTTGCCGACCATCTCCTCGGGCGTGTACTGCTCCGCAATGCCGGACACGATCTGCCTGGGATTGCCTTCGCCGACGTCGATCATGTTCTTCAGGAGCTTCTTGCTGCCCTTAATGCGCTCGCTTGACACCACCCGGCCGACCCTGATCTGGATCTTCTGGAACTCCTCGACGGAGACCTGGGGCACTTCTTCAACCTTCTTGCCGCCGGCCCTGGCCTCGGCGACTGCGACGCGCTCGTTCAGGATCTTCTCCATCTCGTCGATCTTTTTGTCCTCCAGCTTGGAGAACAGTATAGCCGGCTTCGGGCGCTGCGTGTTCACGTACGGCAGCAGGGCATCTTCAAGAGGTACATTTGATAACGAGGCCTTATCGTACCCGAGCATGGCCCAGATCTCTTCCGCCTTCGCGGGCATCGCGGGCCAGGACAGGATGGCCAGCGCCTTCACGATCTGGACACAGTTATACAGAACGTTCTCGCAGGCCGCCTTATCCCCCTTAACCAGCTTCCACGGCTCGTGGCCCTGGAAGTAGGTATTGCCAAAATCGGCCAGCGTAATGATAGAGTCGCAGATCTTCTTGAACTCGTAGTTCCCGATCTCGGCCTTCGTGACGTTCAGGGCCGTCCTGATGGCTTCAGCCACGCCAGGTTCCATCTCGCCATTCACGTCCAGGCCTTTGGACTCGATGAACGTCAGCACCCGGTTCACGAAGTTGCCGAAGCTGCCGACTAATTCCTTGTTGACCTTCGTCTGGAACTCCTTCCAGGAGAAGTTGATGTCCTTGGTGTGCGATGTGTAGCTCAGGATATAATAGCGGAGCAGGTCCGGGTGGAACCCGTGGGCCAGGTAGTCGTCCTCGACCCAGACGATGTAGCCCCGGCTCTTCGAGAACTTCTTATCGTTGACCTTGATCATGCCCGAGGCGACGACGCCATACGGGAGCGTGTAGCCGGCGCCCTTGAGCATTGCGGGCCAGAAGATGCAGTGATGGTAAATGATGTCGCCGCCGATGAAGTGGATGATGCGTGAGTCGCCCTTCCAGATCTTCTTCCAGTCCTCGCCGATGGAGTTCATGTACTCCTCGGTAAAGGCGATGTAGCCGATTGGCGCGTCGACCCATACGTAAACGACAAGGTCCTCATGGCCGGGGTACTTGACGCCCCACTCCAAATTACGGGTTATGCACCAGTCCTTCAGGTCCTTCGCCCATTCCTTGGCATAATTGACGTTCGAGGTGGCGTGCAGATGGTTCAGGTAATCGGTCAGGAACGGCCCGAACTCCGATAGCTTAAAGAAGAAGTGCTCTTTTTCTCTTGTTTCAGCCTTGCCCCCGCAGATCCTGCACCTCGGGTCCAGGATGTCGCCCGGCTCCAGGTGCTTCTGGCAGCCGATGTCGCACTCGTCGCCCCGGGCCAGGGCGCCGCAGTACGGGCACGTGCCCTCGACGTAGCGGTCGGGGAGGCCACGCTGGCAGTGGCCGCAGTAGGCGACCTTAATCTTTTTGGGATACACGAAGCCGTTATTCTGCAGGTCCTTGACGATGGACCGCGTCCGCTCGTGGTTCTCGATATCGTCCGTGCTGCCGTAATGGTTAAAGTCGATCTCGAAATTTTTAAAGGTCTTTTCGAAGACCTGGTGATACTTTTTCACCAGCTCCCCGGGCGCGATGCCCTGCTCCTCGGCGTTTACGACGATAGGAGTTCCGTGGGTATCGGAGCCGCAGACGAAGGTCGTATTCTGGCCCATCATCCTCAGAGTCCTCACGAACATATCCGCGGGTATATACGTCCTGAGGTGGCCGATGTGCGCGGCGCCGTTCGCATAGGGCAGGCCGCAGGTCACCAAAACCGGTTTGTCGCTTGGGAACTCTGACATAATCTTCTCCTTTCAAATATATGGCGATTCGAGCGTCGTTGCTCGAATTCAACGATAATAATCTATTCGTATAGTATATAGTTTACCATTTACGGACCATAAGATGATAAAAATAGCATGATGCACTGGCCTTTTCTAGCCCGTCCAGTAATGCCCGTGACCGAGGGAAACTAAGGCCGCGGGCATTACTTAACGTCCCATTGGCATGGATCTCATGCCAGGTGTGGATTTAAATACTTATAAGCTTTCAATGATCATCTCGCCCCTGTGGTATTCCACGATCACCGTGCTTCCCACGGGGTTTTCTAACTTAAGCATATCATATTCCCCGTCCCGGGGATCGTAGTCGATCTCGAATACTTTATTCCCTACCTGAACCAGGGCTTTAAGCGTGTTCGTTATTGAGCTCATGTCGTCATAACCGACGATTTTACCGATATTATGTCCTTCTACAATTTGTCCGTGCATCGACAGCAACTCCGTTTTTGGGTCTAACCCTTGCCTGTCAAGAAATTATTGTTCTTCCATATAATAAATATTTCGATTAAACATTGAAAAACAGCGATAAACAACTATATTTGAGCTAATTTTTAGTTATATTGAATATTTAGAGAACATAATGTTCAAGAAATGAATAAATTAGCAAATATTCGATAAGCCATAATTTTAAAAGTACGTTAATATATAAATAAAAATGTGTTTATGCTCTGGCTCATTTAAAGAAGTAGTGGTAAAAGCCCAGCGACCAGTCGGCAACAGGCTGAGGCAGGCCGCCGGTCGTGTTCAAGTTTACCATGACGGCGCCCAGTCCCGTAAGCAATACAACTGCTATGACGACCAGTACTGCCAGCCCTGCGACGATCTCTACTATCGTACCTATCAGGCCAGGTCCCGTCCTATTTCTCACCGTTATATCCATGCGGTACCGGGGGTTTGGTTGTATATAGGGCTGTTTCTTCCGCGTATTTGCGGAAGGGAGGGGGCTCTTCTTTTGTTTGTCCATAATATGCTCAATTAGCGGCCGCTTATTATATTATATTCATCATAATCTCTATAGTAGTCAATAGTATCCGGGCGAAAGAGAAAAAACGACTTATTATTTGATAGAGCAAATACGGGTAACATCAGCATTATCGAACCGATAGGCCTGTACGGCGGGGTCATGCAGCTTGAAGTCTGGCGTTCGGCCATTCAGGAGTCCTGCTTCCTGGGGCAAAATCGGCAAATATCTTGCACATGAGTAACAGGCATGCCTTCGAAGGCGAGGTCAAGGTCGCTTTCCCGAGATATGGGCCAGGCATGACGGCGTTGACAGGCTTTAAAATGCATGGGGTTTTCTCATCCGTCAGGGAATGTTCACATACCCTTATCGATGGCGCTATCATAGGCCGTCGAGACCTTGTCGCTTCTGAATGAACGGCCCTGCTTCTCTTTATACACGTCATACATGATGTGGTACTGATCGACGCCGTATTGCTCGGCCATCTGGTTCACCAGGTCATAGCTGCGCTGGATAGCCTCGATGCTGTTCTGCATGTCCAGGTCCGCCAGCTCCCGGATATTTTTCTCGTAGATCGGCAGGGACTCCTGTGGTATCAGGAGCCTGTGGTCTTCAGGGGCACCGGGGGCCATTGTCCGGTTCAGCAGACGGCCAAGTATCGGTAAGCGCGGCCCCTGTAAATTATTATTGTCATCGAACAGTTGCAGCGCCACGACCCGGGAAAAAATATACGCGGCTACTTTTGAGAAAGAGATGATGCCACCGGTCACGACGCAGATTGTCATTATAGCCTGGGGTATGATCTTATAGTCGAAGGGCAGAGACGATATTCCTTCGGAACTGATGACGCCCATGTTCAGCAGGCCGTCATAAATTCCAACTCCTGCGACCCCGAGGAGATATCCATAGCAGATGAACAATAGATCGGGGGCATACAGGTATATGGCGATGGCCACGACTCCCGAAATGAGGATGGTGGCCACTTTATTTATGATATAGGCGTTCGCGGCATAGAATGCCCCGAGCCCGGCCAGGATGAAGTCCGGGCTATACCGGCCGCTGAGTAAGTCCACTATATGGCCGGCGTTCAATAGCCAGCCGGCGTCGCCCAGGGTGCTCAGAGAACGTACGCTCGTGCTGCCGCCCGTGAAAATGTCGAAGACGATAAAGGTAAAGGCATCTAGCAGGATCAATGCCACGAGTATGATGAGGCGGTAATCACTTTTCTTTGGCAACTGTCCGTCGGGCATGGTATTACTATTAGATTGTTTGGCGTGGTCCCACTTATAAGCTGTCTATATAATTAATAGAGTACGTTAGATAAATGGTCGGGCATATAGCGGTTTGTATAAATAATTAGAAGGCAGGCAGATACTATATATCCGGATAGCATGCCGGGTCATTGACGACTGATCGCGATTTTCTTAATTTCCCCCGGCCCGATCGTCATTCTCTTCGCGATATTGTCCGTAGCCATATCGATGACAAGGATATCCACGAGATAGCAGACCACGTATAGCATGTTCTCGGCCGGGTCCATGGCCAGTGTCCGGGCCTTGAACTTGGTCTCGATCAGTTTCAAGAGAACACGCGCCTCGAGGTCGACGACCGCAATAGTATTCGAATCGGTCGTCGCGTATAGCTTCTTACCGTCGGGCGTAACCACGATCTCCCCCGGCTTTAGCCGGCGTCCGGTGCCATCTTGAAGCTGGATCGTAGATTCCACATTTAATCCGTTCGCGCGTATCACGAGGATGCCTTCCCGGGCCGTGGACACATAGACCGTGCCAGCGTCCGGGCTGATCCCGATGCCACCCGCTGAGCCGTTCAGGCTCAGGGAGCCGTCGATCTTCTTATTGCTCACGTCGATCCTGTAGAGGGCCGACGCCTCCGAATCACCCGCCTTATCCACGATGTATAGGGCACGACAATCGGGCGATACGATGAACATCACGGGATTTCTTGCGGACGGGAGCGTCGAAACGACCTTATTGCTTCCGGGCTCGAGGACAAAGATCGACTTATAGTTCACGAGCGACAGGATCTGGGATATCTCGCTGACGACGAAGAGCCAGGGCGAATCCTGGCAGGTCTCCAGTCGCGTCGGGGCCCGCACGGTTTTGATGGCGTTCGGCACATTGTGCCGCGTATCATACGCGTAGATCGTGTTATTCGCGCTATCGCTGATGAACAGGATATCGGTATGCCTATCCAGGGCAAAATCGTCGAAGTAGCTTTTACCATTGCCGAGCTTGATCCTGTCAAAAAATTTTGTCCGCGGGTTGTATTTTGCGACCTGATCGTTGCTCAGCGTGAAAACTGCGCCCATCGATGACCCTGTAATCGTTAGCCGCGGGGCTTATATAAACATGATATATTTATTTTATTAATCCTATATAGCAGGAGGTTATGGGTTGCGATTTTCAGGAGCGCAGCGCTTTATTAATCAATAATGTTGAAAAGCAGTGGGTCTCCGAGTATTTTACTAGTATCAGGCCCGAGATACGCCATCGCATCGTACGTGAATGGCTATTATACGATCTGCCACGTGCCGTTCGGGAGCAAAAAGCCAATGTCAGTAGTTAAGTGCTTATTGTAGAGGGGCCTGCTTGCTCGCCTTAAAATTTCATTCTGGCTTTTCGTCCTCGA